>Ga0214473_10008395_pt1 | contig 12205 bp, 13 predicted proteins | sample RVTome_7_FD_203509 | JGI IMG/M metagenome (GOLD analysis project Ga0214473, IMG submission 203509) | Soil microbial communities from uranium-contaminated site in the Upper Colorado River Basin, Wyoming, United States - RVT98D197 | ecosystem: Environmental > Terrestrial > Soil > Contaminated >... | reverse complement strand
GAGTTCGTCGAGCTCGCCGCGCCCCGGGCGGAGGGCTCGGTGCCGGTGGAGGTGGTGCGGGTGCAGAACCTCGGAACCTACCAGCTCGTCACCGCCCGATTCGACGGGCAGTCGGTCCACGCCCGGGTGGGCGAGGACGAGCCGGTCGCGACGGGGCCGGCCTGGTTCCGGCTAGTCGGTCCGCACACCCAGTTCTTCTCCAACCAGCAGCGGATCCGTCCGTGAGCAAGCCGGTCAACCAGAAGGCCTGGCTCCTCATCCTTCCCGTCGTGATCTGCGTGGCGTTCTCCGCGGTCCTGCCGCTCATGACGGTGGTGAACTACTCGGTTCAGGACATCATCGGCCCGGAGCAGCGCGTCTTCGTCGGCACCGAGTGGTTCCGCAGCGTGCTGCGCGACGAGGAGCTGCACGGCGCGCTGCTCCGCCAGGTCATCTTCTCGCTATGCGTCCTGCTGGTGCAGATCCCGCTCGGCATCGGGCTCGCGCTCGCCATGCCCGAGAAGGGCTGGCGTGCTTCGGCCTCGCTGGTGGTGCTCGCCGTGCCGTTGCTCATCCCCTGGAACGTGGTGGGTACCATCTGGCAGATCTACGCGCGCCCGGACATCGGCCTGGCCGGCTACGCGCTCAACAGGCTGGGCCTCTCCTACAACTACACCGGCGACTCGGTCGACGCCTGGCTCACGGTCCTGGTGATGGACGTGTGGCACTGGACGCCTCTCGTGGCGCTGCTCTGCTACGCCGGGCTCCGCGCCATCCCCGACGCCTACTACCAGGCGGCGCGCATCGACGGCGCGAGCCGCCTCGCGGTGTTCCGCTACATCCAGCTGCCGAAGCTGCGCGGGGTGCTGATGATCGCCGTGCTCCTGCGCTTCATGGACAGCTTCATGATCTACACCGAGCCCTTCGTCCTGACGGGCGGCGGCCCGGGGAACGCGACCACCTTCCTCAGCGAGTACCTGACGCAGAAGGCGGTGGGCCAGTTCGACCTCGGCCCGGCAGCGGCGTTTTCCCTCGTCTATTTCCTCATCATCCTGCTGTTCTGCTTCGTCCTCTACAACTGGATGCAGCGCGTCGGAGCAGGCGGTCTGGAGTCCGCGGCGCAAACCGGAGGCGAGACCGGAGGGCCCCATGGCTAGGAGGGCATTCGGGGCGCGAAACCTGGGGCTGCTGCTCTACTTCCTGTTCTCGATCCTCCCCGTCTACTGGCTCATCACCATGTCGCTCAAGACGAGCGAGGAGACGCTCTCGGCATTCACCATCTGGCCGATCAAACCCACCCTCGCCAACTACCGCGTCATCTTCACCGAGCCGACCTGGTACTGGGGCTACCTCAACTCGATCATCTACGTCTCGCTCAACACCGTCCTCTCGGTGCTGGTGGCGCTGCCCGCGGCCTACGCGTTCTCGCGGTACTCGTTCCTCGGCGACAAGCACATGTTCTTCTGGCTGCTCACGAACCGCATGACACCGCCGGCCGTGTTCCTGCTGCCGTTCTTCCAGCTCTACTCGAGCATCGGGCTGATGGACACGCACCTCGCGGTGGCCCTGGCGCACATGGTCTTCAACGTGCCGCTCGCGGTGTGGATCCTCGAGGGCTTCATGTCGGGCGTGCCGCGCGAGATCGACGAGACGGCGTACATCGACGGCTACGGCTTCCCGCGCTTCTTCCTCACGATCTTCATGAAGCAGATCCGCGCCGGTGTCGGCGTGACCGCCTTCTTCTGCTTCATGTTCAGCTGGGTCGAGCTCCTGCTGGCGCGCACGCTCACCTCGGTGAACGCGAAGCCCATCGCCGTCACCATGACGCGCACCGTCTCGGCCGCGGGCATGGACTGGGGAGTCCTGGCCGCCGCGGGCGTCCTCACCATCGTGCCCGGCGGGCTCGTGATCTACTTCGTGCGCCACTACATCGCGAAGGGCTTCGCGATGGGGAGAGTCTGACTCGTGTTTCGCCCTATTCACAACGGGCTTCCGAACACGAAGAACCGCGAAAGGCGAGGCTGACGTGCTGCGATGGATGGCATGGACGCCCCAGGTGGCCGTCTTCTTTCCGTGCATCGGGCTCTTGCTCGTCGGGATGACCGTGTGGGAGCTCCGGTCGCCCACCGTGCCGCGCAAGGGCTTCCTGCCGATCGTGACGACGCGCGGCGACCGCCTCTTCATCGGGCTCTTGAGCGCCGCCTACATCAACCTCGCCTGGATCGCGCTCACCCAGGAGGCCAGCGCGTGGTGGGGCTTCGCGATCTCCATGGCGGTGCTGGCGCTCGTCATGGGCAAGGGCTGATTCACGAAGCGTCATTGGTAGCTCGGGATGAATCGAGGACCTCTCCCCCTCATCCATCGCCAGTGCCGGCCAGGGAGATCATGGGAAGGAGCACCGTATGCCTTGCACCATGTTGGCGTTTGGAACGATGGCGGCCGCGCTGACGGCGGCTGGACCGGCAGGCGGCGGGATGGCCGCGGCCGAGAAGTGGGTCGAGAGAGAGTTCCAGCCGAGCACCCTGTCGAAGCAGCAGCAGCTCGACGAGCTGCGCTGGTTCATCGATGCGGCGAACAAGCTCAAGGCGAAGGGCGTCAACCAGATCCACGTCGTCTCGGAGACCATCGACACGCACGTCTACGAGTCCAAGACGCTCGCCAGGGCGTTCACCGAGATCACCGGCCTCGGTGTCGTCCACGACATCATCCAGGAGGGCGACCTGGTCGAGAAGATGCAGACCTCCCTGCAGGCGGGGAGGAGCATCTACGACGGGTGGGTGAACGACAGCGACCTCATCGGCACCCACATGCGCTACGGTCAGACCGTGGTCCTCTCCGACTTCATCGCCGGCGAGGGCAAGGAGTTCACGCTCCCGACCCTCGACCTCGAGGACTTCATCGGCCTTCGCTTCACCACGTCGCCAGACGGCAAGGTGTACCAGCTGCCCGATCAGCAGTTCGCGAACCTCTACTGGTTCCGCGCCGACTGGTTCGACCGCCCCGAGCTCAAGAAGAGGTTCAAGGACAAGTACGGCTACGAGCTGGGCGTGCCCGTGAACTGGTCGGCCTATGAGGACATCGCCGACTTCTTCACCAACGACGTGAAGTCGATCGACGGCGTGCGCGTGTACGGCCACATGGACTATGGCAAGAAGGATCCTTCGCTCGGCTGGCGCTTCACCGATGCCTGGCTCTCGATGGCCGGCACCGCCGACAAGGGCATCCCCAACGGCTTGCCCGTGGACGAGTGGGGCATCCGCGTCGCCGACGACAAGTGCACGCCGGTCGGTGCGTCGGTGGCGCGCGGCGGTGCCGCCAACAGCCCGGCCGCGGTGTACGCGCTCGCGAAGTACGTGGACTGGATGAAGAAGTACGCGCCACCGCAGGCGACCGGCATGACCTTCTCCGAAGCCGGCCCGGTGCCGGGACAGGGCAACGTCGCGCAGCAGATCTTCTGGTACACCGCCTTCACCAAGGCCCTCTCCAAGCCCGGCCTGCCGGTGGTCAACGCGGACGGCACCCCGAAGTGGCGCATGGCACCCTCGCCGCACGGTCCGTACTGGAAGGACGGCATGCAGAACGGCTACCAGGACGTGGGCTCATGGACGTTCCTCAGGAGCACCCCGCCCGACCGCATGAAGGCGGCCTGGCTGTACAGCCAGTTCACCGTGTCGAAGACCGTCTCGCTGCGAAAGACGATCGAGGGCCTCACGCCGATCCGCGAGTCGGACATCCAGAGCAAGGCGATGACCGACCTCGCGCCCAAGCTCGGCGGCTTCGTCGAGTTCTACCGCAGCCCGGCGCGCGTGGCGTGGACGCCGACGGGCGCCAACGTGCCCGACTACCCGAAGCTCGCGCAGCTGTGGTGGAAGAACGTGGCCCCCGCCGTCACGGGCGAGAAGACGCCGCAGCAGGCGATGGACCGGCTGGCCGAGGAGATGGACGAGGTGATGGGCCGGCTGCAGCGATCGGGCATGAAGGCCTGCGCGCCCAAGCTGAACCCCAAGACCGATCCGACCAGGTGGCTCACCGACAAGGGTGCTCCCTGGGCGAAGCTCGCCAACGAGAAGCCGAAGGGCGAGACGGTCCCGTACGACAAGCTGCTCCTGGCGTGGAAGGAAGGGCGGGTGCGGTAGGTAGGCTCGGACTCGCCTTTCGCCGGCTTCTCGTGTTCACCGAGCGCTTCCGAGGCGAGTCCGAGTGATTTCCGGGCTTCGCCCTCACGTGGGGGGAGCGACCGCCTCTCCCCCCACATCCCCCCCATCGAGGACCCCCGCTCGGTCTCCGCAACCTGCGCTGCTCGGAATGCGGCCTTCGACTGGTCACCGAGACCCGAGTGGTACTCGAGCGAGGTCCCTCCCCGCTTCCTCGCCGCGCCGTGACGCGCCGGGCTACTCACCATCACGCCCCAAGAGGGCTATGAACGCTGGGTCGCAGCCTGTATACACTTTGCGTCATGACCCTGCTCGCTCGATTCGCTGGGAACGTTCGCAAGCTGCGCTCACAGAAGGGCCTCTCGCAGAAGGCGCTCGCCGACAACGTCGGCATCTCGGTTTCGTACGTCTCCATGCTGGAACGTGGCCAGCGCTCTCCCCCGCTCGAGACCATCGAAAAGATGGCCCGGGCGCTCAGGGTGCCTCCGACCGCGTTGCTGGGAGGCCGCTAGACCACCCGGTCCGCCGGCCCTCCGGAGGCCCCGGCCACGCCGCTCCCCGCCCCCTCACCCCGCTGCTCTCCCCGTTCCCCCCGGAAGAGCGCAAAGGCGCTCGTGTAGCCGTGGAGGAAGGTGGTGCCTCCGATCGGCCCGATCTCTCCGTTGCAGAAGAGGCCGCCGAGAGGCGTCGGCCCGAGACTTTCCTCGAAGAGGCTGGTGTCGTGGTCAGGGCGGCCAAAGAGCCCGGTCCCCCTCCCGACGCACGAGAACAGCAGCGCACCAGCAGGCCGACCGGCACCGGCGCGGCGACACCGCTCGAGCATGCGCCGGAGGTCCTCCTCGGCGGTCCGTGCGTCGCGAAGGACGAACTGCACGACCTGCATCGGCCGGAGCTCCGCGGCGACGGCAAGCGCTCCGGTCTCCCGATCGGCGCCGATGAGATTCCGGACCAGGAGCTCACCGGGGTCGTACTCGATCCGCTCCTCCCGCAGATCGAGCCCGAGGAAGAGGGAGCCCTCCATCAGCTCTCGGTCCCGGCCGGCGAGCGAGGTGAACAGGTCGGCCAGTACCTGGAGCGGCTTCCTGTCGTCGAGCTTCTGCAGGAGGCCGCCGCGACAGCGAGTCACGAGCATGGGCTTGCCGATTGGACGGCAACCCTGGGCGATGACGGTGTCCACGGCGACGTCGCCCGAGAACGCAACTCCCACGGCACCGCTCCGGTGCACATCACTCCCGAGGAGGAGCCGGTTCTCCCCTGGCCTCCGGCCGCCGCTGGCGAGCCCGCCGAACTTGGGCGTCCCGGGATAAGCGCCGTCGAGCCCACCCACGAGCGCCGCGGCGTCCATCGTGAACGGGTCGGCGAGAAGCAGGAGGTTCGGCCGCGTCTCCGGCTGCGCGCCGACGATGGTGCGCCAGGGAGCCGGGTCCGCCGCCGGCAGAGGCAGGGACGTCGTCTCGAGGTGGAATCCCGCCACCGAGACGCCTGGTAGCGCCGCCGCCGTGAGCGAGAGCGCCGGCCCCTCCTCGGCCTCGTGCGCGCCCCCGATGACGCCCCCGCCCGTGCAGCCGACGAGGAGCGCCGACGGGAAGCGCCGCTTCGCCAGCGCGGCGAGTTGCTGACAGCTGGCCACGTGATCCGGCGAGACGAAGACGAGGAGCAGATCGGGTGCTTCCCCGCCGAGCTGCTGATCGAGCACCTCCATCGATTCGGCGAAGGCATCGGTGCCTTCCGGACGGAGTGAGAGCGTGGAGGCCCACTTCATGACGGTATCGATACTGGCGCGCCCGGCTCGTCGCACTCCTATGCGCGGTGGCGCCGCAACCCGTAGGGCGGGGGCTTGTCCCCCGCCAAGGTGGCCCGACCTGGACCTGGACCCGCACGACTCACGCGCTTCCCGCCACCCGAGCCGGATCGGTCGGCGGCGCCGGCGCGACCTCGGGCGGCGACGTCAGCTTCGCCACCAGTCCCTCCAGCGCGGCCGGGTTGGCCTTCAGCCACTCCACCGCGCGCTCGCGGCCCTGACCGATGCGCTCCCCCCCGAAAGAGAAGTACGAGCCGGACTTCTCGACGAGGCCCCGCTCCACCCCCAGATCGACCGCCTCCGCAAGCCGGTCCACACCGAGCCCGTAACGGATGTCGAACTCAGCCTCCCTGAAGGGCGGCGCGACCTTGTTCTTCACCACCTTCACGCGGGTGCGGCTCCCCACCACGTGCTCCGCCTCCTTCAGCTGGCCAGTGCGGCGGATGTCGAGGCGCACCGACGCGTAGAACTTGAGGGCGTGCCCGCCGGTGGTCGTCTCCGGGTTGCCGAAGACAACCCCGATCTTCATGCGGATCTGGTTGATGAACACGACCGTGGCCTGGTTGCGCGAGACGACCGCCGTGAGCTTGCGGAGCGCCTGGCTCATGAGCCGCGCCTGCAAGCCCATGTGCGCGTCCCCCATCTCGCCCTCGATCTCCGCGCGCGGCACGAGCGCGGCGACCGAGTCGACGACGACGAGGTCCACCGCCCCGGAGCGCACCAGCTGCTCGCCGATCTCGAGCGCCTGCTCGCCCGTATCGGGCTGTGAGATGAGCAGGTCGGTCAGCTTCACGCCGAGCTTCCGCGCGTACGTGACGTCGAGCGCGTGCTCGGCGTCGATGAAGGCAGCCACCCCGCCCGCCTTCTGCGCCTCGGCGATGGCGTGCAGGGCGAGGGTCGTCTTGCCGGACGACTCGGGTCCAAAGATCTCGATGACCCGGCCGCGCGGATAGCCGCCCACGCCGAGCGCGAGGTCGAGCCCGATCGAGCCCGAGGGGATCACGGCGATGCGCGGCACCTCACCCTCCTCCGCCAGGCGCATGATGCTGCCCCTTCCGAACTGCTTTTCGATGGCGCACACCGCAGCGCCGAGCGCCTTCATCTTTTCGACGAGCTTCGACATGTCCACCTTTCGCCTGCCGTGGGTAGGCGGGGGCATGGTCCCCACCACCGGTTCCTCTGGATGCTGAACGATCGCCCCGTCACGCGCGCCGGTCGAGCGCGCGGTACTGCACCGCCTCCGCCAGATGAGCCAAGAGGATCCGTTCGGAGGACTCCAGATCCGCGATGGTGCGGGCGACCCGCAGGATGCGATCGTGCGCGCGAGCCGACAGCCCGAGCTTCTCCACGGCATCGGCGAGGAGCCGCCGGCCGGCGGCGTCGATCGCGCAAGCGCGCCGAAGCGCCGCCCCCTTGAGGCGCGCGTTCACGCGCGCGCGGTTCGCGCCACCCCTGGCGTCACGCTCTGTCTGTCGCTGCCGCGCCAGGAGCACCCGCTCGCGGACCACCCGGCTCGGCTCGGCGCTGCCAGCCGTGGGCAGCGCGGCGCAGGGCACGGCGGGGACGTCCACGTGCAGGTCGATGCGGTCGAGGAGCGGCCCCGAGATACGGCGCCGGTAGCGCTCGAGCTCGTGCAGCGTGCAGCGGCAGGCGCGACGCGGGTCGCCATACCAGCCGCACGGGCAGGGGTTCATGGCGGCGACGAGCATGAACTGCGCGGGGAAGCACACCGACCGCGTCGCCCGGACGATGCACACCTGGCCGTCCTCCACGGGCTGGCGCAGCGCGTCGAGCACGTGACGCCGGAACTCGGGCAGCTCGTCGAGGAAGAGGACGCCGTGGTGCGCCAGCGAGACCTCTCCAGGGCGCGGGATGTTGGACCCGCCGACGAGCCCGGCGTCGGAGACGGAGTGGTGCGGCGCGCGGAAAGGCCGCTCGTCGAGGAGCCCGCGATCTCGAGTGAGCCCGGCCACGCTGTGCACGACGGTGGCCTCGAGCGCCTCCTCGAAGGTGAGCGGCGGCAGGATGGTGGGGAGCCTGCGCGCGAGCATGGTCTTCCCGCTGCCCGGCGGGCCGAACAGGAGCAGGTTGTGCCCGCCCGCGGCCGCCACCTCGAGGGCGCGCTTCGCGTGCTCCTGACCGGCCACGTCGGCAAGGTCGAGGTTGGCGTGGTCGCGCGCCACCGCGGGCTCGGGCAAGCGCGTGGGCGGGCTGGTGACGCCCCGTGCCCACGCCACCACCTCGCCGAAGTGGCGGATCGGATGGACGCGGAGACCCTCGACGACCGCCGCCTCGCGCGCGTTCTGCTCGGGCACGACCAGCCCCCGTGCCCCGGCCCGGCGCGCCTCGATCGCCTGCGGGAGAACACCACGAATGGCCTTCACCTCGCCAGAGAGCGAGAGCTCTCCTGCGAACTGCAGCCCCTCCAGCGCCTCGGGCGGCACCTCGTTGCAGGCGGCCAGCAGCGCCACCGCGATGGGGAGGTCGAAGCCCGTGCCCTCCTTGCGCATGTCGGCCGGCGCGAGGTTCACGGTGATCCGCTTCTCGGGGAGCTTCACCCCGATGTTCCGCACGGCGGCCAGCACGCGAACCTTCGCCTCCTGCACCGCGCTCGAGGCGAGCCCGACCAGGTCGAAGTGCGGCATGCCGGGCGAGGCGTCCACCTCGACGTCGATACCGACGGCGGTCACGCCGAGAAGGGCGGAGGATCGGATGCGCACCAGCATGCGACCGATCCGGAAAGCACGGCGCGTGCCAGCGCCGATCGCACGCAGAAGGCGGGTCACGCGACGGGGCTGCGTACGGTTCGCGGACCGGGGGGCCGGCTCGTGGACCGCGCTGCGACGACACTGCCGACCCGGGCCAGGTGCACGGGCCCTCGCGAATCGCGAACCCCTCGCCTAGACTGCGCCCGTGCCCGTCAAGATCCCCGATTCGCTGCCCGCCATGGGAATCCTCGAGAGCGAGAACATCTTCGTGATCGGCGAGAACCGCGCCGTTCACCAGGACATCCGCCCACTCAGGATCGCCATCCTGAACCTGATGCCCACGAAGATCGTCACCGAGACGCAGCTCCTGCGGCTGCTCGGGAACACACCGCTCCAGGTGGAGATCGAGCTCCTCCACATGGGATCCCACGAGTCGAAGAACACGCCGAGAGAGCACCTCCTCGAGCACTACTCGACCTTCGCCGACGTCGAGCAGCACAACTTCGACGGCCTCATCATCACCGGCGCCCCGGTGGAGACGTTGCCCTTCGAGGAAGTGGACTACTGGGGCGAGCTCAAGGAGGTGATGGACTGGGCGCGAACCCACGTCTACTCCACCTTCTACATTTGCTGGGGAGCCCAGGCCGGGCTCTACCACTACTACGGCATCCCCAAGTACCTCTTGCCGAGGAAGATGTTCGGCGTCTTTCCCCACCACGTGAACGCGCGCCACGAACGGCTGGTCCGCGGCTTCGACGACACCTTCTATGCGCCCCACTCTCGCCACACCGAGATCCGCCGGCAGGATGTCCTGGCCGTGCCCGAGCTGGTGCTCCTCGCCGAGTCCGACGAGGCAGGCGTCTACATCGTTCTCTCGGCCGATCGCCGGCACGTGTTCGTGACTGGCCACTCGGAGTACGACCCGCTGACCTTGAGGAGCGAGTACGTCCGCGACGTCGGCAGGAACCTGTCGATCCACGTCCCGAAGAACTACTTTGCGGGCGACGACCCGGCGCGGGAGCCGCTCGTTCGCTGGCGCGGTCATGCGAACCTGCTCTTCGCCAACTGGCTCAACTACTACGTCTACCAGCAGACGCCTTACGACCTGAGCCAGATCCTGGAAGACTCACGGTGAGGAGGACCCGCTGTCGACCTCGTGGCCGCCGGGATACACGCCGGGCCATGGGCTCGGCTCGCCGCAAAGGGGACTTCGTACCGAGCGGGCCGCTCGTGGGGGGCCCGCCCTGCGGCAAGGGCGAAGAGTGAAGAGCGGCTACCCGCCCTTCTTGAGCTGGGTCAGCACCTGCTTCGCGACCGCCTTGAGCGTGTCGAACACGCCCACGCCCGTCGGCGCGATCGCTGCGTACGAGGGGACGTTGCGCTGGTTGATCGCGCGATGCAGCTCCTCCACGCTGACGGCGCTGGGCAGGTCGCGCTTGTTGTACTGGACCACGTACGGGATGCGGTCGAGATCGTAGCCTTGTTCGGCAAGGTTCGTGCGCAGGTTGTCGAGCGACTCGAGGTTCGCCTCCATGCGCTCGAGCTGCGAGTCGGCGACGAAGACGACCCCGTCGACCCCCTTCAGGATGAGCTTGCGCGAGGCGTCGTAGAAGACCTGGCCCGGCACCGTGTAGAGGTGAAAGCGGGTCTTGAAGCCGCGGATCTCGCCGAGCGACAGCGGCAGGAAGTCGAAGAAGAGCGTTCGCTCGGTCTCGGTCGCGAGGCTGATCATCTTGCCCTTCGCTTCCGGGTTCGTCTTGGCGTAGACGTACTGCAGATTCGTCGTCTTCCCGCACAGTCCGGGACCGTAGTAGACGATCTTGCAGTTGATCTCGCGAGAGCTGTAGTTGATGAAGCTCATGTCTGCTCGCTGCTGAAGAGATTGTCGATGTCGTCGTCCGTGATCTCGGCAAACGGGCTCTGAGCCCCGGGCGTCGCCTGCTTCTTGGCGAGGGCGTCGAAGACCCGCGCCAGCTCCTCACCCGCCTTCTTCACGCGCAGGCGCACCAGGCCGAGCGAGCTCTTCGCGTCGAAGATGACGACGAGCACGACCCGGCCCGCCACGATGCTCATATGGAGCGACTCGCGCTCGCCCTCGTGGAACTGGTTGGGAAACTCCTTCTCGCCGATGAGCTTGGCGAGGCCCCCCATGGCAGCGACGTTGCCGGCGGTGAGCGAGGCGAGCGAGGTCGTGTCGAGGTTCTGCGCCTGGCCGCTCGAGGCGATGAGCTGCCCGTTCTTGTCGATGAGGAAGACGACCTTCGCGTTGGCGTCGCGCGTGAGGCGGTCGCAGATCCCGGCGATCTGCTGGAATTCCTCCTCGAACATCACCAGCCCGGAGTTCATGCGCTCGCGCTCCTGGGGAAAGCGTCAGTGAAGGCGAATATCAGGGAACCGCGAGCCAGGCAATTCGCCCTGTCCGTCCGGAGCGCAGCGGCACCTACACGCTACAGCTCGCGCCGGCCGGCAAGGGCGCGGGCGAGGGTCACCTGGTCGGCGTATTCCAGATCGCCGCCCACGGGCACGCCCTGCGCGATGCGCGTGACCCTGATCCCGATCGGCTTCAGGAGCCTCTGGAGGTAGAGCGCCGTCGCCTCGCCCTCCACGTCCGGGTTGGTGGCGAGCACCACCTCCTCTGCAGGCGCTCGCTCGAGGCGCAGCATGAGCTCGCGGACCTTGATGTCGCTGGGGCCCACGCCATCGAGGGGCGACAGCGCACCGTGCAGCACGTGGTAGCGGCCGCGGTACTCATGGGTGCGCTCGATGGCGACGAGGTCGGGCACGCCCTCCACGACGCAGATCGTCCGGGCGTCGCGCGCCGGGTCCGAGCAGATGGGGCAGGGATCGCGGTCGGTAAGTGTCTGACATGAGGAGCAGAGGCGCACGTCGCTCACCGCGCGGGTGATGGCCGCCGCGAGGTCGCCCGCGTAGCCCGAGCCCGCCTTGAGGATGTGGAAGGCGAGCCGCTGGGCCGTCTTCTCGCCGATGCCGGGAAGCCGCGCCAGCTCCTTCACCAGTCGCGCTATGGGGTCGGCGACGACGGCCATGAGGCGTTTCCCGGTACCGCTCGGCTCCAGGCTTCGGCAGGAGATCGTTCAAGCAGGTTTCCCTCTCCCTGGATGGGAGAGGGCAGGGGTGAGGGTCGGCGAGCCACGGTCCGCACCACTAGTAAGGGAGAGCCGGCACGTTGATGCCGCCGGTGGCCTTCTTGAGGTGCTCGTCCGCGGCAGCGCGCGCCTTGTCACCTGCGGCGTTGACCGCGGCCACGATCAGGTCTTCCAGCATGGCCTTGTCGCTGGGATCGATGGCCTTGGGGTCGATCTCGAGCTTCTGCACGGCGCAGCGCCCGTCCATCTTCACCTTCACGAGGCCGCCGCCGCTCTCGCCGTCCACGGAAATCTGGTCGAGGGAGGCGCGTGCGCCCTCCATCGCCTTCTCGAGCTTGCGCGCCTGGCGCATGAGATGCTGAATATCGATGCCTGGCATTCTCTCTCCGTCCTGCCATCTCGCTGCGGCGGGGGACGAGCCCCCGCCCTACGGCGCCACAGCTACGCAGCAAATCG
>Ga0214473_10008394_pt1 | contig 12205 bp, 14 predicted proteins | sample RVTome_7_FD_203509 | JGI IMG/M metagenome (GOLD analysis project Ga0214473, IMG submission 203509) | Soil microbial communities from uranium-contaminated site in the Upper Colorado River Basin, Wyoming, United States - RVT98D197 | ecosystem: Environmental > Terrestrial > Soil > Contaminated >... | reverse complement strand
GGGTGGACGCGCAGTGGCCGACTTCCTGCCCTACGGTTTCCTCGAGCAGTTGATGGACATCAAGGAACCGACCGTAGTAGTCTGGGAAGACATCGGCACCACCCCGCCCGCCACGCAGCCAGCGCTGATGCAGTTGATCCTCGCCAAGCAGTTGAACGGCAAGCAGCTCAGTGACAAGATCATCTGGGCCGCGACGACCAACCGGCGGCAGGACCTCTCTGGCGTCGCCTCGTTCAACAACGCGCTCGCTGACCGGTTCAACTACATCATCGAGCTGCAACCCGATGCGATGGACTGGGTGACGTGGGGCTTGAAGCACCAGATGCCGCCGGTGCTGCTAGCCTACGCCAAGCTGAACCCGAAGGTCATCACTGACTTCATCCAACCCCGCGACATCGTGAAGGGCAACTCACCCCGCTCCCTCGCCAAGCTCGGCGAGACGCTGGTGCAGGCCGAGCGGGACGGCGCCGAATGCCTGCTCGACCCGCGCATCTTCTCCGCCGCAATCGGGGCCGAGCACGGCATCAGCTTCTACGGGTTCTACCGCACCTTCGGCGTGCTGCCGGACATCACCGAAGTGCTGAGCAACCCGAAGAAGGCCCCACTCGTTCCGTCCGACAGGCCGGATGCGCAGTGGGTGCTGATGCGCGGTCTGGCGCATGCGCTGACGCCTGACAACTTCGGGACCGCGGCCAAGTACCTCGATCGCGTGCCGCCGGAGATGGCCGTGATCTGCATCCGGGAAGCGGTGGACCTGACGCCGACGCTGAAGCAGACGTCGACGTACATCGAGTTCACCACGAAGCACCAGCACATTTACGGCCTCAGCGGCGACTGAGGGTACAAGCCGAAACCGCACCCCGAGAGGAGTGCGGTCTGCACAGGTTGGGAACCTGGGCACTGATGAGGCAACCCACACCATAAGGAGGATGCAATGAGTACCATCATCCAGCTCGACGACGCGCCAGGTCTACAGGCACGCGCCGGGCGCCGGATGCAAGCCGCGATGACCCAGCTTCTGTTCCGCCACGAATTCTTCTCCATGCCGGTGTACCGGATGCGCATCGAGTGCGACCCCACCTGTGACACAATGTGGACCGACGGACGTACCATCGGTTTCAATCCCACGTTCGTCATCCAGTCACGGATGGACGAGGTAGTGTGTGCGCTCGCGCATGAGGCCGGACACATCTTCGGCAAGCACACGCTCCGCCGCGCCGGTCGGGAAGAGGATGCCTGGAACGAGGCGTGTGACGCGGTGAACAACGGCCTGCTCGAAGACGCGGGGTTCAGACTCCCTGAGGGCGTCGTACCTTCCATTCGGGGGCGTACCCCAGAGGACATCTGTGACGAGCGCACCGCACAGCAGCGGAAGCAGTCCGACGCATCACAGGAACCGCAGGCCGGTGCCGGACCGCAGCAACCACCGCAGGCTGGTGGCCAGACTGCCGGCCAGAAGCAGAAGCCACAGGCCGGCATACCACAACAGGATAGTGGGCAGCAGCCATCGCAGACCGATCCGCAGCAGAAGCCGCAGGCCGGCGGACAGCCGCCGCAGGCCGGGCAACAGCAGACTGGTGGACAAACCCCTGGGCCGCAGAAACCGCAATACCGGATGCTCGGTGAAGTGCGGGACATGAAAGCCACGGACGGTTCGCCACTATCCGAGGCAGAACGGGGGAAGGCCGAGGCCGAAGTTGATGTGCTCACCGAACAGGCAGCACGCATCGCCCAAAAAGCCGGGACGCTGCCAGCCGGCGTAGCGGAGTGGGTCAAGCGGGTCACCGCCCGCATCATCCCGTGGCAGGAAGTGCTCGTCCGCTTCCTCGACGAGCGCTCCCCGCATGACTACAGTTGGACGCGGCCGAACCTTCGCTACCTGGTAGCGACGGGCTTCTACATGCCGTCACTCGGTGCTCCCGCGCTCGGACCAATCGTCATCGGGTTCGACACCAGCGGCTCGATGTACAGCTACCGCGTGGTTGATCAACTGGTCGAAGAGGTCCGCGGCCTGCTGGCGTTGTACAGCAGCTACGGCGCGCCTCCGGAGGTCTGGTGCCTGTGGTGCGACGTCAAGGTCATTCCACAGCTCCTCACCGATGAGGAAGAGCCGTTGAAGCCGGTTGGCCACGGGGGCACCAGCTATGCCCCCGTGTTCGAGCACGTGGTAAACGAGGGGCTACAACCCCGGGCCATCGTGTATCTCACTGATGGGGAATGCACCGACTTCGGCGCCGACCCCGGGGTACCGGTGCTGTGGCTGCTCGCCAAGCCCATCCACTTCAACCCACCATTCGGTGAGGTGGCGCTAATACCGCCACGCCTAGCCTGAATGGAGGCCCCAAGCCGAAACCGGCCCCCCTACTGGGCCGGTCTACTGCGGAACGGGTACCGCAGTACTGATGAGGCAACCCACACCATAAGGAGGAACAGATGAAACTGTATCGGCATCGCTTCGCCGTCACGGGTACGTGGCCCATCCCCTTCGACATGCTGCGCTACGACGCCTGCTATCCGGCAACCGAAGGCCGGGACGCAAGCGCCCTCGAGCGCCTGTCGCTGCCCGGCGGGCATCGCGCCGCAGCCACCGTGACCTTCGAGCACGTCGGGGAGAAGGGGTGGGCGCCCACGGTTGACCGTTGGGCTAGCTTCATGTGGTGTGTGGAAGTGAGCTCGCACGAGATGTGGCCGCTGTGACAACGCCACAGATCGGCGACCGCGTCGCCTACCAAGGGGGCGAGGTCCTGACAATCGCGAAGCTGACGCGGCTACGGGTGGACCGTGGTGCTGGAGGCTTCGATTCCTACATGGTAGCGAAGCTGGTAACGGCCCGCGGGCAGGTGCGGGTACCCGCCTTTGACGTGCGCCGCCTAGTAGCAGCAAACCCCGAAGCACCAGCAGGCGTACATTGGCTAACCGTCCCCGTAGCCGGCGCCGGCTTTGGGGTATGAGGGGAGAGGTTGTTGGCAGCCGCCGTGCTCCCTCGTTCTTGGACGGGAGCTTGGGGGGTTCGAATCCCCGAGCGGCTCTCGCACTAGTAGGGTATCCTCCCGCAGCATCAAGGAGAGGGCGGTTGAGGAGGTGGCCTACCAGCCACCGCGCTCCACCCAGAGCGTGCAGTCCTCAACCGGAGGGGGTAGGGTTGCTCCACTCCTGGCAGCACACCGCCGGGAGTGGGCCCCCTCGAAGGTTGCTCGAGAATCCCTCAATCACATCCAAGCCTGAAAGGACAGGCACACCAATGAAGATCACCCAAGCTGAGATCAGAGAAGCCTGCAACATCCTCCGCAAGATCCTCCCTACCGACGCCGAGGTCCAACGATTCCGCGAACTCACCGACAAGTTCGAACAGGCGAAGCGACACGCCACAAAGCGCGCCCTGTTCACTGCACGGTATTCCGCCCCATACAAGATCATCCCATGACCATCGCCCTCATCACTGGTGACCGTGAGTGGACGGACGACGCGCTCATCCACGCTGCCCTCGCCACACTGCGCCCTGAAGTGATCATCGAAGGCGAATGCCGTGGCGCCGACCTGATAGCCCGCCACGCGGCTGAGAGATTTGATATTGAGTATGACCCACGACCAGCTGACTGGGACTTATACGGCCGGGCCGCAGGGCCGATTCGGAATCAGGAGATGCTGGACCTACGGCCCGACGTCTGCCTGGCCTTTCACGATGACCTTGATGGCAGGAGCCGCGGGACGAAGGACATGGTGGCGCGGTGTCTTAGGGCGAAGATCCCCGTGTGCCTCTTCACCCACGACCAGCCCGAAGGGCGGTGGCTATGATCCTGTGGGGAGGCGGGCTCGTGCCCGCTGCACAATACCCGCCACCCACGCTTCCGTCTCCGCGTTGAAGCGGGCACGGCTGATGGAGTCGAGCGGGGTGGCAAGGGCGTCTTCCTGGGCCACCGTAGCACTGTCAAGCCCGCGCTCGATGCGGCTGATCTTCGTCGCCGGCAGACCTGAGAGCCCGGCGAGTTGCGTCTGCGTCAGGGCGAACGCCGTACGGTACGCCCGCAGCGCTGCACCGCGCTGCTGAAGCCGTGTCAGGCCTTGTACCGTCGCCGACGGAGCGGCGGTCGGAACATCCGGAGTGAATGCCACAGCAACGCCAGCCAAACCCCAGCCCACCACCATCACTGCTAAGAAGTTCCGCATCATCATCCAGCCCTCCCGTAGATAGAACAACACCCCCGAAGCCGTCCGCATGGAAGACAGTGCGTCTCTCATCAGCCCCGCCGTGGGATGAAGCTCGCCTTCGAGTTCGGCGTCTCCCAGACATGGAACGCTGCGAGCTGCAACGGACCCAGATGGGGGGCTACCAGTTCAGCCCAGTACCGGGCCAACCCCTCTGAGGTAGGGATGACGGGCACCACCTGGATCGATGCCTCGATGCCCGCACGGCGCAGCACCCCATGCAAGGTAGGATCGTCACCGCCGTAGTCAACAACGGAATCCTCCGCCAACAACGGGTCCTGATCCCACAGGATCATCCGGTGGTCAAACCGTTCGTGGATCACGGTCATCAATACCCGCTTGATCACGCCGAAGTCCACCACCATCCCACTGTCGGCGCGACTAGGATCAGCCACCACCAATTCAGGCGCCGCCACCTCGGCCACGATCTTCCAGCGGTGCCCATGGAGGAAACGGCACTGCGCGTCATGGTAAGGCACCCGGTGCCCAGCATCGATCTCAATCTGTCGTGAGACGGTGAACATCAACGTCCCCTCCCCACAAGGCGGTAGATAGTCGTTGGGTCAATGTGCAGCAAATCACTAAGGGGCAGCACAGTAAAGCGGATGATGCGTCCTGCCTCCCCACGCCGACGATCAGCCATGTGTTCTAGAAATGGGCCGGCGCTCCGCCCCGCCTCTGCTAATGCATGGAGCAGCGCCGACGCGAAGCCAAACGAAGTCGCTACCAGAACCGGCCGACGGTTCTGCTTGAAGATGAGCAGCGGGATCAGAGAATTCGCCCGACCCTCGTCCTCCAGCTTCATCCACCAACCCTGGACACTCTCACCACCAGCCTTAGTATAGAGACCCCAGAGGAGATCGCCGCGGCGGTGCTTGCATTCAACAATGAAGTCCTGCCGAAAGCGCTCACCGAATGGTCCGTTCGCCGCCAAGTCCCCCGCCTGGCGCTTGCCGCGGTCCTTCCAACCGCCGCTCAGTACTGCGCGGACCAGTTGCGTACCATCCTTCCCGCCCGTAAGCCAGAGGGATAGCCGCCGCGCCACCCAACGCTCGAACGAACTACCTTTGCCCTTCCCAGCGCCCGGCCTCATACTTGCCCCTTCTTATGGATGAAGCAGAATTGCTCGGGAGGGTCCACCCGAAGTAAACAACGGCGCCCTAGCACAGTTTTCCCCTTGCACCGAAAAACTGTATTGGCTCGTATGCCCCAACGCGCCCGATTCTGCATCTGCTGACACTTCCCACAATCACAAGAAAGTGGATGTGGCGGCGCATTAGGATCTTCTTCTATCTCATCGACGTTCATCCTCGAGCCCCTCCCTTACGCCGACGTTTCCCCTCCGCCAAAATCTCATCCAAAGTCCTACCTTCTACTACTCCAGCCCGCAGCGCTCGCAGAAACTGCGAGCGCAATGAACGCGTTGTCAAATGGAGTTGGTGATTTAAAACTCGGATTGTCACCACGCCCGCTTGTAAGCAAGGTAGTGCTCTTCGAGCTTCCACACGAATCCATTCACTGATAATATTCCCGAAAGCATTCCCCTTTGACTTCCCGCGTCCCTGCTTCATCGTCTCGCCACGGTTCGGCCCAACCGCCGTTCAGGCTTGAGCGATCGTGAGGATTCCGAGCCAACTTTTCTCACGGTTGTAAACACCGCTGGTGGGATTGGGACCACCCCAGGAGGTACTAGTGCTAGTAGCCCTCGCCCTGACAGCCTGTCGCGGAACTGAGCGGTATTCATACGACGGTCGAGACTCCCTCGCTATCTTGCTCGACACAGATCATGTTGGGCACCATGGACTGAAGGTGCGTGTCGTGCGTTATGACGTATATAGTCGGCACCTGCTCGCTTACCTGTCCCAAGGCGGCCAGCAACCCCTCCGCCCCACTGGCATCGAGAAAGCCAAACACCTCATCGAGAATCAACAGGCCAAGGAGCCCCCGTACTCCCATCCATTCAGCCACCGCTAATGTGAGCACAAGCATGATCCCGATGTCAATCCGTCGCCGCTGCCCGCCGGACAACGTTTCATAGGACACGGCCTGGCCGCGTTCGTAGACGAAGAACTCAGTACGCTCTCGTAATTCACCCGCCCGCGTCGCGGACAGGGTCGAGAACTGCACGTCGTAAACCCCCTGGGTAAGCAGGGGGAAGATGTTCCCACGCTGGGCGTTGAAGCGCGTTGCCACCTCCTCGACCAACAGGGACTGGAGGCCTTGTTTAGAGAACCCCGTACGCCAGTACTCATAGATCGCCGTCTGCACCCGGGCCTGAGCCTGTAGCACCTGAGCCTCACTGATCTTGGCCTCAAGCCCCCTTACCCGCTCTTCCACCCTAGCAGGACTGTGAGGATTGATCTCAGCTTGTATCCCAACTAGCTGGCGGCGGGCGTCTTGGCTCTGCACTTCATGCTCACGTGCAAGCCGTTCAACGTACCCGCTCACCCGCAGCAACCGGGTACGTTGGTGTTCAGCACATACCCCAATCTCACGGTCACTGGCAAGTCGAGCACGCTCCAAGGCCGCCACCTCAAGCCCACGGGGCTGGGCAGCAGCAAGCTCGCGCTCACAGGCAGCGCGCTCCCGTAGCAGAGTCTCGGCCTCTTGGAATTGCTTGATGCGTATAAGTACCTGGCCCACACGAGATTCGGCGGCCACCATCTGCTCACGGCTACCAGCCTCCGCGAACTCTGCGCTCTGCACTCGGTGCCATGAGGCCTGACGCTCTTGCTCGGCGGCACGCACGGCGTCATGCAAAGGCGTGAGACACCGCTCCTGATGAACCACCTCCACCACTTGCCCACACGTGGGACAGATACCAAGAGCAAACTGAGCAGCGGCCTCCCGCAACGCACGTTCAGCGCGACTGAACTCCTTGCCTACCGCATTCCATTCGGCCCGCACTGAAGCGAGCACAGAGACCGCTACACCTAACGCTCCTTGTAACTGGCGTAGCGTAGCTTCTTGTTGTTCGAGCACCATGCGGGCATCAGGCAACTTCGCCGCACACTCTCGCGCATAATCCAGGGTAGCAAACTTCGTGAGCACCACAGCCTCAGCCCCCTGTAGCCGTTGGCGCAGTCGACCGAGCGCTTCTTCGTGCTCACGAGTCAATTCCTGAAGGTACGCTGCGGCGCGCCCTCCCTCGCGTGCCCGTACACTCACGCTGCGCCGTTCAATCAACTCAGCCACTAGCCGTTGCAACACGACCAAGCGCTCAGCCGCCTGTTGTGCCGCATCATCCGCCTCCACCTTCCACAACGCCGCCTCCGCCGCCAACACCAGCCCACGCCGCCGCTCCTCCCACGCCTCCACTTCATGTTGCACGGAGAGCAGTTCAGCACGAGCCGCCATCAGCTCGGACTCCGCAAATTCAAGCTGAGCGCCAAGCTTCCCAGAGGTAGTCTCGAGAAGCTGCACCTGAGCACCAGCGGCGCTCGAGGCTTCCTGATAGGCGCGCAGCCCTATGAGATCAGCCAACACCGTCTTGCGCTCACCGTCGGTGGCGGAAGAGAACAGCAACAACTTCTCCTGGGAGAAGTAGGCGAGGTTCTGGAAGATCTCCGGCGTCAGGCCCAGGTACTTGCTGAGCTTCTCCGTCATCTCGTTAACCGACACAGCCTCCCACGCAGATACGACGTCTGACACCTCGAGCGTATGCCCCGTCGGCCCACGCCGCCGCCTGATGATGATCTCGCCCTGGGCATCTACATCATCCAACGTGGCTGTGACCTCACACGCCACCGTCCCCCGCCGCACCACTTCATCAGCACCCAAGCCTTTCGTCGTCCTACCAAACAAGAGCCAATACAACGCCTCACCGATCAGCGTGCTCTTCCCGGCGCCGTTCGAGGGATAGTCCCGCCCATGCCCCGTGATCAGCCACAGGCCGGGGGTGATTTCAATCTCCTCGTCGGCAAAGCAACAGAAGTTCTTGAGATGCAGCCGCATCAACCGTACATCACGCAGGCGGGCAGGGTCCTGGGAGGACAACAACTGTCGGCCCACCGCTAGGTGATCATCAGCGCTCGCCGCCCCAGCCTCGGGAGGCTGCACCTTTAACCACGTCTGCAACACCTGTTCCACCTCAGCCACGCCCCGCAGCACATCACGGTGCTGCACGGTGGTGGGCATGGGAGCCACCATCATCGCACCCTCAGGCAACTCCATACCCACGGGTACAGTGCGGGCGCGGTAGAAGTGCCCGTCGGCCTTCACCTCGCGCGGCGTATCCACGGTACGGAACTCCGGCGACCCGCCAACTACGAACTCAAGCTGCGGATTCAACCGCCGGTCGCCCGGCAGCGTGACCACCCACCAGCCATGTTCCCCACGATCGCCAAAGTTGTGATGCTCCGGAGAACCAGGGATCAGTATACCTTGCCCTACTGGGGCATCGATCTGCTGGGGGTGGTGCACGTGGCCAACCAATGATAAGCGGTAGCGTGAGATCAGCTCGGCAGCCTCAATCCCCTCATCAAGTACGAAGCCGTTTGGTGCCACAGAGCCCCGTACGGTCTGGTGGTACATGCCCACGTCAGCTTCGGGGGCATAGGTCAAGAGGTGCGGATGTGGCTGGTAGCCAGCCCCCGCTATCGTTAACCCATCCGACAACTCGATGGAGGCTGTATGTGAAGGATCTAACAACGCAAAGCTAGGCACCGCTGCCAGGATCGACGGGTACACAGTCTGGTCAAACGTAATCCGCCCTCCTACCCCACGCACATCATGGTTCCCCCACACAGCCAACTTCGCTACCCCCGAGAAGTCCCGCAGCACCGCCGTCACACCCGTCAGCACCACGTTCAGGGCATAGCCGGCGGTGTGCACAAGATCGCCGGCGAACAGCCACGGGATACCCTCAGCTGATGCATACTTGAGAGAAGCCTCCAGGACCTCCAGCGATCTCTGCAAGCGCGAATTCGATAGCCCATCTCCCCTAGCAAACGCACTCCAGGGATGGGCATGGAGATCGGCCAGCACTACGAAGCGGACGTCTTCAGACGTCCGGGTAGTGCGTGGACTAGCCTTTGATTTTCTCATCACCCAAACCCCTCATCAGCCATTCGGCTCAACAACATCTTCGGCTTGAACATGGTCGAAGATTCTTGAGCAACTTTCTTCGATGTTTCAAATCAGCAAAGAGGAGGAGGACAGCACAGACCCGTCACTCACGCCCGTCCGGCATGGGAAAGCGGCCTCGGAGTTGTCAGACCCCGTCCCGCCCCCAACGGCCCCACCTTGGCCCCCGCGTACTGACATACGCAAAATCCAAGGCAACCGCGCTCCGGCGTTTGGCAGACCGGCAATCTGTGCTGCCCAACCTTTCATTGCTCCCCTACCTCCTCCCCCCCTCGACCTTGTGTTTCCCCAGGAAACATCACCCCTAGCGTTGCAGCAAAACGGCGCCGCGCCTTCGCATACACCCCCCGCACCTTACCCTCCCGCTCTGCCTCCGTAGGCGCACGCCGAGGGATGAGTAGCAAACCATGTTGATGGCAAGCGATCCCAGCCCGCCCCAACCCATCCACCTCTATCAGTGATGAGGTGTAGCACACTGGACAGGGCAGCCAATACAACTGCATACCTCCAGTCTCGCTCACGCGCACACCACACAGCACCCCTTACTCCTCCAAGCTCTCAACATCTTCGTCCTCGTCAACGACAGCAGCGAGTGATGGCGTACGTGGTACGCCCGGGTTTGCCTCAAGATAGGCGTCAGCCTCTTCCAACAACTCTGGCACCCGGTCGAGCAGGGCCTCTGCTTGCTCGTCCTGCTGGAGGGCGTGCTTCTTATCATCGGCCTTGTAAGCCCGCCCAACCCGCTCACCCTTGTAACGTAGGAACTGGCCGTGGACCGTCAGCAGACCCAGGTCCAGCAGGACAGGAATCAACCCCGAGGCCCGTGAGATCGGTTGGCCAAAGGGGATGACTAGCCGCACTTCCTTCCACGGCGGTGAGAGACGGTTCTTGTCCACCACCGCACGGCACATCACCCCCACATATGCATTCTCCACCTTGAGCTTACTCGGGCTCCGCAGATCAATTCGTACAGTGGCGTGGAACTTGGGACCGCCTCCCCCGGGGGTTGTGCGCCTATGATACATGTCCCCGATGTTGGCGATCGTATGATTGGTGCAGAGGTACGCCACCGGCAACGCACCAAGGTTGCCGCCGATGATGCGGAAGAACGCCTTCAGCTCGGCCGCCTTCGTCATGTCCCGCTTCTCGAGCTGTGTCTCAAGCTCATGCGTCGTGGAGAGGCTGGCTAGAGAGTCGCAGGCGAGAACCCCCACATGATGCTTCGGAATCGAGAAGGCTTTGAGAAACGCCAGGGCGACCTCAAGGTGTTGCTTCACCGTGTGGCTACGCTCATAGGCAAGATCATCTACGTTGACCCCAAGGGCGCGCTCCATCCATTCCAAGTTGTGCGCGCCCTCGGTGTCATCCAACAACGCCACTCCACCATCGGCCTGCACCCGTCCAATGGCGCGGTCAATCAGGTAGCTCTTCCCGGTGGATGGGTCGCCGAAGAACTCCACCGAATGGCCCAGCGGATAGCCGCGTTGGAAGCGTCCCGACATGGCCCAGTTGAGTGCGTAGTTGCCACTATCAAGCCACCCCACTACACTCGCTGCATCACGAGCTGAGCGGACCTTCAGCCCCTGCGCAGCGAGCGCCTTGAGCCAACCAGTAGGCTTAGCCATGTGGTCAATTGATCCCAAGCATCCTGATCTGGCAGTCGCTGATCACCGGACAAGGCGCGCACCGATGGACCTTGGGATCATAGGCCCCAAAGCACCGCGGCGCTCCGACTGGGCGCTCGGCCTCCGACACCTTGGAAACGAACTGCGGGCCGGGGTCGTAGTGCACCGTGCCGGATGGAAGTAGGCTTGGCCCCGTCACCACTGCAACCGCGGCAGCAGCCGGCCCCGTTACGGGCAGTGGCCCAACCGCAATCGGCATCGGAGCACCGGCCGGTAAGACGCCGGGCAGTGGTGTGGCACTGGAAGCAACGGTCCGAAGTTGCGCCGTCGCTACTGGGACGGGCGCGACCGGCCGCCGGGCTCCGCCCGCGATGGCAGGAAATCCCAGCTCTTCGAGAAGGCTGCGAATCTCCTCATCCGCCTTCGGCTCAGTGACATGGGAACCAAGCTCATCCAACGCCGCCTGCCAGTTAGCGATGGCTTCGAGCACCGACATCACCGTCGTCCGCTGCGGCTCCGGCAACACGGAATATGTGTTGTAGCCAGTCCTACTCGTAGCCGCCGGCGTCATGGTAACGATGAAGTTCACCCCATCGGCCGGGTCCACCACGTTGCCCCACAACGGGTTCGCAGCGATCTCCATGATCTTGTCCCAACAGGTCCAGTTCGCTGGCCAGGGCTGGATGCCGGCTTGGAGATTGGCGATGTCGAGGATGTTGAACAGGTACTGGTCAGCCGGCGCAATGTCCCGCGCCATCTCCTTGAGGCCCGGGTCATCGCTCTTGCGATGCACGCGCCAGGTATCGCACGCCGGGCACCGCTGCTTCAACTCTTCCAGGCAACGGGTGACCTCGGGCGGCCGCCCTTCGATCTTCAGGAAGTGGATCTTGTAGGGGAGCGCGAGGTTCTCCAACGCCTCCCAGTTCGCCAGGAACTGCGAGCCGGGCGGCAGGACGCGTACGCGATTGTCCCCACCCTTCGGCTTCCACCCAAAGCCGGCACGGCTTCCCGCCTTGCTGCGCTTCAGCTTGTCATGATCGAGCGGCATCTGCGTGTTCCTCTTTTGAGGGTTGGCCTACCGGTTGTAATCCTCCAACTCCTTCCGTTGCTTGGCTGCTATCTGTATCAGCATATCGCGACGGTCCTCTAGCGCATTAGACATAGCCTTCAGCACCACACAACGTTCCTGGACCGAGCGTAAGTCCTCAGTTGCCTTCTGTACTTCTTCCGAGAGTACGACTTCAGCATCTATCACACCCATCGTCTTCGCCTTGCCAGTATCAGGGTCC
>Ga0214473_10008393_pt1 | contig 12206 bp, 7 predicted proteins | sample RVTome_7_FD_203509 | JGI IMG/M metagenome (GOLD analysis project Ga0214473, IMG submission 203509) | Soil microbial communities from uranium-contaminated site in the Upper Colorado River Basin, Wyoming, United States - RVT98D197 | ecosystem: Environmental > Terrestrial > Soil > Contaminated >... | reverse complement strand
CCAACGTCAGCCTTGATCCGCGCATGAAGAATACCAGCAGAAGCAGGACGAGTACCGCCAGACCCGCGGCAACGATTACAGTACGGGATTTCTTCTTGCCTTCTATCACCACTCGGACGGCCCTTAATGAGTCAGCGCGTACGTGAAGATGTTCACATTGATTTCCTGGCTGTTCTTGATCTCGTTGCCGCCGCAGCAGCAGCACTGGCGGCCGCCATCCCGGCCGGCGTTGCCCGTGTCGTTCAGGCCCTCCGGCGAGTAGATCAGAACGATCTTGCCCTCGATTTCCAGTCCCTCAAGCTGCGTTGTCCCTCCCTTCTTCAGCAGGATGGACTGGACATCGAACACCGTGTGAAAGATCGGATGGTCCATGCCGATCTTGACGAGCTTCTTGTCCGGAAAGATCCTGCGGACCTCCTGCCGGAAGGACTGGTCCCACGGCGCGGACGAGCAACCCGCCGAGGCAAGCAGGAATCCGCCGCGCGTGAGATAGGATTTCAGGATGTGACGCTCTCGCTCTGTCAGGCCGAACGCTCCTTCGCCGGTCATGATGGCGAACGGGAACTGGAATACCTCCTCCTCGGCGAGCTTGACGGCCGTGAATCTCCGCTCGGGCTGGCAGTTGGTTTCGCGGCTCACCGTCGCCAGGAACTGGTCGCTGAAACACACCGAGCTCTTGGACACCGCGTAGACCAGGTTGGCGCACCTGAGTTTCTCCGCTTCATCGGAGGATTGATTCTGTGCCCCTGACACGCTGAGCAGGGCCATCGGCAGGATCAGGTACATGGCTCTCTTGTTCATCGTTCGGTTCTCCTGCGTGCTACTTGTCCTCGGCCAGCCGCCGGAAGTATGCCTCAATCAGTTGTCTGTATTCGGCCATCATGCGGCTGTCGCCCGCAACGTTGGACTCATTGTCCTGTTTGGATTGAGGAGTAAGCTCATCGATATTTCCCGACAGATCGTGCCGGGTCGGCACGTTGATCGCCTGCGCCTCTGCCTTCTCAGAACCGGGGACTGTAATAGATTCCTTCAGCATGTCCCGGCCGAACGTGTCATTCCCGAAAACGGAGATGCTGGACTGGCCGCCCCCGTACCCGGCGGCGCCCCTCCCAAACGCGCCTGTCAGCCCCATGCCCATGCCCTGGCCCATCCCCATACCAAGCCCCTGGGCCAGTTGATTCATCGTATCCCCCGGATTCAACATCATCTGAATCTTCAGCCGGAACTCGCAGTTTTTACAGCCCTTGCCGCCGGTGCTCTCACAGAAGGAGATCATGGCCGCCATCTGTTTCAGGGCCTCGGCCACATTCGGGTAGCCCTCCACCCCGTTGCCCCGATTGAGGAAACCGGCCCCCGTTTGCATCAAGTCAACGATGCGCCGCTCGTCGATTTCGTCGGCGATCTTCCGGGCATCGTCGGCGACCTTCGGATACGCCTCCTTGATCTCTTCGCCATGCTCCCGGAACTGTTTTTTCAGTGTGTCGAGCCCCTTCCGGATGGAGCTCTCGCGTTCCGCAAGCTCCTTGAGCCGGACGCGAGTCTCAAGATCCTCCGCCTCGACCTCGCTGAACGACTTCGTCTCACGGGTCAGATGCTTCTGCTCCATGTACAGCATCTTGAAGTTCTCGACGTCGGCCATCAGCTTCATCACCTGCTCGATCTCCCTGTTGGCCTGCTGGATCTTGTCCTTCATCTCCTGCGTCTGGGCCCCAAGGGCTTCGAGGGCCTTCTTCTGCTCCTCCACGGCATTGGCGATATGCGTCGAGCTCTTTGCTCCGGCCTGGGAGCCGTCCTTCATCTCCTGCGCACTATTGCTCATGTGGCCCTCGGCCGTGGTCATACTCGTGCTGAAGTCCGCCAGGAACTGCTTATAGTCCTTCTCGATATCGAAGGCCGGCGGATTCTTCGATTCCTCCGCCAGTTTCTCGGCCAGCGATTGCGCCTTCTTGGCGAGCTCCTCTTGCCGCTTCTCCAGGTCCTGCAATTTCTCCTGCGAGGCCTGCGACAAAGGTGCGGCACCGGCCTTGGCGAGGCTCTCTTGGAGAGCTTGCGTCTCGCGTGTCAGTTGCTCCTGAGCTGCGACAAGCTGGTCCATTTGGCTGATGATGTTATCGTACTTGAGCCGCAGGTCCTTGGCCGTCATCTCATTCCGCATCATCTCGGCGTACTCCTCCTCCGAGATGATCTGCAGCTTGTACGGCTCGGAGGAGATGGTTTGGGGCGATTCGGGAAGAGAGTCGGTGGCCGTGGCATAGAAGTCGATCACGTCGCCCGGCCGGACACCCAGGTCCGCCAAGTCCAGCGTGTCCATCACGTTGACGAATATCCCGCCGCCCCCCTGCTGCATAAGATGCTTGCGGGCATCGTCCGACTCATTGAAGCTGCGGAAGATGCTCACGTCGCTGATGCCGAGATCGTCCTGCGCCTCGACCACGATGGGGATCTTGGCCGTAGGGATGGCAAGCGATTGGACGGCGGGACTGACGATACTGATCATGGGCTTATTGTCGGGAACGATTGTCACTTTGCCTTTGAACGGGTCGGTGCTGACGTTGCCTTCGGTATCCGTGACGGTCAGGGAGAAGTCACCCTGGTCAACCAGTGGAAAGACGACTTGGGCAGTATCATCCGGCTGCCCCGTGCATGTGTACGACTGATTGCCGATGGTGATCGCTCCCCCGCCCAGCGGGCGATTGGACGTCACGTTCATCGTCACTTCCGTGCCCTTGTACGCTTTCAGAGTGCTGTCGCCCTCGCTGAAGGTAACATTTCTCTCCTGAAGCCGCGAATACGCCGGGTAGCGATAGTGCACGCGGACCGACTCGATCCTGGGCGTCTTGCACAGGGAGACCCGGTAGTACTTGCTCCTTCCCCGCTCGATGCCGGCCCAGTAGACCAGGTCGGAACGGATGTCTTCAATAGTCTGGAAATAACTGCCATCCTGGGATCTGAACATGGCGATCTTGCTGGCCTCGCCATCGCTCGGATTCTTGACAAGAAGCGAGACATCCTTGGGCGTTCGACCGCGGGTGGTCACCTTCACAGTGAGGGCCTTGCCGTAGTCCACCACGGCCCCGGCCGGATCGACGATCAATTGCGTCGCGCTGTAGGGCGGATGATCCGCATACGGCGAGAGAAACCGCGGCAACTCAGTGAACATCCAGCCGGAGAAGACGATCATGGAGACCACCCATACTGCCAGAACACCTGCGAGAATGTAATACTCCTGCCGCAACGTCGGTGGCTTCAGGCTTTCCAACGCCTCCAGATGATCGAAGGACTGGACGGCGCGCGCGATGCCTTTACGCATCAGAGCGGGCGATGCGCCGCCGACACCGCGTTCATCCAGCCGGTGCTCGAAATCGATCGCGTTGGTCAGATCGTTGCCCATCTCGGGATGCTCGCTCTCGACGAGGCGGGCCAGCATTTTGTCCCTGGCGACACTCCGGTTCAGCCGCCACTGAGTCATCGCCACTACCGCAAGAGTCGCCGCGATTGCCGCCAGATTCAGGCCCAGACGCGTCCGCGAGCCCAACGGCATCACCGCGTCCAGGTAGAAGCACAAGACGACCAGCGTCAGCCCGACCCACAGGCCTCGCACCAGAGCCAGCCGCCACACCGCCCGTCTGCGAACGCCCGTCAGCAGCGCCACGGCATCTTTCACCGACACTTGCGCCTCGATTGCTGGATTCATCATATGTCCACCTTGGATTTTTATAGCAGCCCAGAGGCTCTTCGCAGAAACCACTCGACGCCAAGGACACAAATCAGCAGGCTGAATACCGGCAGGCGGTCCCAGATGTCCTTGGGCTTGACGCGTTCCCTGGCCAGCGTCTCGAACGCCCGCATCTTGTCCGGCAGGGTGTCCAATTGGCCCACCTCGAGCATTTCCCCGCCGGTGACCTCGGCGATCAGGTTCATCATCTCCCTGTCGGCCTGCACGCAACGCTGCTCGACGGAATCATCATAGACCGTGAAGCGCACCATGTCCTTTTCGGGCTTGCCGACGTTATTATAGAGGACAGCTTCGTACTCGCCTTCCATCTCGGGAGCAAACTGCGCGACGTAGACGGCCTCATTATCCTGCCGCGGCTGCGGGGTGAGCCGGACCTTGCGGCCGTCCGGCTGTACCAGCTCGATCCTCGGTTTGTAGCGAGCCCGGTCCACGAGCTTGGCGCTGACCGTCATACGAACCATCTCGCGCGGCCGGTAGGCGCTCTTGTCGATCTGGAACGAGACATCCCGGCCGGGCAGGAATTCCGAGCCCGAGACCAGCCAGCGAATCATCTGGCTCCAGAACCGCCCGTAGATGTCGTCATACTGCTCCAGCCGCTCCGGCAGGAACCCCCACTGCCACAAGCCGGAGGCCCCGATGCTCATGACCTTGCCCTTGCCGTACCGCTGGTAGACCACCGTCGCAATCTGCTCGCTGCGCCGGCCCTCTTCGACGCGGGCCAGCACGACCGCCAGCGATTTCTCATCCGTGACCCTCGTGACGCTCGTCATGGCGGGGAGCTCACGAATGATGGTGTCGCTAGCCTTCCCACGCGACCCGTAATCGAATATCGGGTTTGCCTTGCCTTCCTCCGTCAGCTCGAAGTGCGCATCCGTCAGCGTCCCGTCGCCCCAGCGGACCGGCTCGATTTTGGCCAGTTCTGGACTGTTTCCAGCATAGGGTTTGCCACGAAAGAATACGACGCTGCCCCCGTCATCGCCGACGTACTCCTGGAGCAATTTCAACTCACCGCTGGTGAAGACCTCATCGATATCCTTGCCCAGGAAGATGCAGTCGTACTTTCGCAGCTCATCGCGCGTCCGCGGCATCTGGAGTCCCGGCAGCACCGTTTTCTCCGTCGTTTTGTCCTCGGAGAGCTTCTCCACCACGGCGAATGTCTTATCCGGATTGATGTAGAAGATCGAGGTGACTTCCACGTTCATATCCGCGCGAAGGGTGCGAAGCAGGAACTTGCTGTCCCAGTGGGGCCGGGCCTCGACCACAAGGACCCTCGTCTTGTCGTCGATCACGCGGGCGATCACGCTTCGCTTGTTGTTTTCCGGGTCGCTCTCGCCCGTAAGCGGGTCCACCTCGACGCGGTACTGGAAGGTCCCTCTTTGCTCCTCGCGGATGGGAAAGCTCATCTCCGCGTGTCCGTTCTCCAGCATCACCTGCTTCGATGTGACGAGCTTATCCTCGCGATACAGGTGAACATTGGCTGTCCAATCGGTGTACCCGGTCCCCATGAGCGAGATGTTCAGGGACGCCGGCTGTCCGACCAGCAGGAAGCTCGAGTTCAGACGGGCGAGCACGTACACGTCCTTCACCTCCGAAGCCGTCCCAACCGGGACCGTCCACACCGGGACCTTAAGGGTCCGAAGGTAACGGGCCGCACTGCGCATGCTGGATTGCGGGTCCAACTCGTTGCTCCTGCCGTCGCTGATGAGCAGGATTCCCCGCGTCCTGTTGTTTGCACCGCCTTTGACCGTATCGGTCAGCGCCGCACCGATATGCGTTTCCCGGCCCTCCACCTGCTTGCTGTCGGCCAGGAATCGCAACGCCGTGCGCCGGAGGTCCTTGTCGAAGCTGAATAATTGCACCTCGTAATTCCTGCCCAGCTTCGTGAGAAAGGAGTTCTTCTTGCTCTGAAGAGCGGCGATGGCGGCCTCATATCGGCTTCGGTTCTCCACGTCCTTCGTGTTCATGCTCTGCGAGGTGTCCACGAGCACGGACAAGGCGGGCTTGTCCCGCACCTCCTCCTGCGGTATGAGGGCCATGGGGCGCATCAGCAGGACAATCAAGACGCAGAGCACCCCGATACGCATCAGGACCAGAGCGATTCGCAAGAACCTGTGCATCCCACGGGCGGTATGCGCGTAGACCAGCAGGACCACAAGGCCCGTCAGCGCGCCGATGCCCAGGAGCAACGGGACCGAAACCAGCGGATCAAATATGACGCTCAAGCCCATGATATCCCATCACAGTAGGTACACGAGTCGGGGTCGATAGCCCCGCCCAGTATGTCATTGCGAGCGAAGCGAAGCAATCTCCCATGCCGGGAGTTGAGATTGCTTCGTCGCTGCGCTCCTCGCAATGACATACATGTAATTTGCCAAACGACTCTGCGATTACCCTGGTACACTGATCGTCCATTCAATTCACTGCCGAAGCAGCATCGTCAAAAGCTGCTCGACGCACAACACACAGATCGCAGCCAGCAGGAAATAGTGCCATAGCGGTCTTCCTTCCAGCAGGGCTTCGATGCCCGCCGTGTCGGCGCTGGCCAGGAACGCCGCACTGGGGCCCTTTTTGGCAAGCTCTTTCAACTGACCAGTGTCGAGCTTCTCCAGATTGCTCTCCAGCGGATCCACATTGACAGCCGCGGACCCCGCGACCTTGCCGGACGCATGAACGCGATAGAAGCCACATGCATTTGTCTTGGGGAAGAACACGGCCGTTCCGCCCTGTCCCCTATCCAGATTGCCCTCGATGGACTGCCCGGCGGGGTTTTTGAACTCCAGCGGATCGGTGTCGGCCACCGCCTGAATGGTCGTGTAACAAGGTTCGCCGACGAGGAATGCATTGCGGCGGCCGGTGCTCGGCCTGAGACCTTTGACGATCTCATGGATCAGCGGCACGAACAGCGTATGCCGGGCCAGATCGCTGTGGCTCAGCGAGCAACTGAAGTTGCACAGCAAGAGCGTGCCGCCGCCCACAACCGTTTGCGCCATCGCGATGTTGCCGTCATCGTATTGCAGCAGGACCTGCCCTTTCTGCTTGATTCTCTCCGTGCTGAAGAACCTCTGAAACCGGATCTCGCTCAACTCGGGCGTTTCCCTGAACTTGCGGAGAATGTCGTTATCGAAATTGCCTTGCGCGAGGCTCGCGTGGCCGCCCCGCTGGGACAGATCGATCTGACCAGTGAGCTTGAAGGGTAGGGTCAGATTGCCCTCCGACCAGGCGGCAAGATGCTCAAGGTTCTGGCTGCCCGCAGGCCCCACGTGGAAATAGACCGCGCTGCCGCCGCTCTTGAGGTAGTCCAGCAAGGCCTCTCCGGAACGTCTTGACAACTCGTGAATACCGGACAGCACAACCACTTGGGCAGCGGACAGAGCCGCCGGGTTCAGCTCGCTGGATGGAATGACTGTCGCGACGGCTGCCGCTTGGCGAGTCTCCTCAAACGGGTTGATCGCGTTCACCAGGAAGCGGGCGCCGCTCTGCTCGCGGGTCCGGTCGTCATCGGTGACCACCAGCACGCCGATCTTTTCTGCGAGCGAGAGGATGAAACACCGCTGGTTGTCGATCTCAAGACCATCTTCGGGGATAAACACCCGCCCCTCATATTGGCCGCTCTTGTGAATCTTCAGGTGAAAACTGGTGGAGACGGTGGACTGCGGCTCGAGCTCCTGCTCCTGCTTGAAGCTCTCGCTATCCTGAAATCGCATCTCGACAGGCAGGCGGTGCGGCCGATCGCTGTAGTTGGCGACTTTGCACACGATTTCGATGTTCTCCGAGACGGTCGGAGAGCCCGGCCGGATCGCCACGTCCGTGACGGCGCAATTCTCCGCCCGTTCCGGACCCACGGGCAAAAACACCAACTCGGTATCCGATTCGATTTTGCTGAAATCCACGGACGACCAGTTCGTCCTCTGGAAATCCGAGATGAAGCAGATGTGTTTGCCGCCCGAAGTGGCGTTGAGCTGGCTGACGGCCTCGGCAATCGCGACGCCGATGTTGGGACACTCCTGCCGGACCGAGGCGTTGCGGATGTCCCTGCGGAGCAGGAAGAGGTTATCGCTGGGCTCGTCGAACGAGCTGTCCGGGGTCGCCCCCATGAGGATAAGGTTGAACCGGTCCGCCTTGCCATAATGGTCGAGCAGAGTCGTCGCCGCGGCTTTCGCCTGTGTCAAAGGGCTGACGCCCGCGTACCGGTATTCCATGCTCGCGGAGACATCCATCAGGACAATCGTGGTCCGCCCCGCCTTTGGGTCCTGGGGCCGGCCGCTGCCGTGCATGAGGGTGGGCCGAAGGAATGCAAGGAGAATCAACAACAGCAAGGCGGTCCGCACCAGCAACAGGAGGATGTGCCGCACATGATACAGGCGCGACTGGTGGGCCCGGGCGGCGAGCAGGAACCGCAGAGAGGGGAAGGTCATGTTCTTCGGCGTGCGGCGGGTGAGCAGGTGAATCAGCAGAGGCACACCGAGAGCGAACACCCCGATTGCCAAGGCCGGATTGGCGAACAGGATATTTCCTAAGAGAATCCGCATCGTCGTCGCCGTCTCTCTACGTATCCCTGCAAAGCCGCCGGATACGGGGTCTCCGTACTCATCAGCTCGTAATCGATCCTTCTCGCCTCGGCCATCGACATGATCGTGTCGATATACTGCTGCAACTCGCGGCCGTACGCCTGCCGCACGTCATCGGGGACAGAGGTCAGCTTCTCGCCGGACTCAGAATCGATGAAATTCACGCTCGCCAGGTTCGGCAGCTCCAGCTCGTGCTTGTGCAGAACATGGAACAGCACGATCTCGAAGCCGCGGTGCAGATACATGTCCAGCACGCCGAACAGGGCCTCGGGATCATCCAGGAGGTCGGAAATCACGATGAGGATTCCCCGTCGCTTCAGCAGCGAAGAGGCCTGCTGCAATACCTTCGAGGTGCAGGTCTTGCGATGAACCTTCTGCACTTCCAGTGCATGAAGAATCTCATTGAGATGAGAGAACGTGCTACCCGCGGGCAGATGCTGCTCGATGTCGGAGCCGAACAGCGTCAAACTCACGCGGTCGCCCTGCTTGAGCAGCAGATAGCTTAGCGCAGCACTGAGATAGCACGCGTAATCGTACTTCGAGACATCCTGGTTCCCGAAGAACTTCTCATGCCAGGAGCCGCCGAACGCCATGGAAGCACTGCAATCGACCAGCAGGTAACAGGTCATCACCGTTTCCTGCTCGCACAGCTTGATCACGTAGCGGTCGGTTCGCCCATAGACCTTCCAGTCGATCTTGCGAATATCGTCGCCGGGCATGTACTCGCGGTAATCGGTGAACTCCTGGGAATGTCCCTTGAGCAGCGACTTGTGCTTGCCCGTGTAGGCGCCATCGACGGCCCCGCGAGGGGAAAAGGACAAATGCTTCAAGAACCCGAGGGTGCGTTCATCGAGGTACTTGTGTGATTCACTTCGCAACGGGATGTCCACACCCTGTCGCATCCTACTCAGGCTTAAGAACTTTCGTCACTTTCTCCAGAGCATCCGCGATCCGGGGCCGCGGCGGCGCATCCCCGCCTGCACCCCGCACGGGCACAGCCGCTTTGGCTGCCCCTTTGCCCGTGTAATCCGATTCCTTCACGTGCTTCAGCAAGGCGCTGATGATGGCTTCCGTAGTGATCCCTTTTCCCGCCGCCTTGTAGTTCCGCAGAATCCGGTGTCGCAGGACAGGGATGGCCACATCGCGGACCTCCTTACAGGAGGGAGCCGGAAGGCCCCGAAGGACAGCGAGACTCTTGGCCCCCAGGATCAGGTATTGCGAGGCCCGCAGGCCGGCGCCCCACTCCACGAATTCGCGTGCCACGGGCGGGCTGACCGGAGAGGGCCGGCTGGAGGCCGCCAAGTCCACGGCGTACGCCAGAACGTGCTTGGAAACCGGCACCCGGCGCACGAGATTCTGGTAGAGCAGAATATCCTCTTTCGTCATCACGGGCCGGACCGCCGGGGCGTCGTGCGTCGTCGTCTCGTCCACGATGTGCAGCTCGCTCTCCCTTGTCGGGTAGTCCACCACGATGTTGAACATGAAGCGGTCGAGCTGCGCCTCGGGCAGAGGGTAGGTGCCCTCATGCTCGATGGGGTTCTGCGTCGCGATTACCATGAACGGCTGGTCCAGGCGGTAGGTCGTGCCCGCAGCCGTTACCGTGTACTCCTGCATGGATTCCAGCAGGGCCGCCTGCGTCTTGGGCGGGGCACGGTTGATCTCATCGGCCAGGATCAGATTGGCGAACACCGGTCCCTTGATGAACTGCATCATCCGCTGGCCGGTCCGGCCGTCGGTTTGCAGGATTTCCGTGCCGGTAATATCCGACGGCATCATATCCGGCGTGAACTGAATCCGCTTGAAATCCCAACCCAGGACTCCGGCGAGCGTCTTGGCAAGCAGGGTTTTTGCCAGCCCGGGAACCCCCAGCAACAAGGCGTGGCCGCGGGAAAACAGCGAGATCAGCAATTCCTCGACCACTTTCTCCTGGCCGATGACCACCTTGTGAATCTCCTTGCGAAGGGCGTCATACCTGGCAGCGAAGCCCTGCACAAGTTCCGCGTCCCCGGCGTGTGTCGCTCGCGTGTCCTGCACTTCACTCATTGGCATACTCCCCTTATTCTCCCAGCGCGGCCTTCGGCCGCAACCAAGATCCTTCTGAACAACAAATCGCCCGAATGACACCAATTCGGTAGGCCTGTCTCTCATCGCCCATTCGTGCAATTCGTGTGATTCGTTGTTTCTAAGTCTTTTTGTGGTCGGAAGTTATGACACCTCGCTGAAATCGCCTGGAAACGTTTTTCACTTGTTACGGGTTAGTAGCACAAGGCATTATAGTGTCTGCCAAGCGCATCGCAACACGCCATTTACCCATTCTCCGCCAGGAAACAGCCCCCTCAAGCCCCGGATCGTGCCCCAACGGCCGTTCCTATAGTTAAGGACGCACAGCCCATCCACATGTTACAAAAGAAATCCCGCCGCCCGGCCTTCAGCCGCAACCAAATCATCTCACGCAGAGACGCTGAGACGCAGAGAACAGCAGAATTGAATCGTGTTTTCCCCCCTGCGTCTCTGCGCGCTACATAGTTCTTTCTAACTGACTGTACTTATGCCAGTTGTAGCATATTGTACGCCAATGGCGTATAATACGTATGTATGGAGATCCTGGAAACCAGTTGTAGGGTGGGGCTTGCCCCACCATGAACGCCACGCCACAAGGAACTATCATGAATTCGGAGCTATACAGAGAGCTTAGCGAGAGCATCAAGGAAGCAGGCAGAATCCGGCGAGGGGAAACAAAACCTTCCCGGGTCTTCAAGTACGAGGCCGTGGATATACGCAAGCTCAGAGAGTCCGTCAATGTCTCTCAGTCCCAGTTCGCCAGAATGATCGGGGTCAGCAAAGATACCCTCCAGAACTGGGAGCAAGGCCGCAGGCGGCCAAGAGGACCGGCCAAGGCCCTGCTCCGGATCTTCGAGAAAGACCCCAAAGCCGTCATACGCGCCCTGGGCTGATAGAGGATTGAAGAACCCCAGACAGGGGATCGAAACCGGTGACAACGCCGATTTCGAGGACACGCGGCACATCTCCAGACATCTAAGTCCGAAGCCTCCGCCCCTCCCCCGACAACGCCATAGAACCGCACATGGTGGACCTTACAACTCGTGTACTGAGATTCGAGGACCGACCCCTTCCCTCAGGAAACTACCGCCTATCGTTACGGCAATACCTAAATCCAAAGCCTGACCCCTTTCCTCGCCTCGCACGGCATGTGGAAAGTAGAAAGTAGCACGGGCATCTTGCCCGTGTGTATCACGTGCGTCTCGCCCGTGCAGGCAATGCCAAGCCTGTCCCCGCGAAGGTGGGGGAACGCAAAGAAAGAAGAAGCAGGCAAGAACGGGCCTTCCCTTCGCACCGCAAAGGCCAGGGTCATCGCAATCCGGTCTTCTTGGCGTTCCTGGCGTCTTGGCGAGAGAACTGGTTTTGGTTGCGGCTGAGCGAAGCCGCGCTGGGCCTATTCTTGTGTCTTCTTTCGTTCCTTTCGGCACACAACGCTTGCTGGAAAGACAAGGTGTTATGCCTTTGCGGTTCGGCGTCAGCAAAGACACCCTCCAGAACTGGGAGCAAGGCCGCAGGCGACCGCGCGGACCAGCCAAAGCCCTGCTGCGCGTCTTCGAGAAAGACCCCAAAGCCGTCGTCCGCGCCTTGGGCTGATCGTGTCGTCACGTATAGAGAAGGCATACTCGGCCCAAGACCGAAACAAGTAAGGCGTCCCCAGAATTCCCGAAAATGGCCTGGAATCATCGCGATAGCATTCGGTGGCGCGCGGGATGAGCCTTCAAATCAACGGACTGGCAAAACCAGTTGCCGTTCACGAATTTCATTCAGCGTAGCAGCGAGGGAGCGGCTTCTTGTCGGAAATGGGCGTTGAGGGCGTTGCAGAAGAATTCGAAGACGCGGCG
>Ga0214473_10008392_pt1 | contig 12206 bp, 14 predicted proteins | sample RVTome_7_FD_203509 | JGI IMG/M metagenome (GOLD analysis project Ga0214473, IMG submission 203509) | Soil microbial communities from uranium-contaminated site in the Upper Colorado River Basin, Wyoming, United States - RVT98D197 | ecosystem: Environmental > Terrestrial > Soil > Contaminated >... | reverse complement strand
GGATGTCGTGCCAGTTCAACGTCTGATAATGTATATTATGTAAAATAGACTGGCGAAAAGGAGAAATGCTACCGCTTCCGTGAAATCACGAATTTCCAGCCCATGAACAGCGGGCTCACCTCCTCCGCAAGCTTGTCGCAGAAATCACGTACCATCGGGATCCGCTGGATGTAAGGAACCTTTGGAAACAGTCCCGCGGACTGAGCCGGTATGCTCAGAAAATCGAACAGGAAATCCCTGCTGATCTCGAAGTGGAATTCGACCTCCGAGCTGCGGAACGATTTTTGTTTAGAAAGACATTCCAGGAGCTCCGGGTACGCCACTGCGCCGTACTGGTACTTCATGCCGGGAAAGGCCAGGGGAATCGCGTCCTGCTGCCGTTGGTCGAACAGTCCGGCATAAAAGCTGATCGCCAGGACTCCCCCGGTGATGATCAGGCTGCACGCCTGTACGATCGAATCGCCGAATTTGGGGATGAGAAAAATCGATGCAGTGTAAAACACGGCGTCGAACTTTTCATGAAAATAGGAGGACAACTGCTCGGCGTCGCCGCGGACGAGATAGATGCCGGGCAGCCCCTCGCAGCGTTTCCTTGCACGAATGAGCATCTCATCGGAGATGTCGATCGCATAGACAATGGGTGAACGGGGAATTGCCTTGTAAAGCGCCAGCGTGGAGATGCCCGTTCCGCACCCGACATCCAGCACCCGTTCCGGGACGGACGGGGCGATCAGCTCGCAAAGACGGTTCGTAAGAGTCTCGAAGAGATGGTGCTTTTCCTCGAAAACGTCGTATATTCCGGCGCTTTCATCAAAATTCCTCTCGATGGCCTGCTTGAAACGGCCTGTGAATTCATCCTTATCGGCCATTCCCGCTCCTAGACTCTTGCCAGCGGGTCGAAGAGTTTCCGATACTCTTCCATGGCATAACGGTCGGTCATGCCGGCGATATAGTCGCAGACGACCCTCTTGATCCCTTCGGTCTTCACGCGCGAGAAGATGTGCGGGGGGAGCTGTTTGGGTCGGTTGCAGTAGGCGCCGAAAAGGTCTCCGATGATGCGGCGCGCTTTTTCCTCCATGCGGATCACCCGGTAGTTCCCGTACATTTCCCTCAAGAGAAATTCTTTCAGTTCCCTTTTCCTGCCGGTAAGCACGGGGTCGAAGGAAACGCATTTTACCCGGCATTTCCGCCCTTCGTCCGGCGACCCGATGCCGTTTTCCATCAAACGGTCGAAGGTCGTCCGGATCAGGTTCTTAGTGAGAGACGATATCATGAAGGATATCGCTCTTGAATTTAATATATCCTCATCTGTTACTTGATCTATATCCAGTACGCTTTTCAGCGCTTCCCGCCAGAGCTCGACCGATTCGAGCAAGGAGGAAGTGAGCATCCCCGATCGGAGGCCGTCCTCCACGTCGTGATTGCAGTAGGCGATCTCGTCGGCGATGTCGGCTACCTGCGCTTCGAGGCAGGGATACCCGGGGGAGGCGAATTCGGGGATGTCCGGCGGATGGTCGTAGTCCGAGCTGTGCTTGCAGATCCCCTCGCGGACCTCGAAGCAGAGGTTCAGGCCGTCGAACCGGGGATATCGCTTTTCCAGGACATCGATCACGCGAAGGCTCTGCAGGTTATGCTCGAATCCCCCCTCCCCTTCCATCAGGGCGTTCATCACGCGTTCTCCGGCGTGCCCGAAAGGGGTATGGCCCAGGTCGTGGGCCAGCACGATCGCCTCCGTCAGGTCCTCGTTGAGGCGGAGCGCTCGGGAGATCGATCTCGCGATCTGGGAGACCTCGATCGTGTGGGTGAGGCGCGTCCGGTAATGGTCGCCTTCATGGTTGACGAACACCTGCGTCTTGTACTCGAGCCTGCGGAAGGCGGCGGAATGGATGACCCGGTCCCGGTCGCGCTGGAAGACGGATCGGAACGGATCCTCGGGCTCGGGGGTTTTTCGGCCGCGGGACTGCCCGCTCTTGACGGCGTACTTCGCCAGGCGCTCCTCTTCGAGGATCTCCAGCCCCTTCCGGTCAAGCATGGGTCTTCACGACGACGCAGTTCTTTCCCGCATCCTTGGCGCTGTAAGCGGCCTGGTCGGCGTAACTGACGATCTGGTCCTCCGTGACCGCCCCCTCTTCCGCGGTGTAGATCCCGATGCTCACGGTCAGATGGACTTCCCCGGGGACCTGAGGAAGGAAATTGTGGATCGCGACTTCGGTCTTGATGCGCTCGGCCAGCATCAGGGCGCCGGAGGAGGTCGATTCCGGGAGGATGACCGCGAACTCTTCTCCTCCGTAGCGGGCGGCGATGTCCGTTGCGCGCGCGCAGTTTCGCAGCAGGTCGGAGATCTTCCTCAACGCCAGGTCTCCGGCGAGGTGGCCGAACCGGTCATTGAATCTCTTGAAATCGTCGACGTCGATGATCAGGAGGGAAACCGTATGGCGGTAACGCCTCGCCCTCTCCAGCTCCCGCCGAAGCTGCTGGTAGAATTCCCGGTGATTGAGAAGCCCCGTCAACCCGTCGGTGATCGACATCTTCCGCAAGTGTTCGTGCAGTTCCACCATCTCGAGCGCCATGGACGCCTCGTTGGCGAGGGTCACTACCGGGACGATGGTTTCCCGCGATATTTTCCTCGACTCGGGCCGGCTGCGGAGCGCCAGCAGGGCGATCGGCGAGAACATCTCGCACTGGACGCAGGCCCTTTTCCTCTCGTCCGGCGGGACGTGGTTGTTAGCGACGCAATCTTCACTGTGATCGACCCAGCAACGGGGATTACTGGAGAGGTAGGAGGAGCAGTCGACATTGCCGCAGCTCTTCACCTCCGAGCATTTCCTTCCATGCTTCCGGATCAGCGGAAGGAGAAAGGAGGTGCCCTCACCGAGCAGAATACGGTCCTCAAGAACGTGGGTGTGCTCGCTCAGGGACGGGTACAGGAGATAATTTCCGCTCCAGATCGCGCGGGCCAGGAGGGAATTTCCGTTCCAGACGGGGATCCGGATCAGCGATCCTCCGTCCGGATCGGTGTCTTCATGGAACACGAGATACCCGTCCCGGTCGATCACTCCCAATGCCGCGCCAGGAAAGCCGAGTCCGTCCCGGACCCCTTTCAGGAGGGTTTCGAAAACCTCTTCGGGACGTAAGGACTGGAGCATTTTCTTGGTGGATCGGTGATGGGTGAGCAGGTCCTGGTTGGCTTTCGTCTGGTCTACCAGGCGTTGGTCCATCATCGCCTGCTGTTCATGCCACTTTTCGGACAGCTCGGCGGAATACCGGTCCAGCCGGTCCTTCGCGGCCTCGGCGGCCGTGAGGGAATCGGACGCTGCGGGAAGCACGTTTCCGTGCTTTCGCAAGGCGTCGGAGAGCAGGTCCACGGCATAGTCGGCCGGCTTGAGATAACGCAGATACAGCCAGAGGAAAAGGATCGTGGATACGAGATGCTCGAACACCTCGCTTGCCGAGCGGTTGGAAAATTCAAAAGAGATGAAAAGCAGGAGGAGGACGGCGGCCATGACAAGGTCGCTCTTTCGACCGGGAGACTTCAGCCTCTTCCAGACGGATATCTTCACGATTGAGGAACCCTCTTATGCCTCTTGTAAATATTACGTCAAATCCGCACAAAAGTTTAGGAATGCGGGAGAAAACAGCGTGGCCCGGGAAGGTTTCTCGCCTAAAATAAGGACAGCCCGTAATGAAGCAGTCCCCGCGCAGTCAGATGCGCCGCTGAAAACCATCCGCGGTATGTGGCGGCGGCTCCCTTCCACCCGGAGGCCGCGCCCGGCGCCAGCAGGCAGGGAACCCACAGCAGAAGGCAGAGCAGGACGACCGCTCCGGAAAAGAGCCGTCCGCTCCGTTTCACGTCCGGCTGACCCTTGATGAACCCTTCCGCGGAAAACAGCACGTGCATCGTGAAGAGGAACGAGGCCAGCGCCAGGTATAAGTCCGGCACCCAGGGGGAAACGCTCTTGAGAATGCCGGCGGCGGCGACCGCCCCCATGCTGTACGGGGGGAAAACATAGGGCGCAAGATCGATCATCGCGTTCGTGCGGTCGATCACGACCTTCCCGCCGTCCCGGGAAGTGATGTGGAACGAATGGATCTTCCTGAAGAACAGCTTGGCGACGATCAGATGAGAAAACTCGTGGGCCCAGAGGTACATCCGCTCCGGCTTCCGAAGGAACAAGTGAGCGATCAGATAGGCCGACGCTCCCCCCAGAAGAATCCACCCCTCCTCTCCCGTGTGAAAGATAGCCACTTGCGCAGGAAGATCAAGGAGAAGGATACTATCCAGGAGCAGGATCGGTATCCCAGCGATAGAATAGAGAAAAACCCTCAATACATCATTTCCTTTACATTTTTATAACGGTATGTTATTTTCCCGGCGTTAGAAGGAACAGAGGCAATTCGGGAGCCCATGTACGTGGAATCGATGCCCAGCATCCTTAAATCACGCGATCTGGCGATTCTGCTCGACATGAGCCCAGACGCCGTGAACGACCTGGCCCGCAAAGGAGTCCTCAAGGGATTCAAGAGCGGCAACCAGTGGCGTTTCCGGCGGAAAGACGTCGAGAGATTCCTCGGCAGGGAGCAGAAAAATATGGCGCCCCCGGGGTGACTCGAACACCCGGCACGCGGTTTAGGAAACCGCTGCTCTATCCGCCTGAGCTACGGGGGCCCTGTTCCGATCGTTCCGCCTGCTCCCCTATTCGGTAAATTTTAACAGGGAAAATACCTTCTGCCCTTTCAATTTGTCCCTGCCTTTCAAGTCGGTCAGCTCGGCGAGAAAACAGCACTCGACGATTTCCGCCCCGAGTCGTTCCAGCAGTCCCACAACGGCCTCCATCGTCCCGCCGGTGGCCAGGACGTCGTCGGCCACGATCACCCGCATCCCCGGGCGTACGGCGTCTTCGTGGATCTCCAGCCGGTCCTTGCCGTATTCCAGGTCATAGGTGGCGGCAACCGTCTTGTAGGGCAGCTTCCCGGCCTTTCGCACCAGGAGGACTCCCGTTCCGAGCTTGTACGCCATCGCGGCGCCCATGACGAATCCCCTGGCTTCCACGCCGACGACCGCGTCGATTCCATCCGCGAAATGCCTGTGGGCCATCAGATCGATGGCCCGCTGAAAAGAGGCGGGATCCGACAAGAGCGTCGTGATGTCCTTGAACTGGATCCCCTTCCGTGGAAAGTCCGGGATGTTCCGTATCCGTTTTTTGAGATTTTTCATCGGGGCTCGTTTGTCCTTTGAAGATAATTCACGGGGTCCACGGGCCTGCCCTCCATGCGCAGCTCGAAATGGAGATGGGAGGTCGTGGCGTTCCCGGTCCTGCCGACGGCGCCGATCACCGATCCCGCCTCGGCGACATCGCCCGATTTTACATGAATCTCCTTTAAATGTCCGTAAAGCGTCGTCGTTCCTCCCCCGTGGTCCAGCACCGCCGTGTTTCCGAATCCCCGCATTCCGTCGCCGGCGAACACGACGACTCCGGTTTCCGACGCGCGGACCGGCGTCCCTTCCGGCGCGAGGATGTCGATCCCGAGATGCTGCCGGCCACTCCTGCCGCCGAAGCCCGACGCCACCGTTCCCGATACCGGCCACCGGAAATTCCGGTAGATCGTCCCTCCCCGCTCCGTGCCGGAAGGGACGGGCCGTCCCGCTGCGCATCCGGCAAGGAGGAATGCGATCATCCAGGGGAGAACGGCCAGGCGGCTTATTCGGTGAACCCGCATCGCCCGACGAGAGGAACGAAACGGCATCCGCCGAGGAATTCCTCTTTCGCCTTTCCGGATTGCTTGCGCACCCGGATAAGATTCTGCTCCCATCTCCCCCCGACGGGAATCACCAGGATGCCGCCTTCGCCGAGCTGCTCGAACAGCGGGGCAGGAACCTTGGGCGCGGCGGCGGTGACGAGAATCCGGTCGAAGGGAGCCTCTTCGGGAACCCCCATCGTTCCGTCCCCCACGCGGAACCGGACGTTTTCCAGGCCCAGTTCCCGGAGAATCTCTTCCGCCGCATCGGAGAAGACGGCAAACCGCTCGATGGTGACCACCTCCCGCGCCAGGCGGCACAGGATGGCCGTCTGGTATCCCGATCCGGTTCCGATTTCCAGCACCTTTTCCGCTCCCGTCAGGCGCAGCGCCTGGGTCATCTCCGCGACGATGTACGGCTGGGAGATCGTCTGTCCCTCGCCGATGGGAAGAGGGCCGTCTTCGTAAGCCTTGGCGGCAAGGTGAGGGGGGATGAAACGGTGCCGGGGAATCTCTTCCATGGCGGCGAGGATCCGGTCGTCGCGGATTCCGCGGGCCTTTATCTGTTCTGCGACCATGCGATGGCGCAGAAACGCGGGGGATTTGCTCACCATTTCCATCGGCGGAGGATCCGCATGGAAGAGTAATTGGTGAAATCGAGATGGACGGGAGTCACCGAGATGCGGTTCTGCTCCACCGCTTCCAGGTCGGACCCAGGCAGCTCTTCGCTCCGGAGGCTGTCCCCCCCGATCCAATAATACTTCCTTCCCCGCGGGTCCCGCTTTTCGATGATGGAGTCCCCGTAAATGCGTTTTCCCTGGCGGGTGATCCGCACTCCCCGGATCTCTTCCGCGGGGAGATTGGGGAGGTTGATGTTCAGGAGAGTATCCTTGGGGAGGCCGTGCCGCAGCACCTTTCGAGCGGTTCGCAGGGCGAAATCCGCCGCGGCATCGAAACGGAAATGGTTGCGGGACGCGAGCGAAACCGCGATCGAAGGGATCCCAAGGATCGTCCCCTCCATCGCCGCCGACACCGTCCCCGAATAGGTGATGTCGTCTCCCAGGTTCGCCCCCTTGTTGATGCCGGAGGCCACGAGAGCGATCTTCTTCTTCCGCAGGATGCCGTTCACCGCCAGGTTCACGCAGTCGGTGGGAGTTCCGTCCACGGCGTATACCCGGCTGCCGATCTTCTCGATCCGAAGCGGGTGCGAAAGGGTCAGGGCGTGGCTGGCGGCGCTCCGCTCGCGGTCCGGCGCGACGACGTACACCGTGCCCAGTTCGCGCAGCGCTTCCGCGAGGACGACGATCCCCTCGGAGCTCACGCCGTCGTCGTTGCACACCAGGATGTTGGTCGGAGAATGCTTCAAGACCGTCCGGGAGCGACTACCTGTGAAAAAGTTGGTCGGGGCGACTGGACTTGAACCAGCGACCCCTTGCACCCCATGCAAGTGCGCTACCAGGCTGCGCTACGCCCCGACCCAGGGAATGCATCTTATCCGTCCTTTATGGCGTTGTCACGCCAATTCGACCCTTCCATCGTACCATCAGGCGCGGCCGAAATCGTCCTCGATCCGCTCGATGTCGTCTTCCCCGAAATAGTCGCCCCGCTGCACCTCGATGAAGACCAGGGGGGATCCGCCCGGGTTTTGAATCCGGTGGACCGAGCCCAGCGGGATGTCCAGGGAGACCCCCTCCCTCACGGGGATCCGTTCCTCGCCGCGCGTGACCAGTCCCTCTCCGCTGACTACGTACCAGTGCTCGGAGCGTCTGCGATGCCTCTGGAGGCTCAGCCGCTTGCCGGGGTAGACGACGATTCGCTTTACCTTGTGGTCCTTTTCATCGGAGAGAACGACAAAAAATCCCCACGGGCGGTGATCCTCTTGCGAGGGCTCGGTGGAACGGGAGGGTTTAATTTTCCAGCATCTCCCGGATCTTTGTCAGCTCTTTCTTCAGGCGCTGAAGGAGAGCCTTGTGGCTCTTCTCTTCCCAATTCAAATTGAGCTGTTTGCTCCTTTCCTTCACGCGTTCCTTTAACTTCTTCCGCGCCCCCTCGATCGTGAATCTCTCTTCGTAAAGAAGCCGCTTGATTTCGAGGAGGTTTTCCAGTTCCTGCCGGTTGTAGACGCGGTGCCGGGACCGGTTTTTCGCCGGGGTCAGATGAAATTCCGTTTCCCAGAACCGGACGACGTATGGCTGTACGCCGAGGATCTCGCTGACCTCGCCGATCTTGAAGTAGAACTTATCCGGTATTACAGGTATTACAGGCCTCGTCACGCATGCCCCTGAGGTCTTTCAGTCTTTCTTGTCGTTAATGTAACCCTTCAGTATCTGGCTGGGACGGAACGTGAGAACCCGCCGGGCAGTGATCTGGATGTCATCGCCCGTCTGGGGATTGCGGCCCTTGCGCGGCCGCTTGTCGCGCAGGATGAAATTGCCGAAGCCGGAGATCTTTATTTTTTCCCCGTTTTTCAGGTTGGCCTTCATGGTGTCGAAGATCGCTTCAACGATGTCCTGCGACTCCTTCTTCGACAGGCCGCCGACCTTTTCGTAGACGATTTCGACCAACTCCGCCTTCGTCATGCCGCCCTCCCTCCCGACGATTCTTACGACGTTCGAATCTTCCCGCCGAACCGATTCTCCAATAATTTTACTATTTTGGTATGTATACTATTTACCTCGGCGTCCGTCAAGGTTCTGTCCAGGGGCTGAATTTTCACCCGGAACGCGACGCTCTTGTTCCCTTCGCCAATCTTCTCCCCCATGTAGATGTCGAAGACCGCAGCCGACTCGATTTCCTTGGACAGCTCGGAAACCATGGCCAGCACATCCCCCACGGGTACGTGCACCGGAAGGATGCAGGCAATATCCCGGAAAACGGGAGGAAACTTCGGCATCGCCTGGTACTGCGCCGCCGGAGGGTCGACAACCGTCGCTGCGGCGATCCGGATCTCCCCGTAATATACAATGCCCGGAATATCCAACGCTTGCGCGAGTTCCCTGCGAACAGCGCCCACCCATCCGACGTTCTCTCCATCCTTCAATATTTCCGCGGCATATCCGGTCTCAAGAAACGGACGAGATGCCGCCGGGATGAAATGGAACGGGGCGGCGCCCAGAAATTCCATGAGAGACGCGGCGACAGCCTTTGCGTCGTAGAAGTCGACGGTTGCCTGCCCGCCGCTCCAGTTATCGGGCAGTCTGCGGCCATACAGAACGAACCCCAGACGCGATTCTTCGAAATGGCCCTCCGTAAGCGATTTTCCGAACGCCTTGCCCACCTCGAACAACCGCACGTCCTCGATGAAGCGGCGTACGTTCGATGCCACGTTGTGGAGCAGACCCATCAACAGGTGGGGCCGCATCATCGTCGTGTCTTCGGAGATCGGATTTTCGAGCCGGATGGCGTCCGAAGAGTCGAAGGCCAGAAGCGCCGCATACCGCTCCCATTCCTTCTCCGAAACGAAAGAGAAGTTGATGGCCTGGTGAAACCCATGCATCCGGAGGAACTCGGAAGCGTCTTCCACGATCTTCGCGAAGCGGTCGTCCGGAGAGAAGTCGGGAGCCCCGGATTCGGGGTAGGTAACGGGGATCTCTTCGTAACCGGTGATGCGAGCGACCTCCTCCACCAGGTCGATCTCCCGTTCGATGTCGAACCGGTGCGGAAGGACGGTTACACTCCACCGGCCGGGGTCCTCTTCCCTGACGGCGAAGTCAAGGCGCGAAAAGACCTCCCTGCATTCCTTTTCCGTGTATTCCCGGCCCATGATCCTGCTCGCCCTTGCGGGGCGAAACGTCACCGTGCGCGAAAAGTCCTTCCCTCCCCCGACGTCAACGCTCCCTCGAGCGACCGAAAAGGAGGAGAATCGGGAGAGCAGGGAAACAGCGCGGTCCGCGGCGTACATCGCTCCGCCGGGATCTACGCCTCGTTCGAAGCGGTAGGAGGACTCGCTCGACAACCCCAGGCGCCGGGAGGTCCAGCGGATCGAAGCGGGGGCGAAATGCGCGCTCTCGAACAGGACCCGCCGAGTGGTGGGCAGCACCTCGGTGTTCTGTCCCCCCATCACCCCCGCCACCGCAACGGGGCCCTCCCCATCCCAGATGAGAAGCATCTCCGGAAGGATGTCCCGCTCGCTGCCGTCCAGGGTGGTGAACTTCCGCGGAACCCCCGATCTGCGCACGTCGATCGTTCCGCCGGCCAGCCGGTCGAGGTCGAAGGCGTGCATGGGCTGTCCCAGTTCGAGAAGGAGGTAATTGGTGATGTCGACGATATTGTTGATCGGGCGGATGCCGCAGAGAGCGAGACGCCGCTGCAGGAAGGAAGGGGAAGGAGCGATCGTCACGTCGGTGATCACGCGGGCGGAGTACCGGGGGCAAAGCTCCGCGTCCGTAACCGACACGGATGCCACGTCCGAAATCGCAGGCCCGTTTTCGCGGAGGTCGACGGAGGGGAGGCGGACCTTCACCCCGGTGATCGCGGCGACCTCCCGGGCCACGCCCAGCACGCTCAGGCAGTCGCCCCGGTTCGGAGTGATCTCCACTTCCAGCATCCAGTCCGAAAGCCCCAGGGCATCCACCATGGGCTTGCCGACCGGGGTTTCGGGGGGAAGGATCAGGATCCCCGCCGACTCCTCCGACAGGCGCAGCTCCATCTCCGAGCAGAGCATCCCCTCCGAAACCTCCCCGCGGATCTTCGCCTTCCTGATTTCCGCACCGTTGGGAAGCTTCGCACCGATGCGGGCGAGCGCGACGACGTCGCCGGGCTTCATGTTCCTGGCACCGCAGACAATGCCGTACTCGCTGGAGCCGTCGGTCACGCGGCAAAGGGAGAGCTTGTCGGCGTTGGGGTGCTGTCCCTGCGCGAGAATTTTCGCGACGACGACGTTTTCAAGCCCTTCCCCAAGGAACCTGCAGGAAGAGACCTCGATCCCCGCCATCGTCAACGCATCCTGGATCTCAGCGGCGGAAAGCCGCGTGTCGACGAATTCTTTGAGCCAGGAATAAAGAATTTTCACGCGCCAGCTCTCCTGGAACCCTTTTGCTCGGCTAAAACTGCGACAGGAAGCGGATGTCGTTCTCGAAAAACAGGCGAATGTCGTTGATGCCGTGGCGCAGCATCGCGATGCGCTCCACGCCCATGCCGAAGGCGAAACCCGTATGTTCTTCCGCGTCGTATCCCACGAATCCGAAGACCGCCGGGTCGATCATCCCGCATCCGAGGATTTCCAGCCAGCCCGAGTCTTTGCAGACGCGGCAGCCTGCGCCCCTGCAGATGACGCAACGGATGTCGACCTCCGCCGAAGGCTCGGTGAAGGGGAAAAAGCTCGGCCGGAACCGCAGGGGAAGGTCGGGGCCGAACATCATGCGGCAGAACTCCGTCAGCAGCCCTTTCAGGTCGGCCATCGTGGTGTTCCGATCGACGGCAAACCCTTCCACCTGGTGGAACATCGGGCTGTGAGTGACGTCGGAGTCGCACCGGTAGACCGCCCCCGGGGCAATCACGCGCACCGGCGGGCGCATCGTCTCCATCGTGCGGATCTGGATCGGGGAGGTGTGGGTCCTCAAGACCAGATCCCCGCCCGGCCAGTCCACGTAGAAGGTGTCCTGCATGTCCCTCGCGGGGTGATCCTTGGGGATGTTCAGGGCCTCGAAGTTGTAATAGTCCTTTTCGATCTCCGGTCCGCCGCGCACGGAGAAGCCCAGCCGCTGGAAGATGGAGATGATCTCCGCCATCGTCCGGGATACGGGGTGCCGGTGCCCGATGGCGGGCGCCCTGCCGGGGAGGGTTACGTCGATCCGTTCCTTCCCCTCTTTCGCGAGGCGCTCCTTCTCGCGAAGGCCCGCGAGGCGGGCATCGAAGGCGGATTCCAGCGCGCCCCGCGCCTCGTTGGCCGCCGCGCCGATTCGCTTCTTCTCCTCGATCGGAAGGATGGCGATCGTCTTCAGGATCTCGGAAATCGCGCCCTTTTTCCCGAAGTACCGCCCCTTGGCCTCGAGGAGGTCGCTCTCGGTCCTCGCCGCTTCGATCGCGCGCAGCCCGGCTTCCGACAGTTCCCTGACCCGGTCGAATGCGTCCGGCAAGCGGAACCCGCTTCCCTACCCGATGGCGGCCCTGGCCGTCTCCGCCAGCGCCCGGAACGCCGCTGCGTCATTGATCGCGAGGTCCGCCAGGACCTTCCGGTCGACTTCGACGCCGGCCTTCGAAAGACCGTACACGAACTGGCTGTAGGAGAGACCGTTTTCGCGGGCGGCGGCATTCACCCGAACGATCCAGAGGGAGCGGATCTCCCTTTTCTTGTTGCGCCGGTCGCGGTAGGCGTACTGGAGCGCTCGCGCCACCGCTTCCTTCGCGGTGCGGAGCAGGCGCCCGCGCCCGCCGCGGAATCCTTTCGCCGCCTTGAGGATCTTGCGGCGCTTCTTGTGGGAATGTACGGCTCGTTTTACGCGTGGCATCTTGGGTTCCCTCTTCCGTGG
>Ga0214473_10008391_pt1 | contig 12206 bp, 9 predicted proteins | sample RVTome_7_FD_203509 | JGI IMG/M metagenome (GOLD analysis project Ga0214473, IMG submission 203509) | Soil microbial communities from uranium-contaminated site in the Upper Colorado River Basin, Wyoming, United States - RVT98D197 | ecosystem: Environmental > Terrestrial > Soil > Contaminated >... | reverse complement strand
CCTGTGGAGCGTGGCCCAGCGTTTGGGGCTGTCGGCGCGCCCCCCCGAGTTCATGCGACGCTTACAGCACCTTGATGAGGAGATCGCACGCTTTCATGGCTCCACCACGGTGCCGTTTTTCCTGTCCTCGGCGAGTTTCTTCATCGGGTGGGCGTGGGGTGTTGCGGAGATCTACCTCATCCTTTGGCTCCTGGGGATCCCGGCGACCCTTCATCGCGCGCTGGCCATCGAAGTCCTGTCGGTTGCCCTCGATGGGATGCTCTTTTTCGTCCCCGCAAAGGTCGGGACGCAGGAAGGCGGCAAGGTGCTCATCTTCACCTTGCTCGGCCTCGACCCAGCGAAAGGGTTGTCTTTGGGGATTTTGCGGCGGATCCGAGAGCTATCGTGGGCGTTGTTCGGATTGCTCATCCTGTCGCGACACCGCCTGGCGGCGCGGCCGACACTCCAGGCGCTGAGGCGCTCACGCCACCCGCAGGGATGAGCCACCGACTTGCAACGCAGCAGAGCGGCTGGACACACCGGAGAAGTCGGCGCCCTGCTGGTCTTCCATCGCTCGGGGGCAACCCGATCCGCTCGCCCACAGTCCGAGGCTCGTCCTGACGCTGGAGATCGCCTGCGCCCTGGTGGCGTCGGTGACGGTCCTGCCCGGCCTGCTGCAGATCCTGGCGGGGCGGGGCTGCTGGCGGCGCCGCCCGCCGAAAGTTCATCCCGCAACAAGCGCGAAGACGTGCATTGGACCCTCCGACCCTCCAGGGCACGCAGCACGAGAATCGGCGGCGCGCCGACCTCACGGGAGGGGACGTAACCTCGCCCACCGTGGACCGCATCGCCGGTGAGACCCTTCGACCACTCGATCCGAGCAACCAACTCGGTTTCCCGCGCAGCCCCGGCCGGGGCGGCACCCACTTGCGCCTGAGCCGCCTCGAAAATGGCGAGAGCGGTCAAGAAAAGTTATGACAGGTGCGCTACGTCCCGTTCTACGCGGCCGCATCGGCACCGTGGGCTACGGCAGCGCCCTGCGGCAGCACATCATCGCCTACCAGGAGTACCAGGCGCTGGAGCAGGCGCTGCCCGAGGCCAACCTGGTGGACGCCACCGACGTGCTGGACGAGCTGCGCCTCATCAAGAGCGCCGAGGAGATCGGCTTCCTGGAGCGATCCGGCCGGCTGGCGGCGGGCATGGTGGAGGCGCTGCTGGCCACCGGGCGCGCGGGCGCCCGCGAGTGCGAGGTCTACGCCGAGATGGTGCGGGCCCACATCGCGGCGGGCGGCGAGCCCTACATCTTCTGCTTCTTCAGCGCCGACCCGGTGGACGACACCGAGCGGTACCTGCTGCACGCGCGCCCGCAGCCCATCACCCCGACCACGCGGCCGCTTTGCGCCGGGGACCTGGTCCTCGCGGAGTTCCACGCCAGCTATGGCGGCTACCTGACCGGCGTGGAGTTCTCGGCCTTCGTGGGGCCCCCGCCGCGGGAGCTGGCCCGCATCCACGCCGTCGCCGTGGAGTCCCTGCTGACCGGCGTGGACCGCCTGCGCCCCGGCGTGCCCCTGCGCGAGGTCTGGGAGGCCTTCCGGCGGCCGGTGGAAAAGGCCGGGATGGACTACATCGAGCTGGGCTTCCACGGCCACGGCCTGGGCTCGCCCGAATTCCCCACCGTGGTGTACAAGCCCGAGGAGCCCGTCCTTTCGGGCCGCGGCCTGGAGGCCTTCGAGCTGCGCGCCGGCATGGTCCTGGCCCTCAATATCGATGTCTTCGATCCCGCCTGGCGCACGGACGTGGGCATCATGCTGGGCAACACCGCCGTCGTCACCGAGGACGGCCCCCGGCTCCTGGCCGACATTCCGTTAAATTTCCCCGAGCTCCCAGCCAGATAAGGGGTTGGCCGCGATCGGTGGGCAAGCATACCCTGCGGGCCCGCGGTTCCCCCGTACTCGACCAGTGGACGTGCGTCAGCGGGCCACTGTCAACGTCGCCACGCCCGACATCCTGTGCCGCCCCCCTCCCACCCTCGGCCGCCGTGGACCGCATCGCCGCCAAGACCGCTAGCCGAATCCATCCAAGCAACCATCTCGGCTTCCCGCCCAGCCCCGAGTCCCCTCCCACTGGACCGTTCGTCTCCTCCAATTCGTGGCGAACCTCGATCCCCTCGGGCCCAAGTCGGACCTCACCGTAGCGATCCTGGAGGAGTTGGCGGCAACGTTGATCTGAGGAAGGCCGACTATTCCCTTTGAGGCGCGGGTTCGTTTGCGATATGCTCCCGGCATGGACAAGCCTCCTGCGAGGGACCGAGGCGTCGACCCGGCGGCTCTGGGGTGTGTCGGCCTTTTTTGGTCCCGAGCCGAAAGCGCGCCGCGGCGCCATCCTCCCAGTCGCTGGACCATCATGTCCGATTCCCGCCATCGGCCGCCGGGTCTCAGGCGCCGGGAGGAAGAGGTGCTGGCACGCCCTCGCCGTGCCCGGTGGCCTGACGTGGCGATACTCTCCTCTCGGAGATGCCCCTTCACCCGGAGGGCCTGTGGCTTCGTCGCCTGAGCCTTCCGAGATCATTTCCCTCGCTGGCGTCCTTCTCCGCGGGACGGCCCTTTCGGGGCAAGCCGTAGCCCTGGGCGGACTCACCTTCGCCCTCCTGACCCTCCGCCAACGGCGGCCGAAACCGGACCTCGCCCTCACCTCCCGGCGCGGCTTCCGGCGGGGCCCGACGCCCGCGGATCGCTTGGACGGTCACTTCCCATGCCCGCCCATCGGCCGCAGGCGTTCTGATCGCACGCCCGTGCCCCGGCGCGAGGAGGGGCCGGCGTGAGCCCGATCGTGCGAACCGGGGCATGGCTCCGCTGGGCGGTGCGGCTTTCCTGCAAGCGCCCGCTGCTGACGGCGGCAATCGCGCTGGGGCTGGCCGGCCTGGGGCTCGTCTATACCTTCCACGCCCTCACCTTCAATACCGACGCTCTGGATCTCCTCCCGCCTGGCCAACGCTATGTGGCCCTCTACCGGGAGTACTCGCGCGACTTCGGCGAGTTGGATGATATCGTCGTGGTGGTGCAGGGCCGGACGGTGGAGGAATCGAAGGCCTACGCCGCACGGCTCGTCCGCGAGCTCCTCAATGGCCCGATCGGCTTCCATCGCCTGGCCTACCGGATCGACCCCAAGCAGTTCGAGGGTCGGGCCTTGCTCTACCTTTCCGTCGAAGAACTGCAGGAGATTCGCGACAAGGTCTTCGACCACCAGAAATTCATCACGGCCTTCGCCGGCGCCCCGACGCTGGATCGGCTGGTCGAGGGCATCAGTCAGCAGATCGCGCGAGGTCTGGTCACCCACTTCTTCGACCTGGAGGGCAATGACCGCAGGACCTCCGCGGACCTCCGGACCCTCCGCGAGCTGCTCTCGCAGATCTCCCAACGCTTGGACGGGCCCCTGCGCTACCGCTCCCCCTGGGGGGCTTTCTTCTCGTCCGGCCCGGCGGAAGAGGACTCGGCGTACTTCTTTTCCGAGGACAAGAGCCTCCTCTTCATCCTCGCCGACCCGTACGGCGGCAAGGGCAGCTTCACCAACGACCGGGCGGCCTTCGAGGAAATGCGCCGGCGCATCGCCGCGCTTCGCCCAGAGTTCCCCATGGTCCGTGCGGGGATCACCGGGCCTCCCGCCCTCTCCAACGACGAGATGGTCACGGCCTTTGAGGACAGCCAGGTGGCCACCGTCCTGGCCTTCGTGTTGACCCTGGGCCTGCTGCTCCTGGGGTTCCGGCGGGTGGGCAAGCCGATCCTGATGCTCGTGGTGCTGGCCGTGAGCCTGGCATGGTCCATGGGTGTGACCACGCTGACGGTGGGGCACCTGACGATTTTCTCGGTGATGTTCATCTCCATCGTGGTGGGGATCGGGATCGACTACGGCATTTACGTTCTCTTTCGATATGAAGAGGAGCGCTTCCTGGGCCGCGACGTCCGGGAGGCGCTGGAGCTCACGGCGGCGCGCAGCGGCCCGGGGGCCCTCCTGGGCGCGCTGACCGCCGCGGCGACCTTCTACGCGCTGATGCTGACCGAGTATCGCGGGATTCAGGAGTTGGGTTTCATCGCCGGGACGGCCCTCCTCATGGCCTTCCTCGCCATGTTGACCGCCTTCCCCGCCCTGCTGGTGCTGATGGACCGCCGCCATGCCGGCCAGCGGGGCGACCCCTCCTCTCGGGCGATCGACCTGGACCGCGTCCGCGTGCCGGCGCTGGAGCGGATCGTCCGCCATCCGAAAACCATCCTGGTGTGCGCGGGGATCCTCACCGCCTTCTCGCTTTGGGCCGTGCGGACGGCGGAGTTCGACTACAACCTCCTGCATCTCCAGGCCCGAGGGACCGAGTCCGTCCTCTGGGAGCAGAAGATCCTGGCCACGGCGAAGCGCTCGGGCTTCACGGCCCTCGCTGGCGCCACGTCGCTCGCCGAGCTGCGGCGCAAGCAGGCGGCCTTCGAGCGGCTCCCCTCCGTCTCCGAGGTCGACAGCGTGCTGCGGTTGATGCCTGAGCGCCAACCCGAAAAGATCAGGATCATCCACGACGTCGCACCGCTGGTTTCCTCTGTCCATCTCAGCCAGCCGGAGTCCCCGTCCCTTCCGCGTCTCGTCGCCGCCCTGGAGACGCTCAGGCGACGCCTCGACGTGGCCGTCTCCGACGCGGGGCCGGAGGGGCCTGACCGGGAGGTGCAGGCGGCTCGGGACCAGGTCCGCGCGCTGCTCGCGAGGCTCAAGGGCGCGGATCCTGGGAGCATCGAGCCCGCGCTGAATGACTTTCAGGCCCAGCTCGACGCGGACTTCCGGGACAAGTTCCACACCCTGCAACGGAACCTGAACCCTCGCCCGGTCACGCTGGAGGATGTGCCGGAGGAACTGCGCCGAAAGTTCATCGGGAGGAGCGGGCGCTTCCTGCTCTATATTTACCCGAAGGTGGACATCTGGGACCGGCAAGAGGCCGCGCGCTTCGTGGAGGAACTCCGGTCCGTGGATCCCGACGTAACCGGGACGCCGATCATCACCTACGAGTCCATCGGACTCATGGTGAAGGGCTACCGCCAGGGGACCGCCTACGCCTTCATCCTGGTGACGGCCCTCACGGCGTTGATGCTTCGGCGGCTCCGGGAGACGGTCCTCGCGCTGGTCCCGCTCTTCATCGGGACCCTCTGGGCCGTCGGCCTCATGTCCCTCTTCGACCTGAAGTTCAATATGGCCAACGTCTGGGGACTCCCGCTGGTCATCGGGGCGGCGGCGGAATATGGGCTGAACGTGGTGATGCGCGCCATGGAGGCGCGGGCCTCCCAGGGGCCGCTGCTGCCGCGGAGCACGGTGATGGCCGTGGGGTTCAACGGCCTCACGACGATCGCAGGCTTCGGCAGCCTGCTGGTCGCCCACCACCAGGGGATCTGGAGCCTCGGGCTCCTCCTCACCATCGGCACCTGCACCAGTCTGGTGGCTTCCCTGATCGTGCTGCCGGTGCTGCTGCGTCTCTCCGGCTGGACCGCCACGGCACCCCAGGCCGTCTCCCGGGATGCAGCCTAACCGGCCCGCCCTGTCCCGGCCTCCGCCTCGGCGCCTGGTCGCGCGCCTCCCCCCTGGAGTCGTCCGAGGGGTCCAGCAGGGGGGTCAGTCGCAGGGCCCGGGAAATACGACGTCGAGGGGCTGGAGGTTCCTGAGGCGACCCTCCCAAGAGGGCGGGTGACCGCCAGCAAGAAAGGCCTTGCATGGGATTCCAGAGCGCGGTTATGCTTCTTCACTCGGTCGCCGGGAGGCTCGGGGGCGATGACGAGAGCCGCGGGTGGCTACGGTCTTGACGGTACGGCTCCTGCCGGGGACGGACCGGAGGACGTTGCCCGCGCAGAAGCGGACTGATCAGGGCGTAGAGGCGTTCTCCCGCGCCCGACGTCCCCAGGAATCACGGGGAGTTCCATTTGGGCCGGACGCGGGGCGGGCGTTCCATCCCGGCGACGAATCAGGTGCCATCCCGGGTCGTGGGAAGCCAAGGGAGGCTGTGGGCCTCGGTGCTCTTCGACTTCGGCGGCACCTTGGACGCCGATGGCATCCCCTGGAAGGAGCGCTTTTTCCGCTTGTACCAAGGGGAGGGCCTCGCCCTCTCCTCCCAGCGGTTCGCGCGCGCCTTCTATGCAGCGGATGACGCGCTGGTGGGCACCATCCCTGCCACCCTTCCCTTTCGTGAGACCGTCGCCATCCTCGTGGGGCGCGTCACCCATGCGCTGGGCGTGGGGGATCCCCGTCTTGTTGGGCGGATCGCCACCCGCTTCGTGGACGAGGCGCGGGACCGGCTCTCCGCCAATGTGCCCCTCCTGGACCATCTCAGCCGCCGGTATCGCCTGGGGATCGTCTCGAACTTCTACGGCAACCTCGGCGCCGTCTGCCACGAGGTAGGGCTCAGCCCGTTTCTGACGGCGGTGGTGGATTCCGCGCGGGTCGGCTGTACCAAGCCGGATCCCCGGATCTTTCGGTTGGCCTTGGCGACGTTGCGGACCGGACCGGCGCGGGCGGTCTTCGTGGGAGATTCCTTGCAACGGGACATGGCGGGCGCCCGCGATGTCGGGATGGCCCACATCTGGCTGGCCCCCGGACCCTCCCGAGGGGAGGGGCCGTGCTGTCCGGGCGATCCGGTGGTGGCGACGTTCGAGGGACTGCGGGAGTTGTTGTTGTGAATGGCGCGCCGATCCGAGGGGGCGGGATCCTTGCGGCCGGGGCGGGCCTCCGTCTTCGGCGGGCCGGGTGGACGATGCCGAAGCCTTTAGTCCCGGTGGCCGGCACGCCGTTGATCGAGCATGTCATCCGGAACTGCCAGGCCGCCGGCGTCTCCTCCCTCACCATCATCGTGAACGAGCAGGCGCGCGAGTGCGGGAGGTGGGTGCGGTCCCGTTTCCCCGATCTCCGCCCGCAGATCATCGTGAAGACGACCGCCTCCTCCCTCGAAAGCTTCCAGGAGGTGGCGGGACGCGTGGGGCCGGGCCGCGCCCTGATCTCCACCGTGGATGCCTGGTGTCCCCGGGAGGCGTTTCGGGCGTTCGTCGGCGCTGCCCGGCGGTTCCCGCCGGAGGCGACCGTCCTGGCGGTGACTCCGTTGGTGGATGATGAGCGACCACTGTGGGTCACCTGGGATCCCTCCGGGCGCGTCACGGGTCTCGGAGGCGAGTCCGGAGATGGGGTGACGGCGGGCATGTACGTCGTCCCGGAGCGGGTGCGCCGGCTGTCCCCTCCACCGGGACTGGCGAGCTTGCGAGAATTCCTCGCCTGGCTTCTGCAGCGGGGCGAGCCATTGTACGGCGTCGTCCTACCGGCGGTGGTGGATGTGGACCGGGCCGAGGATGTCGCGCGCGCCGAGGCGCTGGCCCGCCGCGAAGATCAACCGCGAGAACACGAGGCGGGAGGTGCCGGGTGAGGGACCGATGCGGCTGGGGGATTCTCCGGGAGAGCGCCCATTCCCCAGGGCGGCAGTTTGACGACGCCGAGATCCTCCGGCTGACCGCCAAGCATTTGGAAGCAAGAGGAATGGGGGTCAGCCTGCGGGGTCCGGACGAGGTGAACGGGATGGGGGAGCGGGCGCCGGCGTTTATCTTCTCGATGTGCGAGCGGCTCGGGATCCTCCGGCGGCTTCGCCGCTATGAGATGGCCGGCGTGCTCCAGGTGAATGCCCCCTCGGCGGTCTTGGAGACCTATCGGGTGCGCATGGTGTCGCGATTTCAGCGGGCGGGCATTCCTTTCCCCGGGAGCACGATCGTGACCACGGCATCGGCGGACCTGCATGTATCAGAGCCGGTGTGGGTCAAGCGGGCCGACGTGCATTGCATCCAGGAGGGTGACGTCGTTTTCGCCTCGCGGCCCGGCGCCGCCCAGGAGGCCTTGCGCCAACTTGCCGACCGCGGTATCCCGCGCGCGGTGATCCAGGAGCACGTCCGGGGCGATCTGATCAAGTTTTACGGGGTGGGAGATCCCGGCCGACTCCGGGGGCACCGGCCATGGTTTCGATGGTTCTACCATAGGGACCAGGACGTCGCCGGGCACCCCTTCGATCCGAATCTGCTGGCCACGGTGGCCCAACGGGCCGCGGCCGCGCTGGGCCTGGAAGTGTATGGAGGCGATGCGATCGCGAGGGAAGGGGGAGGCCTCGTCGTGATCGATCTCAATGCCTGGCCCAGCTTCGCGCTGTACCGGGAAGAGGCCTCGGTGCACATTGCCGCCTACCTGGAAGCCCGGTTCAGCGGAGGGGATGGCGTCTGATGCGGCGGACCGTGCGGGGCCCGCGCTCGCGGCAGCTCTTCGAGCAGGAACAACGCCACATGGCTCCTGGGCTCCAGTCCATCGCCCTCTACTCCGGGCTCGCCATGGCCCGGGGGACCGGCTGCAGGCTCGTGGACGAGGATGGGAACGAGTACATCGACTTCATCGCCGGGATCGGCGTCGGCAGCGTGGGCCACTGCCATCCGACCTACGTGGAGGCGTTGCGGGCGCAGATCGAACGGCTGACGTTCGGCAGCTTCACCACCCAGGCCCGCGCCCGCTTCCTGGAGCGCCTCGCCTCCTTGACGCCGCCGGGGCTCACCCGGATCCAGTTGTTCTCGGGCGGGGCGGAGGCGGTGGAGGCGGCCTTCCGGCTGGCCAAGTCCGCCACGCGCAAGCGCGAATTCATCGGCTTCTGGGGCGGCTTCCACGGCAAGACGGGTGGGGTGCTGGGCTTGCTGGGGGACGAGTTCAAGCACCATCTCGGTCCGTTCATGCCGGGCCTCTACGCCTCCCCCTACGCCAACTGCTACCGATGCCCCCTGCACTTGACGTATCCGGACTGCGGCATCGCCTGCGCGGAGCACCTCCGCCACGTCATCCGCTATCAGACGGAGGGCGAGATCGCGGCCATCATCGTCGAGCCCATGCAGGGCACAGCCGGGAACGTCATCCCCCCGCAGGGCTTCCTCCGCGCGGTGCAGGCCATCGCCAAGGAGCATGATGCCCTGCTCATCGCCGACGAAATGCTGACGGGATTCGGGCGGACCGGGCGCATGTGGGGGTGCGATCACGACGGCGTCGTGCCCGATGTCCTGACCGTGGGCAAGGGGATTGGAGGCGGGTTCCCCCTCAGCGGGGTCATCTCCACGGACGAACTCACCGGGGCCAAGCCGTTCGCCAATCCCAGCGGCAGCTCCTCGAGCTATGGAGGCAATCCCCTGGCCGCGGCCGCCGGCCTCGCGTCGCTGGAGATCATCGTCAAAGAGGACTTGGCGACCAACGCCGAGCGCGTCGGGGCGGCCATGCTGGCCCGGCTCCAAGGGCTCCAGGAGAAGTACCGGTTCGTGGGCGACGTGCGGGGCAAGGGCCTGATGCTGGGCGTGGAGCTGGTGCGGGACCGCGCCACCAAGGAACTCCTCCCCAAGGAGGTGACGCAGGCCCTCTACCAGGAGTGCCTGCGCCGAGGCCTGGTGACCATGTGTTATTCGCCCATCATCCGCATCAATCCCCCCCTGATCATCGACGAGGCAACCGCCATGGAAGGGCTGGCCATCCTGGACGAGGCCATGGCCGTCGTCGCCGCGGCGTCGCGGCTCGGATAGCATGGCCTTGCGGGGCGCCCTCATCGGGTTGGGGGACGTTGCGGTCCACGGCCACCTCCCGGGGTGGCTGGAGCGACGGGACGTCGAGATCGTCGCCGCCACGGATACCCGGCCCGCCCGGGAGACGGAACTGCGATGCCGCCTGCCGCAGGCCCGCTGGTACCCCTCCGCCGACGCGCTGTGGGCCGGGGAGCCGCTGGACTTCGTGGATATCTGTACGCCGCCGGAGACCCACGCCGGGCTCATCGAGGCCGCCCTTCGGCATGGCCTGCATGTCCTCTGCGAAAAGCCGTTGGTCTGCCGCCCCGAGGATCTGGCGCCGCTGGCCGACCTGGCGCGTGCGCGGAACCGGATCCTCCACACCGTGCACAACTGGCACCAGGCCCCGGTCATCCGGAAGGTGCGCGGTCTGTTGCACCGGGGGGCGATCGGCGACGTTCATCGCTGTCTCTGGCAGACCCTGCGGACCAAGCCGGCGGGGGCGGACGAGACCGGGACGGGGAACTGGCGGGTCGATCCGGCCGTGGCCGGTGGCGGCGTCCTGATGGACCACGGCTGGCATGCCCTCTACGTGGTGCAGGGGTGGCTGGGCCGGGCGCCCACCCGGATCGGCGCGCGGCTCGAGACGCGACGGCACACCCAGTGGTCCATCGAGGATACCGCCACGGTCCGGCTCGAGTGGCCCGGGGCGACGGGCGAGATCCTCGTCACGTGGGCCGCCGATGTCCGGCGAAACTGGGTCAGGCTGGATGGCGCCGGCGGGAGCCTTCGCATCGAGGACGACACGGTGGTGGCGAGCGAAGCCGCGGCCGCGGGCCGCGAACGGCGATGGGTGTGCCCCCCCGCCCTCTCCAACGGGTCCTATCACCCGGACTGGTTCGGGGCTGTGGCCAGCGAGTTCGTGGCGGAGGTGTCCGGCACCTCGCCCACGCCGGGGGCGAGCCTGGCGGAGGCCGCCCTCTGCGCCACGCTGGTGGCCCTGGCCCAAGAGTCGAGTCGCCGCGGCGGAGCGTCTCTCCCGGTTCCTGAACTTTTTCCGATGGCCGCTGGTCCGTCAAGGGAAGAGGGGATCGCCGGCGCCGACTTCCACGGCAAAGAGAGGTGGGCATGAGTGAGCAGAGTTCGTTCTATCCGGAGCTGGCCCGGGAGATCGCCCCGGCGCGGGGGAAACTCGGCGTGCTGTTGCCGGGCCTCGGGGCGGTGGCCACCACCCTCATTGCCGGCGTGTATCTCGTGCACAAGAAGCTCGCGAAGCCGTATGGGTCTCTGACCCAGATGCAAAAGATCCGGTTGGGCAAACGCACCCATCCACGCTTCGTTCCCATCAAGGAGCTGGTGCCCCTGGCCGAACTTCACGACCTCGTGTTCGGGGGCTGGGACATCTTTCCGGAGGATGCGTACCAGGCGGCCTGCCAGGCCGGGGTCCTGCCGGCCGAAAGCCTGCTTGCCGTCCGGGAGGAGCTGGAGGCCATCGCACCGTGGCCGGCCGTCTTCGACCAGGCCTACGTTCGCCGGCTGTGCGGAACGCACGTCAAGACCGCCGCCAACAAGATGGACCTGGCCCAGGCCCTCATGCGCGACATGGAGAGGTTCCTGGACGCCCACGGCCTGGACCGGGCGGTCATGGTCTGGTGCGGCTCCACCGAGGTGTTCTCTCAGCCCGGCCCCACCCACGAGAGCGTGGACGCCTTCGAGCGCGGCCTGAAGGACAACGCGCCGGAGATCTCACCCTCGATGATCTATGCCTATGCGGCCATCATGAAGGGCATCGCGGTCGCCAACGGCGCGCCGAATCTCTCGGTCGACATCCCCGCCCTCACCGAACTGGCCGCGGCACGCGGTGTGCCGGTGGCGGGAAAGGACTTCAAGACCGGGCAGACCCTGATGAAGACGATGGTCGCCCCGGGCCTCAAGGCCAGGATGTTGGGGCTGCAGGGCTGGTTCTCCACCAACATCCTCGGGAACCGGGATGGGGAGGTGCTCGACGACCCCGGCGCCTTCCGCGCCAAGGAGGTCAGCAAGGGGGGCGTGCTGGACTCGATCCTGCAGCCGGAGCTGTACCCCGATCTCTACGGCCAGTACTATCACAAGATCCGCATCGAGTATTACCCGCCGCGGGGCGACGCCAAGGAGGGGTGGGACAACATCGACATCGTGGGGTGGTTGGGGCAGCCGATGCAGATCAAGATCAACTTCCTCTGCCGGGATTCCATCCTGGCCGCCCCGGTGGTCCTGGACCTGATCCTCTTCCTGGACCTCGCCCGGCGCGCCGGGCTCTCCGGCATCCAGGAGTGGTTGTCGTTCTATTTCAAATGCCCGATGGCCCGTCCTGACCTCACGCCGGAACATGATCTGTTCACCCAGCACCTGAAGCTTACCAATACGCTCCGCATCCTGGTGGGCGAAGAGGTCCTCGATCATTCGGGTCTGGATTACTACGTGGGCGGCCGGTCCCAGCGTGACTGACCCCATCACAAGTCGCGGCACGGCCGCGGCGTCTGATCCTTCCCGCGGTGATACCGAGGGGTTGCCACACTATGACGAACGCAGTGATCCTGCCGCCGACGGCCGCCAGCTTTCAACGCGTGGCCGGCCTTCTCGTGATCCAACGCACCGTGCGCGCGGCGCTCCGCT
>Ga0214473_10008390_pt1 | contig 12207 bp, 5 predicted proteins | sample RVTome_7_FD_203509 | JGI IMG/M metagenome (GOLD analysis project Ga0214473, IMG submission 203509) | Soil microbial communities from uranium-contaminated site in the Upper Colorado River Basin, Wyoming, United States - RVT98D197 | ecosystem: Environmental > Terrestrial > Soil > Contaminated >... | reverse complement strand
CGGTTCGTGCGAGCCTCCTCGCTGTCGGCGCCGGCGCGCGTGTCCTGGAGCACCAGCGCCCGGATGCGGTCCGCGTGGCGCCTGACCATCGCGAAGGCGGCGTAGCCGCCCATCGAGCAGCCGGCGACGACGGCTTTCGAGATCCCGAGGTGGTCGAGCAGCGCCGCCGCGTCGTCCGCGATGCGCTCCATGCTGAGCATCGCGTCGCCGGGCGGCGAGCCGCCGAAGCCGCGGTCGTCGAAACGCACCAGCGTGTGGCTCGAAGCGAGCGCCTCGGCCTGGGCGTCCCACATGCGGAGGTTCAGCGGGAACGCGTGCAAGAAGAGCAGGGCGGGTCCTGCGCCGCGCACGTCGTAGCTCAGCTCCGTTCCCGCGATCCTCGCTCTCATGCCGACCCTCCTGCTCCCTGCCGCGAGGCGCGCGCCGCTGCCAGGCGTTCCTCGGCGATCCTGTCCGCGACCGCGTGCGGCGCCTCGCCGCGCCGCTGCGCCTCCGCCAGCAGCTCAGCCACGCGCTCGCCGATGCCCTTGACGCGCGCCAGCACGCCGTCCTCGTCGGCTTCGCCCACCTCGAAAAGCAGGCTCAACAAGCCCCCCGCGTTCACGATGTAGTCGGGGGCGTAGAGGATGCCGCGCGCGTGCAAGGCGTCGCCGTGGCGTGGCTCCTCGAGCTGCTCGTTGGCGCCGCCCACCACTGCCCGGCAGCGCAGCCGCGCGAGCGTCTCGTCGTTCAGGATGCCGCCGGCTGCATTGGGAGAGAACACGTCGACATCCGCGTCGTAGATCGCCTCGGGCGCCACAGCGCTCGCGCCGAGCTCGGCCTGTGCCCGCTCAACCCGGCCGACGTCCACGTCGCTGACGATCAGCTCCGCCTTGGCCTCAGTCAGCTGGCGGGCCAGCCGATACCCCACCTGCCCGAGCCCCTGCACTGCAATCCGCAGCCCAGCCAGCTCTCGGCCCAGCCGGCGTGCGACGGCTCCGATCGACGAGAACACGCCGAGCGCGGCGAGGTCCGCAGTGTCCAGCCGCGAGCCCGCGGGCGTGTGGCTCACGTGCTTCGTGAGCCGAGACATCACGGCCACGTCGCGCTGGTCGATGCCCATGTCGCAGCCGGTGTGGAAACGGCCGCCCAGGCTCTCCACCGCTCTGGCGTAGGCCGCGAGCAGCGCGCGGCTCTTGTCGCGCGCTGGGTCGCCGACGATCACGGCCTTGCCGCCTCCGCGCTCGACCCCGGCCCAGAGCGCCTTGTAGGTCATGGCCCGCGCCAGGCGCAGCGCGTCCACGACTGCCGCCTCGAGCCCGGGGTAGAGCCGCATCCGCGTGCCGCCCACGGCCGGGCCGAGCGTCGTGTCGTGGAGGGCGATCACGGCGCGCAGGCCGGACCCGCGGTCCTGCACCAGCACGACTTCCTCGTGACCCAGATCACGGGCCAAATCCAGCGCAGACATGGCAGTCTTGTACCACGTGGAGCGGGCCGGCTCACAGTTGTGAGGCGGCTCACCCGGAAGCGCCAGCGCGACACATACATTGGAGCGTCTGGGGCCATGGGCGAGCCGCGCCGAGGGGGGAGAGATGTCGAGCGAGGAGGGTTTCCCGGGCCGGTTCGGCCAGGCGCGCCTTATCGCGATCGTCGGCGCGCTGGTCTGCGCGCCGTTTCTCGGCAGCCCGGCCGCAGCCCAGGGGGTTTTCTTCGTCGCCACCACGGGCAGCGACACGACCGGCAACGGGTCTTCGGCGAGCCCCTGGCGCACGATCGACTTCGCGGTGAACCAGGTCACGGACGGCAGCACGATCGTGGTGAAACCGGGAACCTACAACGGGCGCGTCCGCATGGATGGCGGTTCCCCGGGCCGCGAGTTCGCCCAGGGCATCACCATCCGCTCCGAAGTCGCGTACCAGGCGCGCCTGCGCCACAACGAGGCCGTGGTGATCTGCTACTACGGCAAGGGCATCGCGCTCGAAGGCTTCGACATCGCCCATAGCGCTCCGGTCGTCAGCGGCCTGGTGGTGCAGATCCAAGACCTGCGCGGCAACGAACCCGGCTGTGCCGACGGCGACTGCGTCGGCCGCATCGCGATTCGCAACAACATCATCCACGACAGCCTCGACAACGACCTGCTCAAGATCAACAACGGAGCGGACCAGGTCAGCGTCGAGGGCAACCTGTTCTACAACCAGTCGGGCAGCGACGAGCACATCGACGTCAACAGCGTCAGCGACGTGGTGATCCAGGACAACGTCTTCTTCAACGACTTCGCGGCCAGCGGCCGCCCGAACGGCAACGATACTTCGAGCTACATCGTGATCAAGGACAGCAACGCCGGCGACGACGCCAACCTCGGCAGCCAGCGCGTCACGATTCGCCGCAACGTGTTCCTCAACTGGGAGGGCAGCAGCGGCAGCAACTTCGTGCTGATCGGCGAGGACGGGCAAGCCTTCTTCGAGGCCCGGGACGTGACGGTCGAGAACAACCTGATGCTGGGCAACTCGTCGAACCTGATGCGCGCGGCTTTCGGCGTGAAGGGTGGACGCGACCTGACCTTCCGCCACAACACCGTGGTCGGGGACCTGCCGTCGCTGGCCTTTGCGATGCGGCTCAACGTCGAGGGCGCAAACCCCGACAACCAGAACATCCGGTTCTTCGGCAACGTCTGGTCGGACCCGAGCGGGACGATGCAGGATTTCAGCGATACGCCGCCGGGGGAGACCAGCTCCTTCACGCTCGACCGGAACCTCTACTGGAATGGCGGCAGCGCCATGCCCCAGGATGACACCGAGCTCGTCAACTTCACGGACGACGCGAACCGGGTCGTGTCCGACCCGCTGCTCGCGAGCCAGACAGGCCTCGTGCCGCCGGCATGGAACTCGGGCACGCTGCAGTTCGCCGACGGCTCGCGCTCCATACGCGAGGCCTTCGAGCGCCTGGTGGCGCTCTACGGCGTGCCGGCGGCCGGCAGCGCGGTCTTCGATGCCGCGGATCCTGCGCAGGCGCCGGCCACCGACATCCTGGGCACGCCTCGCATGTTGGGCGGCGCGCTGCCGGACCTGGGCGCGTTCGAGGCCGGCCCGGGCTACGCCATGCGCTTCTTTGGCCACAACCCCAACGACGTCGCGAACGACATCGATCGCGTGCGCATCCAGGTGGACGACCCAGCGGACACCCGGCCCGGTGCGCCGGCCGACGTTGGGGCGGACGACTTCAGCATCGAGCTGTGGCTGAAGGGGGCGCTCGCCGACAATCCGCAGCCCGCTGTCACGTGTGGCGACAACGAGGCCTGGATCCAGGGCAACATCGTCGTCGACCGAGATCGCTTCAACCAACCGCGCAAGTTCGGCGTCTCGCTGGCCGGCGGTAGCGTCGTCTTCGGTGTCACCAGCGCGTCCGCCGCCCACACGGTATGCGGGGTGACCGGCGTCCTGGACGGCGCCTGGCACCATGTGGCGGTGCAACGGCGCCGCGCCGACGGCCGGATGTGGCTGTTCGTGGACGGCGGCATCGAGGCCGAGGAAGACGGACCGGACGGGGACATCTCGTACCCCGACGACGGCGTGCCCGGGAGCTTCTGTCCCCCCGCCTCGAACGCCTGCACCAACAGCGACCCCTTTCTCGTGATCGGGGCGGAGAAGCACACGCTCGGACCGTCGTTTGCGGGGACGCTGGACGAGCTGCGCCTGTCCAGCACGCTGCGCTACGGCGCCAGCTTCACTCGTCCGGCGGGTGCGTTCTTCACCGACTCGAGCACCGTAGCGCTCTATCACTTCAACGAGGGGACCGGCAACGCCGTCGGCGACGGATCCGGCGCCCCCGGCGGCCCGAGCCCTGGTGAACGCCGCTTCGGAGGAAGCCCGCCCGCAGGGCCGGAATGGGTTGCGTCAGACGCTCCGCTCTTCGCAGGAGGCGGACAACTGGTGTTCGTCTCGTTCGCCTCGGCCGCCAGTGTCGTTGCCGAGGGGGCGATCTCCGCTTCCGCCACGGTCACGCTGACCACCTCCGACGGCGAGGTGACTTCGGGGCCGGTCACGCTGCAGTACGCGAGCGGCAACGGGACGGCCCTCGGCGGGAGCGACTTCGTCGCGGCGGCTGGGACGCTCAGCTTCCCAGCCGGGACCAGCTCCGGCTCGAGCGACAGCGTCACAGTCACGATCGTTGACGACGGCCTCGACGAGGCCGACGAGACCCTGACGCTCAGGCTCTCGGGCCCGGCGGGCGCCGTGCTGGGCTCGCCGCAAACGCACACGCTCACGATTGCGGACGACGACGCCCCGCCCGCGCTCTCGATCGGGGACACGAGCGTGAACGAGAGCGACTCGGGAACCGCGAACGCGACGTTCACGCTCAGCCTTTCCGCGCCCAGCGGCCAGAGCGTCGCTGTGGACTTCGCCACGGCCGACGGGACTGCGACCGCGCCGGCGGACTATGCCGTCCGCAGCGGTACGCTGACCTTCGAGGCTGGGACCACGAGTCTTGCCATCTTGGTTCCGGTTTCCGGCGACCGAATCGCCGAGGCCACCGAGACTTTCGATGTGAACCTGACGAGCGTGGTGAACGCAACGCTCGCCGACGCCCAGGGCGAGGCGTCGATCGTCGACAACGACCTGCCGGGGGCCTTTGCCTTTGGCGCTTCCGCTTACGCAGTGTCCGAAGCCGCCGGCCGCGCCACGATACATGTCAGGCGGAGCGGCGGCAGCGCCGGTGGCGTCCAGGTGTCCTACGGCACGAGCGACGCCACGGCGGCGGCCGGCGCCGACTACACGGGCACGAGTGGCACGCTCAGCTTCGGTGTCAACGTGACCGCTCTGAGTTTCAGCGTCCCGATCACGAACGACACCGCCATCGAGGGCGGCGAGAGTCTGTTGCTGATCCTGGAGGGCCCTACCGCTGGCGCGACGCTGGGGTCGCCGTCGACGGCAGTGTTGACGATCACGGACAACGATCTCGGCGGGGCGATCCGCTTCAGCGCGGCGTCGTACAGTGTCAACGAGTCGCTGGCGTCGGCAACGATCACGCTGACGCGCACGGGAGGCACGGGCGGCCCCGTGACGGTGGACTACCAGACGAGCGGGGGCACGGCGACGCCGGGGAGCGACTACCAGAGCTCGTCGGGTACGTTGACGTTTGCCGCCGGCCAGACCAGCCGAACGTTCACGGTTCCGATCACACCGGACACGGACGACGAAGACAGCGAGACGGTGGGTTTGCAGCTGAGCGCTCCGGGGGGCGGGGCAACGCTGGGATCGCCGTCCTCTGCGACGCTGACGATCGTGGACAACGACACGGCTGGCAGCGTCCAGTTCAGCCTGACGGGGTACACGGTCGATGAGTCGTCGGCCTCGGCCCTGATCACGGCCACACGCAGCGGGGGCAGCGCGGGCCCGGTGACGGTGGACTATCAGACCGCGAACGGCTCGGCGCAAGCCGGATCGGACTACACCACGGCCTCGGGGACGCTGACGTTCGGGTCCGGGGTGCTGAGCCAGAGTTTCAGCGTGCCGATCGCGAACGACGGCACCGTCGAAGGTCCCGAAACCGTGGACCTGGCGCTTTCGAACCCGACGGGCCGGCTGACGCTGGGGACCCGCAAGACCGCGGTGCTCACGATCACGGACGACGAGCCCGGGGTGACGCTGCATTTCAGCGCGCCCGGCTACACGGTGACCGAGGGCGGCCTGGCGACGCTCACGGTCAAGCGCTCGGGACCGACCACGAACGCGCTGACCGTGGACTATCAGACGAGCAACGGCAGCGCCCTGGCGGGCTCCGACTACACGCCGGCCTCCGGGACGCTGAGCTTCAAGGCGGGGATTTCGAGCCTGACCTTCAAGCTCGCGACGACGGGCGACAGCCAGGACGAGAGCGACGAGGACCTGAACCTGGCACTGTCCAATCCAACGGGCGGTGCCAGCCTGGGAACCCAGGCCACGGCGACACTCAAGATCCTGGACAACGACGCTGGGGGTGCGCTGAAGTTCAGCGCGGCCGCCTACAGCCGGTCGGAGGGGCTGCCGACGGCGACGATCACCGTGAGCCGGAGCGGGGGCCTGGCGTCGAGCGTCACGGTCAACTATGCCAGTAGCGACGGGACGGCGCAGGCGGGTGTGGACTACACGCCGACGAGCGGAACGCTGAGCTTCGCGTCAGGCCAGACCAGCCGGACGTTCACGGTGCCAATCCTGGCGGACGACCTGGACGAGGACAACGAGAGCCTGACACTGACGCTCAGCGGCCCGACGGGGAGTGCGACGCTGGGAAGCCCGACGGCGGCGACGCTTTCGATTACGGACGACGACACGGACGGCGTATTCGAGTTCAGCGTTTCCGGGTACGCGGCGAGCGAGGGCGGGGGTGCAGCCACGGTCACGGTAACCCGCAGCGGAGGCAAGGCGGGGCCGGTGACGGTGGACTATCAGACGAGCAACAGCACGGCGCAGGCGGGATCGGACTACACGGCGGCGTCGGGGACGCTCACGTTCGATGCGGGAGTCCTGAGCCAGACGTTCGCGGTCGCACTTGCGGACGACGGCACGGTCGAGGGCTCGGAGACGCTGAACCTGGCACTGAGCAACCCGTCGGGAAGGGCGACGCTGGGGGCGCGCAGCACGGCGCTGCTCACGATCGCGGACAACGACGGGGTCACGCTGCACTTCAGCGCGCCGACGTACTCGGTTACGGAGGCTGGCAGCGCCGTCGTCACGGTGAAGCGCTCGGGATCGACGGCGAGTGCCGTGAGCGTGCAGTACACCAGCTCGGACGGCAGCGCCACGACAGCAGATGGCGACTACACGGCGAAGAGCGGGACGCTGAGCTTCAAGGCGGGCCAGACCAGCCTGACGTTCAGCGTTGCTACGAAGACGGACACGCGCGACGAATCGAACGAGACGGTGAACCTGGCGCTGTCGAACCCGACGGGGGGGGCGATCCTGGGGACGCAGTCGACCGCGACGTTGACGATCGTGGACAACGACGCGGGCGGGGCGCTGAAGTTCGGCGCGGCGAGCTACAGCAAGACGGAGGCTGGGCCGACGGCGACGATCACGGTGACGCGGACGGGCGGTGTCGCGAGCGGAGTGACCGTGAGCTACGCCAGCTCGGACGGCACGGCGCAGGCGGGTCTGGACTACGCGGCGGCGGCGGGGACGCTGAGCTTTGCGGCGGGGCAGGCGAGCCGGACGTTCACGGTGACGCTGACGAACGACACCTTGGACGAGCTCAACGAGACGCTGACCTTGGATCTGAGCGCTCCGATGGGCGGGGCCACGCTGGGCAGCCCGGCGACGACGACGCTGACGATTCTGGACAACGACGTGGCGGGGAGCGTGCAGTTAAGCGCGGGGAGCTACGGCGTTGGGGAGAGCGACGGCACGCTGACGGTCACAGTGATGCGCAGTGGCGGGGCCGCCAGCGGCGTCACGGTGAACTACGCCACGAGCAACGGCACGGCGACCGCAGGCTCGGACTACACGTCAGCGTCGGGGACGCTGACGTTTGCAGCGAACGAGACGACGAGAACGTTCGCGGTGACGATCGCGCCGGACGGCTCAGGGGAAGCAAACGAAACGGTCTCGCTGACGCTCAGCGCGCCGGGCGGCGGAGCGACGCTGGGCAGCCCCAGCTCCGCCACGCTCTACATCGTCGACGACGAGTAGCACTCACCTCATCCCACCGCCCGGCCCTTCCCCATTCAAACTGGGCCACCAGAATATCAACAGCCTTAATGGCTTAGATGCAGCACTTTGCTGTTGCAAGCGTCTTCACGGGAGAGCCACCGCCTTGACCCGCCCTGGTCAACCGGCTACAATCTGGCGTCCCTCGATCCGGGTGCAGTCATGAACGCCCGACATCTTCCAGGATTCCTCAGACGCCGCCGCCGGAGGTTGAGCGTGCCTCGCCTCCTGCGTATGGAGGCGCCCCACCGGGTCTTCGGGGACACCTAAGGGCCGGACTCCTCAGACCAGTAGCAAGCGACACCAGGAACCCCGGGGCCATAGCGAGCGCCCCCCGTCCATTTGAACCGGAGTCGGTCATGGCCAAAGCGGTCGTCGTCCCGATGAAGCAGCACCTCAAGAACCACGCAAAGCCCAACGCCAGGGCCGCGCTGGAGAAGCCGCGCCGAAGGCGCCGTACGCGCGAGCCCGACGCGCAAGCGCCGCGGCCGCGCCAGGGCATGTCGAAGAAGAAGATCATCGAGGAGAGCCGGCGCTGGCTCTCGATCATCAACACCCACAAACTCAACGAGTACAAGCGGCGCAAGATCGTCAGCGAGACGATCGACAACTTCCGCTTCTACTACAACAAGGGCTACCTGGAGTACCGCAAGTCGGTCACCGAAGGGGGCGAGTTCGCCGCCATCGAGTGGAGCGGCAAGGGCTCGTACTTCGAGGACGTCAACGGGCGCAGGTTCATCGACTGCCTGGGCGGCTACGGCATCTACTCGGCCGGCATCAATCACCCCAAGATCGTGCGCGCAGTGAAGTCGCAGCTCGAGCGCATGCCGCTCAGCTCGCAGGAGCTGCTGGACCCGTTGCGCGGCGCCCTGGCCGAGCTGCTGGGCGAGCTGGCGCCGGGCGATCTGCAGAACTGCTTCTTCATCAACAACGGCACCGACGCCATCGAGGGGGCGATGAAGCTGGCCCGCCTCTACACCAAGAAACCCGGCTTCATCTCCTGCGTGCGCGGCTTCCATGGCAAGTCCTACGGCTCGCTGTCGCTGATGGGCAAGGGTGAGTTCCGCCTGGCATTCGAACCATTGCTCCAGGACACCTACTTCGTGCCCTTCGGCGACGCCGAAGCCGTCGAGGCCGAGCTGCGCAAGGCTGAGGCCGTGGGCATGGCGATCGCGGGAGTCGTGGTCGAGCCGGTCCAAGGCGAGGCGGGAGCGATCGTCCCGCCCGACGACTACTGGCCGCGATTGCGCGAGATCTGCACTCGCTACGGCGTGCTGCTGATCGCCGACGAGGTGCAAACCGGCATGGGCCGGACGGGCAAGATGTTCGGAGTGGACCACTGGGACGTGGCCCCCGACATCCTGTGCCTGGGCAAGGCGCTGGGCGGCGGCGTGATGCCGCTTTCGGCGTTCATCGCGACGCCCGAGACCTGGAAGGTGCTCGAGCCCAACCCGTTCATTCACTCGTCCACCTTCGGCGGCAACCCGCTGGCCTGCGCGGCCGGCATCGCGGCGGTCAACGTGACGCTCGAGGAGGACCTGCCGGGGCAGGCGGCGGTCACCGGCGAGTACATGCTGGGTGAGCTGCAGAAGCTGCAGAAGCGCTTCGCCGACCACCTGGTGGAAGCCCGTGGGCTCGGTCTGCTGATCGGCCTCGAGTTCGTGGACACCGAGTTCGGCTACGCTGTGTCCGCGGGGCTCTTCAAGCGCGGCGTGCTGGTGGCTGGGACGCTGCTCAACGCCAAGACGCTGCGCATGGAGCCCGCGCTCAACATCCCGCGGCCGCTGGTGGACGAGGTGCTCGAGAAGCTCGAGGACACGCTCGAGGAGTTGACGGAGTAGAAGGCGCTCCACCAGCTCCGGATCTGGCGGTGTTCGCCGGGACCCATGCGGCGCACGGCGTGGCAGACCAAACCGTCGCGCCTATTCCAATCCCTCGACCAGATAGAGGTCGTCAAGGAGGCGCCGGAAGGAGTAGGCGTATCCCGAGCCGTCGGGCGTCGGCAGGACCACCATGAATTGCGCCACGCCAGCGACTTCGGCGGGCTGAAGCTCCTTCCAGAGGCGCCGGCGACCGGTCGAGACATCGAGCAAAGAGACCTGAAGCGGGATCGATGTCGAGGAAACGTACACAGCACGCCCATCGGCGCTCCAGGCGTGCGCCGCCTCTCCCCTCCTCAGACCCAGCACGGGCCTGGGCTGTCCACCATCCACAGCGAAGAGCCGAGTCTCACGGCTCGAATCGTCGGTGGCAAACACCCAGCGTCCGGCTGGGGATGCCCGAAAGACACGCACTTTTTCAGCGTCGGCTTAGTCTTAGGGAATCGGCAAAGTGTGCGCGTTTCGTCGGCCTAGAAGCCGGTTTCTCAGAGGAGAAGCAAACTTCGTTTCCGTGCCGGCCTCCGAGTCGTCAGCGAGCGGCCTTGTCGCGAACGACCGAGATCGCAGGCCAGCCGCCGACGATGAGGAAGGCACGAACACCCAAGAACCCCCGCGTCACCGGATCCCTCCACATGTCAGGATCTGGTTGCCAGATCCGTCTGGGTGCCGATCGTACTACCACCCGGCGCGCTCGCGCTTCGGCTACAATCCCCCGACCCCGGCAATGCGCGGCGCGGTTTCGGTCCAAGGTCTCAGCAAGCACTTCGGCGGCGTCCCTGCCGTGCAGGACGTCAGCTTCGAAGTCAGGCCCGGGGAGTTCCTCACGCTACTCGGCCCCTCGGGCTGCGGCAAGACGACGCTGCTGCGCTTGATCGCCGGCTTCGAGGAGCCGGACGCCGGCGCCATCCTGATCTCGGGGCGCGACGTGGCGCCGCTGCCCGCCTACAAGCGCCCGGTCAACACGGTCTTCCAGCACTACGCCCTGTTCCCGCACCGCACCGTGGCGGGCAACATCGCTTTCGGCCTCGAGATGGACGGCTGCCCCGCAGCGGAGATCCCGGGCCGTGTGGCAAAGGCGCTCGAGATGGTGCGGCTGCCAGGTTTCGGCGACCGGCGCATCGACCAGCTCTCCGGCGGCCAGAAGCAGCGTGTGGCGCTGGCTCGCGCCGTAGTGTTGGAACCGGATGTGCTGCTGCTCGACGAGCCGATGGCCGCGCTCGACCTCAAGCTGCGCAAGGAGATGCAGGTCGAGGTCAAGAACCTGCAGGAGCGCCTCAAGACCACGTTCCTGTTCGTGACCCACGACCAGGACGAGGCCTTGATCATGAGCGACCGCATCGCCGTGATGAACCTCGGTCGCATCGAGCAGCTTGGGGCGCCCGAGGAGCTTTACGAGCGGCCGCGCACGCGCTTTGTGGCGGACTTCCTGGCCGTCCGGAACCTGCTCGAGGCGACGGTCGACGCGGTCGACGCGGGGCGCGCCTCGCTGCGCACGCGCGGCGGCCTGACGATCACCGCCGCCGACGACGGCGGCTACCGCGCTGGCGAGTCGGTCTGCATCGGCATCCGCCCCGAGCGGATCCGCCTGGACGCTCACGCAGAGAACGTGCTGCAGGGCACGCTCGACGACGAGATCTACCTGGGCGACCGCACCGACTGGCGCGTGGGGCTGGGCGCAGAGACGATCACGGTGGCGGAGGGCGCCAGCAGCGCGCGCCACCGCAAGCGCGGCGACGCTGCGACGGTCTCGTTCCCCGCGGAGGCCGTGCTGCGGCTCGACGCTTCCGGTCCCGGCGCAGGGTAGAGAATGACTGGGTCCCGGCGCCAGGCGGTCCTGCTGCTGCTGCCGTGCCTGCTGGCGCTGGTCCTGCTGTTCGTGCTGCCGCAGATCCTGATGTTCGAGGCCTCGCTCGGCCGGCGCTCGGCCTACGGCAGCGTGGTGCACGCCTGGAGCAGCGTCAACTACCTGCGCGCGATCGAGCCGCTCTATCTCGCGATCCTGGCGCGCAGCTTCGGCCTCGCCTTCGTGACGACGCTGCTCTGCCTGCTGCTCGCCTACCCGGTCGCCTACTGGATCGGGCTCAAGGTGGCCCCGCGCTGGCGCAACGCGCTGCTGGTGCTCGTGATCCTGCCGTTCTGGACCAGCTTCCTGGTGCGGATGTACGCCTGGATCTTCATGCTGCGCTCCGAGGGACTCGTGAACCTGGCGCTCGGCGCTTTCGGCCTGCCGCCCCTCAACCTGCTCTACAACGATTTCGCGGTGCTGGTCGGTCAGGTCTACGGCGAGCTGCCGTTCATGATCCTGCCGCTCTACGCTTCGCTCGAGAAGCTCGACCGCTCGCTGCTCGAAGCTGCGGCCGACCTCGGGGCCGGCCCCAGCCGCGCGCTTTGGCGCGTCACGCTGCCGCTCACTGCGCCCGGCATCGTAGCCGGCTGCATCCTCGTCTTCATCCCCTCGCTGGGGGCGTACCTTGCCCCCGATCTGCTGGGCGGCGCGCGCACGGTCTACATCGGGAACCTGATCCAGAGCCAGTTCGCCGTGGCCCGCGACATGCCCTTCGGCTCGGCGCTGTCGTTCCTGCTCTCGCTCACGGTGCTGCTGCTGCTCTACATGTTCCGGCGCCAGCTACGCGCCTCGCAGCAGGCCTGAGGTGGGCGCCGAGGAA
>Ga0214473_10008389_pt1 | contig 12207 bp, 10 predicted proteins | sample RVTome_7_FD_203509 | JGI IMG/M metagenome (GOLD analysis project Ga0214473, IMG submission 203509) | Soil microbial communities from uranium-contaminated site in the Upper Colorado River Basin, Wyoming, United States - RVT98D197 | ecosystem: Environmental > Terrestrial > Soil > Contaminated >... | reverse complement strand
CCGTCCGGGCATCTCGCGATTTGTTGCCTCCTCGCGCACCGGATATGCTCGCCGTCCGAGTCGGGCGACTGACGGCAGGGGACTTACACCCCATAGGGTTCACGGCATTGTTGGCTGCTCCCTGATCTGTGTGTTCGACGCCTGAGGAGGGAACGAGCCCCTTGATGTCCATCAGGGCTCGTAGTTACACTGTAGTGTGGTTGAGTTGCGCTTCTCTTGGGATCCGCAGAAGGCTCGGTCGAAGGAGCGGAAGCACGGCGTGTCCTTCGAGGAGGCTCAAACGGCGTTTTGCGATGAACACGCCTTGGTGCTGGAGGATCCCGAACCGGAGGATCCCGAGGAGCGATTCGTCCTGCTCGGGCTGAGTTCGACCCCCCGCCTTCTCCTGGTGTGCCATTGCCTCCGCGAGAACGGCGACGAGGTCCGGATCATTAGTGCCCGGCGGGCTACCAAGGGTGAAGGCAAGCAGTACTGGGAGAGGCTGAGACGATGAGGAAGGAGTACGACTTTTCGAAGGCGCGTAGGAACCCGTACGCCAGGCGGCTCAAGAAGCAGATCACGATACGGCTTGACGAGCCCACGATCGACTACTTCAAGGGAGTGGCCGAGACCTCGGGCATTCCGTATCAGACCCTGATCAACCTGTACCTGCGCGACTGCGCGCAGAAGGCGCGCAAGCTGTCGATGGACTGGCGGGCGTCTGCGTAGGGGCGAGGCGTCGAACAAGGCGCTGAAGCTGACAGGCGGGGCCTGGCGAAGTTCAACCCCGCTTGCAGCTTAGCGCCGGTGTTGTGCGGGCAGTCAGCCCGGCCCGAGGGTGATCATGTGGCCACGACTCGCGGCACTCGCGTTCGGGACTCTCTCTTCTCTGGGATGCGGCGGTGGCCGGACGCCCACTAGGCCTACCACGCCGATCTTGACACGAGCGGAGCAGCAACGTTCCTTCGAACTCGTCTTCCAGCAGACAGGCTCGAGTGTGAGCGGGCCCTTCATTGGAATCGGCGTCCTTGGTTATGTCGTCGGCCGGGTCGCGGTCAACTATTCGAGTTCACTGTGTCCGTCCGCGAGGGCCTCACGCAGCCGTCGTGGGGCGGCGGCGGTGAGGGCACTGCAACCGTGCCGCAGGGAGCCACCAACTTTTCTGCCACCTTTGTCGGAACGATCATGACCGTGAGAGCTACAGTTCCTGCGAGTGGCGCAACGTGCAGCGCGACAGACCACAGGATAATGTTTACGCGGAGCAACTCCTCGCCGCCGCATAGCTTCCGTCGCGCCCCTCGATAACTTCACGGAGTAGTAGATCAGACCGGGGCGAGCAGGATTTCTCCAGTTGCTCCTCGTACCCTTGCCACCGTGCTGGCGCTGCTACCCCGCCGGAGCGGTCCGCCCAAACCAGAGCAGAGTAGACCGTGCTGCCTTCGCCCTCGCTTGGAGGGCTCGGGCTCCGGAGCTAGGTTCCTTTCGAGGCTACATCTGCGTTCACTTGTGTTCCGGCCCGGTGGCTCGCACCACCCCCTTGTGGAGTGGTCTGTCGATGGGCTTCAGCTCATTCGGTTTCCCTCCTGGCTGCCATCCAAACTACGGGGCTTCTGGCTCTTGCCCCGGCGGGACTGCCTCCCGGTGAGCACGACAGCCTTCGTCTGGACGCACGAAGCGACGGAGCCTCGCCGCTCAACCGGGTGTTCGACCGACAGCACGGGAAGAGCGAGACTGTAGGCTGGGATGGAGTGGGCATGACAAACGAGTTCACCGCCGTCGTGGAGCAGGACGGTGAGTGGTTCATCGCGTACTCCCCGGAGATTCCGGGAGCGAATGGACAGGGCAGAACGAAGCAGGAGGCGCTCCAGAGCCTCTCGGAGGCGATCGCCCTGATCCTCGAGGACCGCCGCGAGGATGGCCTTCGTGGCGTTCCTCCCGGAGCCATCCGGGAGACCGTCACGGTGCGGTGAAGCGCGACGGGCTGCTGCGCCACCTGCGGCGCCACGGGTGCCATCTCAAGCGCGAAGGGGGGAACCACTCACTCTGGACAAACCCTCGCACCGGCGCGGTCGAAGCCGTCCCGAGGCACAACGAGCTGTCGGACCAGTTGGCCAGAGGATCTGCCGAAATCTCTCCGTCCCGGAGGTCGGTCGCGACGGCGCGTGAGCTGTCGAACAAGGCGCTGGCACGACCATAGTGAACCTCGTGTTCTTGGATGATGCGCTGGATCACTGGAAGGGCAGCGTGTTGGAGCTGCTGCAATCGGGAAGAGCCCTTCAGCAGCTGGCGATCGATCCGATGTTCACCGATGCTGCGCAGTGGAGCGAGTCGGATCTCGTCGCCGCGTGCCGGGCCGGATCGCCGCGATCTACCAACACGTCCGCGGCAATACCTCCACCCGGGTGGACGACTGCGTTGCAATCGTCGCCGGCGAGCTCGAAGCGCGCGCTTGGTGCTCATACGAGTCGCCCGGTGTTGCGATGCTCTTTCTCTCTGCCAGCAAAGGTCGGATCGAGACGGTCAAGGGCACGCTCGACGCCTTCTTGGGCCGCCATGCGGGCCGCAGGCTGCGGAATGGGGCGCTACAGATGGCGCGGTCCAACAATGCGGAGTGCGAATGCACGCAGCAGCAGCCGTGTGGTGCGAGTCTGCGGGCCGCCGCCGCCCATCCCCTACTCCCGCGGCTTGAAGTCGCGGGCGGCCTTGTGGATCACGCGCCACTTGCGCTTCTCTTCGAGCTGGGCGCGCTGGTCCTGCTTAACCGCCAGGTGGCGCAGTTCGCCCTGCAGCTTGCGGTAGCTCTCGAGCCGCTCCGCGACCAAACGCCCGTCCGCGACCGCCGCCGTGACCGCGCAGCGCGGCTCCGCCTGGTGCTGGCAGTCCTTGAAAGCGCAGTCCGCGGCCAACGCCTCGACGTCCTCGAAGGTCGAAGGCAGCGAGGCGCCCGCGTCCCAGAGCGAGAGCTCTCGCATCCCGGGGGTGTCGATCACCAGGCCGCCCTCCGGCAACAGGATCAGCTCGCGCCAGGTTGTGGCGTGGCGACCCCGGCTGTCGCTCAGACGGACCTCGCGGGTTCGCAGGCGCTCTTCGCCGAGCAGGGCGTTGATCAGCGTGGACTTGCCGACACCGGAGGAGCCGAGCAGGGCAACCGTGCGCCCGGGCGCGAGCTGCCGTCGGACCGCATCGAGACCCTGGCGCTTGAGCGAGCTCACCGCGTGCACGGGAACGCCGGGTGCGACGGCCTCGATCTCCGCGACTCGCGCCGGGAGGTCCTGGCACAGGTCGGCCTTGTTCAGCAGGATCACCGGGTTGGCGCCGCTCTCCCACGCGGTGACGAGGTAGCGCTCGATTCGCCGCGGGTTGTAGTCGCCGTCGAGGCCAGCCAGCAGGAACACGGTGTCGACGTTGGCGGCGACCACCTGCTCGTCGGTCTCGGTCCCCGCCACCTTGCGGGAGAAGCGGCTGCGTCGCGGCAGGATTCGGTGGATCGTGGCGCGCGCCTCGGACGGACGCGGCCGAATCGCCACCCAATCGCCCACGACCGGGAAGTCCTGCCGCCCCGCGGCTTCGTGCCGAACGCGCCCCGATACCTCGGCGAGCAGCTCGCCGTGCTCGCTGTAAAGGCGGTAGAGCTGCTGGTGCACCACGGCGACGCGAGCGGGCGACAGGCCTTCGGCAGCGAACGGCGCGAAGGATCCGGCGAAGGGCGGCCCCCAACCGAGGCTCGCCAGGCTGGTCGGGTCCGGCTCAGCGCTCGGCATGAAGCGATCGGCCAATACTACTGCGCTCGGAGTCGGAGAGCACTCCAGGAGGCAGCCACCGATAGGGGGCGCCGATCACGGCCAGCGCTTGCCCAGGCCCGAGGCGTCGTAGGCTTGCCGCGAGGCAGGGCGCTCGTCGAAGTAGCGGGGGTCCAGGCGCAGGGCCTGCTCGAACTCGGCGAGCGCCTCGGCGTGCTGCTCGAGACGGCTCAGGGCGAAGGCCAGCTCGCCGTGAATGCGCGCGTCGTCGGGCGCCAGGAAGCAGGCGTGGCCCAGCGGGCCGACGGCCTCGGCCGGCTGGTCCAGGCCATGCAGCAGAGCCGAGCCCAGACGTACGTGCGCCTCGGCATCCTCGGGGCGCAGCCGCACCAGCTCGCGCAGCGCCTGGACCGCCTCCTCCCAGCGGTCGAGGGTGCCGAGGCGCAGAGCGAGAACTTCCTGCACCAGCGCCGCGCGCTGGCGTCCCAATCCCAGCTCCAGCGCCTTGTGGCAGGCTTGCACGCTCGCCGCCTCATCGGTCTCGCTCATGCAGAGCCGGAACTGCTCGCGCGCCGCGAGGCTTTCGACGGCCGGCGCCGCGCCGGCCAGCGCCCACAACACGAACGCGCCGGGCGTCAGAAGCCCTCCTTGTTCACGACGTACGGCATCTTCCTGGGGTCGCCGTCGTAGCGCTTCTCGAGCACGTCGATCACGGCCTGAACCACGCGCCCGGCCATCCCCACGTTGGGATCGGGCGAGAGCCGGGTGGCGCGCCCGGCCGAGGCGAAGTGGTGGAACAGGCGCAGCTTGAGCGTCAGGCGTTCGTCGCGCAGCGGGCTGTCCGCCGGCAGCGGCTCCTGCTCGAACACGTCGAGCGCCGCGCCGCCGATCCAGCCCTCGAGCAGCGCCTTGGCCAGCGCGTTCTCGTCGATCACCGGCCCGCGCGCGGTGTTCACGAGGTAGGCCGTGGGCTTCATCAGCCTCAGGCGCCGCTCGTCCATCAGGTGGTAGGTGGGCTCCGCCGCCTCGCCGGGACGAGTCAGCGCCACGTGCAGCGTCACGAAGTCCGCGCGCCGCAGCGCCTCCTCGAAAGCCACGTACTCGATCGTCTGGAGCCGGGCACAGAGGCCCTCCTCGTGGCGCAGCTTGAGCACGCGCCGGACCCCGTCGACGAACTTCTGGTCCTGGAAGTAGGGGTCGTAGCAGAGCACGTCCATGTCGAAGCCGACGGCCTTCTTGATGAAGCTCTTGCCGATGCGCCCGATGCCGATCACGGCGACGGTCCTGCCGCTCACCTCGTCGCCCAGCCAGGGGTGGTACGGGTGCCAGGTGGACCACGTCTGCTGCCGTACCATCTGCTCCGACGGCCAGGTCTTGCGCGCCGCGCAGCCCATGATCAGGAAGGCGAACTCGGCCGTGGCGTCCGTGAGCACGTCGGCCGTGTTGCTGAACGGGATCCGGTGCTTGTTGGCCGCGGCGCGGTCGATGTTGTCGAAGCCCACCGCGTCCTGGGCCACGACCTTGAGGCCTGCCGCGGCGCCCGCGGCGAACACCTCCTCGTCGAGCTTGTCGCGCAGCGTCGTGATCAGCGCGTCGATCCCCGAGCGCAGCTTCTGCAGCAGCAGGCCCCTGGGCGGCGGCTCGACCTGGTCGTAGACCTCGAGCTGCCAGCCTTTCTGGCGCAAGCGGTCCAGCGCCTCGGACCCGATGTCGCAGGTGGCAAAGACGCGGAAGCTCATCCCACTCCTTCAGAAGCCGGCCAGGGAGCCACACAGCACGCCAGGCCCGAGCGACGGGGCAGGAGTATACGACGGAGCGCGCCAGGAGCGCGGCTGCGCTCAGCGCGTGAGCCAGGCGCGTACCCGGCGCAGGGCCTCCTCGATGTTCTCCATGCTGTTGGCGTACGAGAAGCGCAGGTGGCCCTCGCCGAACTCGCCGAAGGCCGTGCCCGACAGGCACGCCACCCCGGCCTCGTCCAGCAGCCGATCGGCCAGCGCGCGGCTCGAGTAGCCGGTGCGCGTGATGTTCGGGAACACGTAGAACGCGCCCTTCGGCCGCTCGCAGGAGATGCCGGGGATCGCGCGCAGGCCCTCCACGATCGCGTCGCGGCGGCGGTGGAACTCGCCCAGCATCTGGTCCACCGACGACTGGTCGCCACGCAAGGCCGCCACGCCGGCGTGCTGGCTGAAGGTGGCCGTGCAGGAGGTCGAGTTGGTCTGCAGCTTGGCCACGACCTGTGCCATGGGCGCCGGCATGATGCCGTAGCCCAGGCGCCAGCCCGTCATGGCGTACGTCTTCGAGAAGCCGTCCAGCACGACGGCAAGCGGCTCCATGCCTGGCAGCGCCGCGACGGAACGGTGCTCGCCCTCGTAGAGGATACGGCCGTAGATCTCGTCCGCCAGCACCGGAACGCCCTGCTTGGCCGCTGCGTCGGCGATGGCCCGCAGGCCGCTTTCGGGAATGCCTCCGCCCGTGGGGTTGTGCGGGTAGTTGAGGATGACCAGGCGCGTTTTCGGCCCGATCTTGGCGACGAGCTGGTCCACGTCGAGGCTGAAGCCCTCTTCCTCGAGCAGCCGGATCGGCACCGGGATCCCGCCGATGTACCGGATCATCGACTCGTAGATCGGGAAGCCCGGGTTCGGGTAGAGCACCTCGTCACCCGGATCCACGAGCGCCAGGATCACGAAGAACATGATCGGCTTGGCGCCGGGCGTGACCACCACCATTTCGGGCGTCGCCCGCACGCCGCGGCGGCGCGAGGAGTCCTCGGCGATCGCTTCGCGCAGCTCGGGGATGCCCGCGGACGGGCCGTAGTGCGTGGCGCCGCCCTTGAGCGCCTGGACCGCGGCCTCGACGATGTGGGCAGGCGTGTCGAAGTCGGGCTCGCCGATCTCGAGGTGCACCACGTGACGGCCCTGCGCCTCGAGCGCCCGGGCGCGCAGCAGCACCTCGAACGCTGTCTCGGTCCCCAGTCGCGACATCCTTTCCGAGAGCCTCATGGCGTGCCTCCGATTCGAGAATCAACCGTCGAGGTGACGAATGCGCTTGCTGATGTCGGTGTTCACCGAATGATAGGGGCGGAACAGGCTGCCCGAATCGAACACCGTCTGGCGGATCGCCTCCACGTCGTCGTAGCCGATGGCGTTGGTGAAGATCGGCAACAGGTACTCGACCCCCGCGCGCGAGGGACGCATCTGCTCGGGATCGTAGAACGAGCCGTGCATCTGCCGCGGGTGGATCACGCCCCAACGGTCGCGAAAGCGGTTGCCGTCGAAGCCGTCCAGCCTGAAGCCCTTGTCCCGGCTCCACTGCAGGATCGCCAGGGCGTTGGTCCGGCCCTCGAGCAGCATCTCGACGGCCTTGCCGCCGAGCTGGCTGGCGTAGAAACGATCGAAGAGGATGGGCCGACCGCCACGCTGGGTGTGCCCGACTTTGCGCGTGAAGATCGCGGCGCTCGCAGACTCCGCGCGCCGATAGGCCTGAAAGTAGGCGTCGCCGAAGTGCTCGACCAGGATCTGGCGCAGCGCCTCCGCGGCTCCGCTGAGCAGCACGTTGCCCGCCGGGTCGAGGGAGGCGTGGCGCGCCCCCAGCTCGCGCCCATTCTCGTCCACGATGCCTTCGCCGCAGACGATCACCACGTTCTTCTGGAGCTCGTACAGCTCCTCGACGCGCCTCACCAGCCGGGCGACTTCGAGCGGATGCTCCGGGACCAGGATCAGATCGGGCTGGCCGTAGGCCGTGCCCAGGGCGATGTAGCCGGAATGGCGCCCCATCACCTCCACGATCGCGATGCGGCGGTGGCTCTCGGCGGTGGTGCGGACGCGCATCAGGCCTTCGACCGAGACGAACACGGAGGTGGCGTAGCCCGGCGTCGCGTAGTTGACCAGTCCGTCGAGGTCGAAGGTGACGTTGGAGCGGGACCGCCCGTAGCGGTAGCCGGGCGCTTCGGGGCAGGGCGTGCGCACCCACTCGTCGGGCTCGTCGCGATGGTTCAAGCCCAGGTCGTTGTCGATCGTCTTGGGCGCGAGAACCGTCGGGAAGCGCTCGGCCAGGGGCTGGAGGCCGTTCAGCGTTCCGTCTCCGCCCACACAGATCAGGCCGTCGATCTTGAGGCGCGCCAGCCGGTCGGCGATCTCGTCCAGCGCTTTCTGATCGTGCGCGTCGACGAACGCCCGCGAAGCGCCGATCAGCGTGCCGCCGCGGGTGGGGTCGAGCTCGGGGATCGCGCCGAACAGCGGGTTCAGGTGCACGTGGGGGACGCTCGGGCTCAGCAGGCTGCTGAAGCCCTTGACGAAGCCGTACATCTCCACGCGCCGCTCGTTGGCCCGCAGCACGGCGCCGTTGATCGTGGCGTTCAAGGCCGGCGTGTCGCCGCCGGCGGTCAGGATCCCGATGCGCTTCACGGATCGCCCCTCACGCCGCCCAGTGTAGCGCCGAGTCCTGCGCGTGTCGCAGGCCGGCTCCGGAACCGACCTCGTCCGCGCCTCGTCTCGCCAGCGGCAGCTTCGGCACGGCCAGACATGCTGCCGACCGATCACCGCTGTCCGAGCGGGGACGCTGTGGTTCCCAGCCAGCGCGGCAGCAGCGAGGCGCACGATGCACAGAAGGTTCCGCCCCGCAGGTCCACGGCCTCGACCGACGCCGCGAACTTCATCAAACAGTCCGGGTCCTTGCAGTGCAGCAGGCCGCCGACGTGCCCCAGCTCGTGCAGAATCTCGTTCACCGCCCGACCCGCCAGCAGGCCCGCGTCTGGCGGAAGGCCGTAGAAGGCGGCGTCCAGGCGCGCCACCGACACGAGCGCCGCGCGCCCTCCGTGGCGCGCCCGGCCGAAGACGAAGGTGAAGATCGGGATCGCGATGTCGAGGTCCGTGAGCCCTACGAGCGGGCCGGGGCTGGCCGCCGCCGCCTCGAGCTGCGCCAGCACGGCGTCGGCGTCCACCTGCTCACGCGCCTGGAGTCGCGGCAGCTCCCCGCCCACGAGGTCGGGCAGCACCCGGCACGGCACGCTCAGGCGCCGGCTCAGGCGCCGGGCCAGATCGATCGCGAAGCTCGCCGGGAAGCCCCCGAGGCGGGCGAGCTGAAGCGGAGCCGGCTCTGGGAGGAGCGGAACGTGGTCAGCTCCCATCGGGCGGTCTCGCCAGCTCGTAGCGCCGGATCTTGTTGTAGAGCGTGGCGCGGTCGATGGCGAGGAGCCGCGCCGCGCGCGTGATGTTCCAGGCGGTGCTCTCCAGGACCGAACAGATGTACAGCTTCTCCGCCTCGGCCAGGGAGCCTGGCGCCGGGCCCGCAGCGGGCCCGGTGACCCGCAACGGCAGGTCGACCGCCTCGATCACGGGCTTGGCGCCCACGACGACGGCGCGTTCGATGGCGTTCTGCAGCTCGCGCACGTTGCCCGGCCAGGCGTACGCCTGGATCGCCTGCAGCGCGGCCGGCGACAAGCGCAGCTCCTTGCGGTTCATCGACTGCGCGAAGCGGGCCAGGAAGTGCTCCGCGAGCAGCGGGATGTCCTCCGGCCGTTCGCGCAGCGGCGGGATCTCGATCGATACGACGTTCAAGCGCCAGTAGAGGTCGTCACGGAAGCCGCCCTGCTTGACCACGGCGGCGAGATCCTTGTTCGTGGCTGCGATCACGCGGAAGTCCACGGCGATCGCGGCCGTGCCCCCAACGCGCGTGACGAGCTTCTCCTCGAGCACGCGCAGCAGCTCGACCTGGACGTGGCTGCTGATCTCGCCCACCTCGTCGAGGAACAGCGTGCCGCCGTGGGCCAGCTCGAACTTCCCCTTGTGCCGGTAGCGCGCCCCGGTGAACGCTCCGGCCTCGTGGCCGAACAGCTCGCTCTCCAGGATCCCCTCGGGCAGGGCGCCGCAGTTGACCACGACCAGGGGGTTGTAGCGGCGCGGCGAGGCCGCGTGAATCGCCCGCGCCACCAGCTCCTTGCCGGTCCCGGACTCGCCGCTGACGAGCACCGTCGAGTCCGTGGGCGCAACGGTCGCTACCAACTGGGCGACGCGCTTCATCGCGGCGGAGGCGCCGACGAGCGGCAGCGGCTCGGTGATGTCCTCCAGGCTGCGCTTGAGCGCCAGGTTCTCGGCCTTCAGCGAGCGGTGCTCCGCAGCGCGCCGGATCAGCTGCGAAAGGTCGTCGGGGTCAAAGGGCTTCACGATGTAGTCGTAGGCCCCGTCCTTCATGGCCTGGATCGCGGTGTCCACCGACGCGTACGCGGTCATGACGATCACGGTGGTGTCGGGGTTCGCGGCGCTGAGGCGCCGCTGCAGCTCGAGCCCGTCCATGCCCGGCATCTTCACGTCCACGAGGGCGATGTCGTAGCGCTGCGCGGCCACGAGGGCCAGGGCTTCCTTGGCGCTCGCGGCGACGTCGACGGAGTGGCCGTCCTGGCGGAACCAGCCACCCAGGGATTCGCGGACGATCGCCTCGTCGTCCACCACCAGCAGCCGCAGCACCGAGCGGTCGGTTTCGGCGCGCGTCATGGGCCACCTCCCTCCGCCGGGGCCGCCGGCTCCGTCGCCTGGCGCAGCGGCAGCCGAATCGTGAACGTGGTACCCGCCCCGACGCGCGAGTCCACGTCGATGCGCCCGCGATGGCGGGTCACGATGCCGTAGCTCACCGCCAGACCCAGCCCCAGCCCCAGGCCCCTGCCCTGCTCCTTGGTCGTGAAGAACGGCTCGAAGATCCGGCCCAGGTTCTCGGGTGGGATGCCGCAGCCGGTGTCGTGGACGACGATCTCGAGGGCTTCGCCCTGGGCGGCGGCACGAACCGAAAGCGTCACCGCGCCGCCCGACGCTGTCGCCTCCAGCGCGTTCATCACCAGCGCCAGCAGCGCCTGCTCGATCTGCGCCGCGTCGCACTCGAGTGGCGGCAGCCCCGTGGCGATCTCGACCCGTAGCGTCACGCCGAGCAGCTCCGCCTGGTGGCGAACCAGCAGCACGCAACGCTCCACGATCGGAACCACGTCCTCGGAGGCGATACGCACGGACGGAGTGCGGCTGAACAGCAGCAGGTTGCGGACGATGTCGCCGCAGCGTCCGGCCTCGGAGTCGATCATGTGCAGGATGCGGTCCGTCTCGGCGCCCTCGGGCGTCGGCGCGGCCGCAGCCACCAGGGCTCCCTGGCGCCGCCGGAGCAGGCGCGCGTAGGTCCGGATCCCCGCCAGCGGGTTGTTGATCTCGTGGGCCATCACGGCCGCCAGCCTCCCGAGCACAGCCATCTTCTCGACGAGCAGCATCCGCTGGTGGGCCTTGGCGAGCTCGTCGGTCTTCTCGCGCACGCGCTCTTCGAGCGTGCGGTTCCATTCGGTGAGCTCGGCGCGCGCGCGCGCCAGCTCCGCCGTCATGGCGTTCCAGGAAATGCCCATTCGCCCGATCTCGTCCGAGGAACCGACCGGGACCTGGGTCTGCAGGTCGCCACCCGCTACCCGGCTCATCGCCTCGGTGAGACGCATCACCGGTGAGAGCACCATCCGCCACAGCAGCAAACCCGCGAGCGCCAGGACCGCCACGACGGTGGCCGCCAGGCCGATCTGCATCTGCCGCTCCGAGGCGAGCAGGGCCTCGTCCACCGCAGCCATCGAGAGCTGCACGTCGAGGACACCCAGGACGGTCTGCGTCGCGGGGTGGGCGTGGCAGGCCCCGATGCACTGCGGCTCGTTGTGGATCGGCGCGATGATCCCGAGGATGCGCTGGCCGCCTGCATCCCGGAAGGTACGCACACGCTCCGCGGTCGGCAGGCGCTGGAGCGGACTGAGTCCGCCGTCGGGCTGGTGGCAGGCATAGCACTGCTCGGCCTTCACATCCACGAGCCGCCCCACCTCTTCGGCTTGCGTGGAGGTCCGGATCGTGCCGCGCTTGTCGAAGATCCGGATCCGCGCGATCCCATGCTGCGAACCGATGTTCGCGATGGTGCGGTGCAGCGCCTCGCGGTCGTTGCGCATCATCGCGTCCCGGGTCGCCGTGCGGATCGTCTCGGCGATCCGGTCGGCCGAGAGGCTCACCAGCCGGGTGAGCTGGGCCCGGTGCAGACGCAGGTTGGCGACACTCGTCGCCCCGAAAATGACAGCGGCCCCCCCACAGAGGGCCAGCCCCAGGCGCAGCGACAGCCGGCCGTGGGGCGGATTGCGGCCTCGCGAGGTGCTCTCGGAAGTCGAGACCATCTGCCTTTCAGGCCGCCCGGCGCTGGAGCACGCCCGCCGTTGCGGCCGGATCCTCGCCCGTGGCGCCTTGTCTCGGGTACACGTCGAAGTACCTCACGGCCAGGCCGAAGGCCGCGAAGCCAAGAGAGACGAGCATCAAGGTGATAGCCAGCTCCGACCAGGCCGGCGCGTAACGTCCGCCTTGCGCGCCTTCAAAGCCGGTGATGCTGACGTTCAGCCGGTTGGTCACGAACCCTGCCACGACCAGCAGCGCCGCGGCGTACAGGCCGCGGCAGTTACGGCGCACCGCCGGCAGCGCGAGCAGGATCAGCGGGAGCAGCA
>Ga0214473_10008388_pt1 | contig 12208 bp, 18 predicted proteins | sample RVTome_7_FD_203509 | JGI IMG/M metagenome (GOLD analysis project Ga0214473, IMG submission 203509) | Soil microbial communities from uranium-contaminated site in the Upper Colorado River Basin, Wyoming, United States - RVT98D197 | ecosystem: Environmental > Terrestrial > Soil > Contaminated >... | reverse complement strand
GTCGGACCTAGTTCAGATAATCAGAAAACTGTCGTCATGATTTGTTTCTTTATTGAACTGGGCCAACAATGCGCAGGAAGCGGCGTTCCGGAACCCAAGGTCTCTGCGGAAATTGAAGAATTATACTGGGCTGACAGCACTACTACCAAGGAAATATTAGGGTCTCTTCTTCGAGACCATGTTATACCGGCATTGCACGCCGATGATTTAGTGGACTAGAAGTAGTTCCAGCCCTGAAAGTATATGTTTCTCAACCGAGGTTTGCGGTGGTAGTTACCCAATCCCTCCAATTCAGCCTCTTCGGGTTCTAGCTGAACTGATCTTTTTCTGCCAAATAACGCCTCTGACAAGCGGGTCCAGATACCCTTTCGTTGCTCTTGCACTAACTGTTGTTGTAGTTGCTGTTGTTGTAGTTGCTGTTGTTGCAGCTGTTCTTCCAAGGCGGCACGTTCTGCCGCAGTACGCTCTTGCTCCGCAGCGCGTTCTGCTGCACTAAGTTCCTGTTGTGCTGCTATTCTCTGTTGTTCGGCTCGTAGTGCCTCTATTTCCGCTATAAGAGTGTCTTCTTTTTGTAACTGTTCTGGGCTGGGACCGACAGGCATAGGAGCATAGGCTGTCTTACCTCGGAGTGCGCGGCCCGCAGCTTTAAATCTGGATTCTACTTCTTCAGTTTGCTCCCCTGCTCTAATACTTTGCTTACCGGCCTTTTTAAATAATTGAGAAAAAATCCCACCAAAACCTTGGGGGTACTGCAGTGAGCCGGGATTCTGGCGATGATAGGACATATATGTAGACCTCTTTTAGATTATACTAAATGATTGACTTTTGTGATCCATTTTAAAGTTCCATCTTCATAGGAAGACAGCACATCCAAAGCCTCCTTCCAAGATATTCGGAGTTGCTGTCCAATTTTACATAAATGTGGGTGGCATCGCTTGCAGCTATAGCCGTGATTCCAATAATTCCAGAAACTCTGATACTCTTCGCGATCTAACACGGAATGTCGAGGATTCACAATCTTATTTTAGCTCAAATTTCTTAATTTGGTATATTGAGAGTGATGCCAAATTATTGTCGATGCCATCTTTTTAGGCACAATCCAGATGAACAGCTTCGGGAGTTGGAGCGTCAAGCTCGTCTTTCTAGTGATTCCGCAGACTGGGACAGGTATCTAGCTAGTTTGGACCGAGCTGGCATTCTTTCAGAAACATTAACCGCAATAGAAGGTAATCTTCCTCCTATGGGGGGAAAAGTCAGCGAAGAAGACGCTATTTTGTTAATGCGAGTATTGGGTTATCGGTTTAGATCCGGAGTGATAGACCTAAAAAATTTGAGTTACTGGGAAACAGAACTTATTCGCCAAGCCATATTAAGAGCACCACGACAATCTAGCAGTAAAATGTCTAGCGACTTAGAGGGGTATTTCTGGATAAGGTATGTGGCGGCGACATGGAGGCGCAGAGCTGCACCGGCAGGTTCACTTTATGGTGCTCCATGTGATTGTCCTATGGAAACCTTACTCCAAACAGGATGTGCGTTGCCAGATTTCCATCTAACGCAACAATTCTATCCACTCCGTGTGTTTTCTTCCCCGGGGGCCAAGAATAGAAAGTATTTTCACCGTATTTTCTTATTGTGTCCTGTTTGTCAGCAGGAAATACCGACCGGACGACTATCTCAACACTTTGATTCTAGGAGCCATCGACCGCCGGGCGCCCCAACTTAGATAAAAATATCAAAACCACTGTTGGCTAAGTTATTTCGAATAGCTGGATGCATCTCTCCTTTAGGACAAGTTCCAGTTGCATAGACCGAAGCCGGTTTAGTTTCAGAATGCTTCAAATGTTGATACTTCATCATAGTACAAGATCCCCACATAGATCCAGGAACAAATCGTCCGTGAATGCAAACAGTGCAAGTGGTCAACACCTGGTATTGATGCTCTTTGAGAACTATTAATTTGTTAGCATCAGGCACGAGATTTTCCTTTTTGCTTCAAGTGCTCAAAACGGGCTTGATGATCTTTGCAGAAACTGGAACCTTGGACCACTGGTTGTTTGCATCGGAGATAATAAGCTCCGCGATCCTCTCTGTAAGCTCTAGAAATAGAAAGTTCAACCCATTGACAGATAACAACTAAAGTCACTGCGGACCAAAATCAGGATCCGCAGCTTGTTCTTTGCGGCATTTTTCACTGCACCATCTGGCGCTGGTCGGCAAAGACAGTTCTGTTACTGGACCACTGCATGCGTGTTACCGCACCACTTGTTTTCCAAACAAGGTTCAAACCCTATGAATTCAGACTCCAATATGAAGATAATAGGATTCGAACCTACTCAGCCCGAAGGCAACTGGTTTACGGCCAGCTACGACTCTCCCGCTTCGTCGCATCTTCATACCCATCCCTCTGTCCCAGGAAGCCGTAGACAGTCCGATGGGGCGTTGCCGATGGGCCATCCTCCTGCAACAACTCCGCATAGCTCTTTAGGCCGACTCCATGCGGATTAAGTTTTAATCTACCACAGCCGACAGCGTGCGTCAAGATCAAAATGGCGAATTTGCAAACATGCATCTACTAAAACTGGTGTTCAAGCTCCATCTTAAATGTTATAAATTGATTCATTTCTATCTTGTAATAAAGAGTTCCCAACAAAAATTCTTGCTGTGGAGGCATAATGTAAATTCGAAAATAGGTATCATAAATATCAGTTCCGTGAACTGCCTGTAAGGGAAAAATAGGTTCTACTCCAAATGTACTTTGAAAAAAGTTTAACACTTGGTCAATAGCTTCTTTTGCAGATGGTCTGGCTTGTTTATATTTTCGTGGGTCGTGGTATGTACGATCTGTTAACTGCGTTAACTGGTGCCAATCTCGTAATGCGCTGACCTCTGGAAAGATTCCAGAACCATAAATATCCCACGACAGGTCTATCAGGTCAAAACTAAACCATGAAAGGCGAGGTTCTACTATCTTAGTATGCTGAGGATGCCCAGGAACAATCCGATGTTTCCTTCTATCCCATAACCATCCGGCAATATCTAAAAGAGCAGCTGATGGTGACATATCTTGCAACATAGTTCTAATGACTAGATATAGTTGATGTGGCCGGTCGTGGTGATCTAGCACCGTATTTAGGAAGATATCTGTATTGATTAATGCCATATCCCTCATTACCGAAGAATGCGGCTGTACGAATGGAGGACCGCCTTGGCTCCGGCGGTTCTTACACTCTAATTCATATGTACTCCGCCAAATCCTTCGAAGTTCCTGACTAATGTCTGTGGGTAATTGTTCAACTGTTCTCGACAAAGCTACTGCATACCTGATGAAATCATTGTCAGAGTTATGAGCATTACGCTCTAAGGCTCTGATACTTTCATCTGAGTTGCGTCTATACATGATTTCATTATAGCAAGAAACGAAGAAACCTCGATGCTGGCATCGAGGTTTCTTCGTTCACACAAAAGCGAGTTGCACCAAGCGGCAACCATCGAAGTAGTTACCAGTTGCTGTTCTACGGGGAAGGTTGGCCTCGCACCAACATCACCAGACCTTGTGCCTGGCGCTCTAATTTTTAAGCTACTTCCCCGAGTGTGCTGGTGGCCGGATGCGTTCGCTATAAAGGCTTGGCATCCAGCCTACGGTGACCAACCGATTCTTTCATCAGCCCAGCACGGACCGACTAGCTGCTAGTCAAGCAGCATGTTTGAAGAACCTAGTCACCTAGCATCACCCCTACTGGGCATCTGAAAACACCCAGCATCCTCTGCCGCCCTACCGCAGCTTCGGCATAGACCGTGATGCGCCAATTTCTTGTGGCAGGAGTCCGCTGTGCTCTAGGTTCTAAGCCGAGAGTAGGATTTACACCTACATGGGATGATCGGTCCCAACCCCTGAACGGGGCCGCGTCTGCTAGTTCCGCCATCTCGGCGTGTGTTGATGGGCAAGACTGGATTTTCGCCAGTACCGCCAGTACCGAAGACTTCTGGGCCAACGTTCTGAGAGTTAAACTACTCGCCCAAGGCCGACTCCCCTGCTAATGCTACGCTTTCGGCCGTGGAGTCTATAACTCCAAGGTAGCCCTTATCTCCGCAGGAGTAAGAGGCCAGTCATTATACATCCGCGCGTCAGACTGGCAATTGAGCGCGAGAGGTCCAGACTGGGGATGATGATGCATCATCCCCGGCTTGTCCGGTTCAGCGAGCCGGGGCCTGCTGGCGGTCGGCGATGCGGTCGTTCTGGCGCGGAACGAAGTGCTGATGCTCCTCGCCATTCTCGTCGTTGTCCCGACGCTGCTCGCGCTCCGCGCGCTTGGCCGCGTAGACGCCGCCGACGATGCGGGCCAGGTTCTCCGCGATCTCGCCCTCCTTCTCATCCAGGGGCTCGGCATCTTCGAACGCCGCGATGAGCAGGGCCTTGCGGAGCACCGAAAGCTCCTGGGAAGTGACGCCCATATTCCAACGGTAGTCGTGCAGATACATCTGTGATTCTCGTTCTTTCTTTCAGAAGCGGGGCTTATGCCTCGCTGGGATTAGTGTCGCATGCCTCGATAGACTTGGCAAGAGGATTTTGCGGCACAGGTTTTGCCTGGGCACCATGCCCACGCAACTGCCAGACTAGGAATCGAACCTAGATCCCAGGCTCCAAAGGCCCGTGTCTTGAACCGTTAGACGATCCGGCAAAGATTGGTCTCTCGGGACATCCCAAGAGACCCGTTGGATGTTAGCGCCGATGAGCACCTTGAAAGCCCCAGGCCAGGATACGTTGGAGGATAGTGGCACGAGGTTCCTCCATCGGAAGCCTAGAGCGGTTCATCTGCTCCACAGAGAGAAGGAGGGAGATGGGGGTGAACTGCCAGACATTGCGTGGAGTGCCATCTTCGTCCACGATAGGGATGGTGGTCAGAGCCCATCCGGTCGGGCGGTCCTGCTCCATCAGCGAGAGCAGTTCGTACTTGACACCCTTGTAGTCCACTGCATGTTGTGGTACATTCCCGGACAGGAGAGCCCGAACCCGGTTCCGGATGTCGAGGACCGTAAAACTCTGCCCTCGGATGATGGCCTCTTGAAAGGCTTGCCGAAGTTCCTTTTCCCATAAGCACATAATTTACCCCTCTAGACCTCTGGAGTATAACTCCCGGCCGGCAGCTTGGCAAGGCTAAAACACCTGACTACTTTTCTAAATTGGTGACCCAATAATTTTTCTAACTTCTTTCCAAAAGGTTTCGTATTCTTTATCTTTTGCGTTTAGCTCCTCATCCGAGAAGTCAGATGGCCGATGATAAGTCACCACTACATGTTTAGGCAAATCTCCGTGAAGATCACCGATGGATGTTGAACTAACCTCGTAAAGCCACTTTAAAAGAGAGACGGTTCCCCATGGTCTCTTATGAAAAACGCTCTTGGGATTGTTGTAGTCAGCCAAGAGCTGCTGCAGTTGTTCAAAAGTATATCCGTACTGCCGGTCACCATCGGAGAGATACAGACCGCAGTGGGGGGCCATCTCAGGACTTTGCCGGTGTGCCTCTATCTTCCGGATAAGATGGTCTAAAGTCTCTTTGACCCCAGCCAGCTTTTCAGCATCAGTAGCATACTGGATGATTTTGCCAGATGCCGCATCTTGCACAAAGTTAATATCATCCTTAATGCTAAGGAGAAAATCCTCTGGTTGCATTAGACACCACCGCATTGGCAGCCTGATTCCAGTAGCATCCGGGAAGGACAGCTACATCGTCGCTCACGGACAAAGAACCCGTCTAAGTAGATGGAAACAACTGTTTTACCAATCTTGGAAAAATCTAATGGTTCAGGTTTGAAATTTTCCAGAGGAACTAAGATGAAACCGTTTCGTCGTACCAATTCCTCCCCACTCAGATTACTTCTTTCTAGTGCAGGAATGCTAGACATCGGATGCCTCCGCAGGTGGTTTGATAGCCCGGGGCTGGACAATTTTCACCTGAGCAGTTCGAAGCAGCTTACCCCTCCACAGATATCCCTGCATCAGGGGAACTACCCTTGAAGATGGTACATCGTCTTCCATTATCTCGATGGCCTGGTGATACTCCGGGTTGTAATCCGGTAAGGGCTTCATCCCTGGGAAGAGCGCCACTACTTCATTCTTTTGGAGCATATTATCTAGGGAAGATTCAATAATGCGTGCTTCTTCGGGAGATAAATCTTTTCCTTGGCAAAGAGTGCAATCGACACAATCACAAATCCCATCGCATTGTTTGGTGCGTTGTACGCCGCCGTGTTGCAAGGCCGTGAAGACAGTACGAATATTATCCATCATCGGGAGTAGTTCTACTAAGATTTTCTTGGAAGCCTCGTATTGAGCTTGAGACAAGTCCCTGCTATTCCGCTTCAGCAGATTGTCATAGTCAGCTAGACTTCGAACCCACTTTTCAAAAACAGGATGATGCGGTCCATCTAGTGGATGGGTGGTTTGACACTTGGCACATGGCTCTCTGCCCAAAGCTGACTCTGCCGCTTGCTGCAAAGTTAGTAAATCTTCATTAGACAAATTAGTGCTTAATATCAGGGCCCCAAGCTGGTCTTCTGTCTTAATCAATTCTTCTAGTTGCCACCTACCATTAAGTAGACGGCTAATAGTCCATTTTCCATTTTGATAAAAGTCTTGTAGCATGAAAATAGCATAATCCTAGGTTTTAAAGTTGCAAGCGAATAGAATTTGGTTTCTAAGTCTTTCGTTGACGGTGTGCTGCGTGCGAAGGAGAGTCCGAATCCCCAATGAATGATGCCTTAAAATCCTATTTATCAAATTTTTTCCTAAGCCTCTCATATTCAACCAATTCCAGGCGTTCTTTCTCCAATTTTTGCTGTTTGGCCTTCTGTTGTTTGGCCTTTTTAGCTTTTTCTTTGGCCGCTGCTTCTTTTTCGAGACGCTCTGCCTCTTCCTCGGCGGTTTCCGCCCTAGTATTGTAGATATCGAATCCCATCTCTAGATCGCGAAATTCGTGATCATCATCGTAAGCACGCTCGTAGCTTCCATAAAACCGAGTAGTAATTTGCGGAGTAAATTCTTCGTGAAGCTCTTGGCCGCACTGAGTAAATAACTCCGATAATTTCTGAAATAGTTCCGGAGCCCCCATGTTGTGTGCAATTGTGGTAGTGGGACTGGCATTACGATAAATTGCATGGTCCAGTTTAACCGGCTTGATAGCCTTAATCTTCTTGCCAATTTCTGCTAATACTTTCCCGGAGTGTTGCAGTAGTTGACCTACTGTCATCTCTGGTAATGGAATACTGCCTACTACCTCATGTAGCGGATGTACACGAGCTAGGCGATGCCATAATCCATGAGTCGCTACATCTGCTGGGCTAAATTCGCGGATAGATTTTTGGAGTTCTGTGTCCATTATAGCTCTTTTCCTTCGTCCTTTTCGAGACGAGCGTCCTTGAGGCGTTCAATGAGTTGGTCCAGATGCACGGGCTTAAAGTCCCAGACATCTACACCTACATCGCAGGACCGACCATAATCTGGGAGTCGGCCATGTACGTGACCGAAGAAGTGGTAAGATCCGTGAAATGCCTGTGGCCAAGCACGATGTGGGTAATGAGCCAGCCAGATGGTGATACCATTGATCTTGAGGCGGAAGGTGTCCTTGCACCAAATGAAGTGTGGACGAAGATCTTCTATAATCTTCCAGTCATGGTTGCCTATTAAAAGCATCTTTTTAGATCCATTAAGAAAAGAAGCAGCCTGCGTGTTAAATCCAAAATCTCCCAGATGATAAACAGTATCATTAGGCTTAACTAGTGCATTATAGTTCTCTATCAGAGCTTGGTCCATTTCCTTTACAGAAGAGAAAGGCCGATTGCAATATTTAATGATGTTGGTATGGCCCATGTGTTGGTCCGAAGTAAACCAAATGTTACCCATTAATTTCCTCATTTAAGGAAGGTTTTCAGTCCTTCTATCCATTGAAAAAACTCAGCAACTGTTTGTGTATGTTTTGCATGATTGCATATTTTGCAACAAGATACTGTATTATTAGTAATATATCCGACATCGTTGTCCAGCCGATCCACTCCATTGTATACAATAGCCGCCTCTTCAATTCTTTCGAAATTTTTAATTCCTTTCCTGGGGGAGCCTTCCTTAGTTTTAAAGACGTTGAAGGGATTATTCGGCTCCACTCCACAATAATAACAACTAGAGCCGGCTAGTGCTATTACCTCCTCATTAGTTAGCTGCCACTCCATGTCTCTGTCCAGAGCGCTTCGTTTATATCGCGCGTTAAATGACACTTGCTTTCCTGATAAAGGGTAAGGTCTGTTTTTAAAATTCTGGCATCCACAAGAGGTCACTGCACTTCCGCGCTTAGCCCTCAGATTTTTTAATCTAACTATTCTTTCCTTTCCGCAATCACAGTGACATCTCCAGGCTGGACCTAGCATCTCTACAGCCACTAGGTGGCCAAATCTTTGACCTGTGATATTCTCTCTTTTATTCATTGTAGTCTGCAATTCTTTTAAGCCAAATTATAAATTCAGCTAATGAAAGGTCATTCTTAGCATAGCCCTGTCGTAACCACGATCTGAGTCTATCAAAGCTATCCCCAACTTTAATTGGAGTTATGTTAGAATAGCCAAAAGATCAGGCTTAGCAAGCAAAATCGCAATTTCAATAGCTTGTTTTAAGAGAAAAGGGATCTGAATAAAATGATCTGTGACGAAAAAGATTTTCATAAGACGTTAAAAGAATTAGAAACAACATTTTTAGATGGATATCGGCAAACTGAAATTACCAGCAAGAACCAATTTTTCCGATTTCTGACTAGCCTCCCCTTAACAATTAAGCTAACATCCCACAATGCGGCAACCACATTACAGAATTAGCTTTGCCCGATCCACTAAAACCCAGAAATTCGATTCATTTTTGAACGAAATGGTTTGTGGACCAAACGATTTTTACACTACCCTTAAAGAATTTCAGAACACCTTTTTGCACAACTATCAACGTGTAGAAAATACTAGTATTGGAACCCGGGACAATGAATGTGATCGATATATCTTTGAGTCTAAGTTAGACAGCGAAGACCGGATCTATATGTATGTCTACCCGCCTAGGTAGGCGGTTCAATAGCTATTACTTTGGCATAAATTTGGCGAGTCCAGCCGTTCTGGTGGCCATGATTATTAGCAATCATGTAGCGTCCAGTTTCATCCTTCTGTGTGATAAAGTGCGCATCTATTTTACGCCCCTTTACCTGACAACATACGATGTCACCTATCTCATATGATGCAGCTTTTTGATAAGTAAGCATAGAACCAGACTTAATCTTAGGTTTCATACTCTGCCCAAAGACTTTCATATTAGCAGTGCCGGTAGTTTCTAAGTCTTTTAGAAATCTTTCGTATTTATTCATCACTTCATTCTAACAACACAAGAAGCGGTGGCAAGGAAGAAACTCACTTTATGTTAAAATGATGTTGCATGGTAAAATATTCCGCTACCCTGGAGACAATAGTTGCCATTATTATTCTAATTGTAATCGCACTTTTTGCGGGGAGGTTGAAATATTATCAGTATTTAGAAGAACAGTATCAACAAGAAAGGCGTCAGGAAAAATAAAAAAATTTATTGGTGATTTTTCCTGATTTTTGTTACTATTTTTCTAGAGGAGACCAACTATTATGGCTAAGAAAAGAAAATCCGCGAAGCGGAGCAAAGCTGCTAAGAAGGCTTGGAAAAAGCGTAAGGCACGCAAGTTGACTGCATGGAAGGGTGCTCGTCGTGGTCGCAAGGCTCGGCGTGGTCGTCGTTCCCGTCGTGGTCGCAAGTAATCCTAGAGCCTAATTCAAATACAAGGAAAAGACCCCAAAATATTTGGGGTCTTTTGCCATCTATAGACTTGTTGGGCAGGATTAATTAGCTCTAATCTTCCGGAGAAATAGTTAGCTCTCTAACAGTGATTTTAAGTGAGTCGCAATCTGCAAGATCTGTCAAAGCAGGATCACTTCGCGTGGGATCATAAATGCATCTGGAACGAAAGGCAGGGATATTCCTTTCTGCTACATCACGAGATTTATACGCAGTAGCACAGATTATGTGGCCAGTGCCATCAAATGAATGGTAGGGCCCCCTAGCTACGAGGATGAAAATTTTAGTCATGTTATGAGGATTTCGGTAACACCGGCAGTATTTCATACTAGTAGTATACTAAATATGCGGTTAGCTAATGAACATTCTTCCTCGGCGCTGCGGGCCAAAGCCACGCCTAGGTGACCTAAGTGCAGGTGACTGAGTTGGCTCACAAAGCGGCATCAGACGTGGGCTCTGAAGAGACATCGAGACTAATTCCGATTTGTTGAGTACCTTCAATAATCTCGGTTAGCCTCAAGTTTTCCTGCGGTAACATCGCTCGTGTGCACTAAAACATCACCATCTGCATGCCACTTACCATATAGTGCAAGTTCCTCTGCGCTGAATTCCTTAATAGCATCAGTTACCAGTGCGACCTTATACCCAAGTTCTTTAAAATAATCTCTCGCTTCTTTTACGCAATATCCCAGCGCTAATCCGCAAATCGCGATTACTTTTGGTTGGATAATTTCTAGCGCAGGTGCGACATTTGGATTCACCCGACAACTGTTGCACGCATTTGGATCAGAATCTTCCAGACGCTCTCCCTTTTCGAAAAACAAAGGATCTTTCCCGGCTAGGTAATACTTTTTGAGTGCGATAACGAGCATTTTCCCCATCTCAATCTTCGCAATAGACCTCTCTACTTCATACCAGTCTCGATTATCTACCTCCGGAATAGGGAAGTAACCTGCGGATCCCTTCAAACAATGCACCGGCCATCTGGAGAAGTGCTTTACATCCTGTGCAGTGTGGGCATCTAAACTTCCTGAGATACGCCAGTCTTTTGTATTTTGAGCATAGTTAACTAGCAATCTCAAATTTTCTCGAATGCCTCTGCTCCCAGGAACGCCCAGCGCAGGCTTCTGTTTGCGAGTTGTGTGAGATGTTCCATCATATACATTATATTCTTCATCAAAGAAGTCATTTTGCGCGTCCACAATCCACAGAAGAAATGGCATTTCCATGTTTAAGGACCTCCAGCTTCCGCTTCGATTTCATCCGAAGTTTTTTCTTGATAGACACTGTTATTGTGTTCTCCCCAATATTCTGACTCCACTAAATCTATCAAAGCAGCTAGCAGCATCTGAATGCCAATTGGCTTCAAGTCTTTGCTAGCAGTATCTAAAATCTGTTTGGCGTCTTGTCGATACTCCTCAAAAGTTGTTGGATGAACTGGTAATTGAAACCAATCTTCGAAGCGCATATTCAATGGGGCCACACCAAATTGGGCTTTAATTAGCTTGTAGGATTTGCTCATAACAATACTCTCCCTTAAGTTTTCTAAGTAGCAACTTCTAAGGCAAGTCCCCATCAATTAACCAAGCGCGAATTAAACTATTCTCCCGGCCGGACAATTACATTGACCACCCCAAGGCCCGCCAGGACGCCCTGGACAATGCATTTGATGTTTTGCCAATATATTAGGCTTCGGAGTGACTATTCCATGTACCGGTTTTTCTGCCAGAGCATCTGCTAACCCCGAATATAGCATGTTTAAATCACATTCAGATGGCCCTGCTTGCTGGCCATCATTTATTTCGATCAAAGTCCATTCATCTGGCTGATCTGCTATTTCGGCGATGTCTAGGACAAAGAAGTTGGCATGTTCCGCCGCTCTTTTGGCTACTTGCTTGGCGAATTCAATTCCTTTTGAGGAAATTGCGGGTTTGTGAGGTTCACTAACCGAACTCCAGTAATAGCCAAAGCATAGTAATTCTGTCTTATAGAAGAAGCAACGAAATTCATGAGAGTAGGGTAACCCACTAATTGGGCATTTTTCGTGAAGTCTTAGTGGAATGTACTTGCGATACACAATTCCTTGTTCACTGATCAAAGGATCGCTCATTAATTCTGAAGCAATAACTACTGCGTCTTGCTTAGTCGGCGCAAACATCAGTCGATTCCATTGTTGTTTTCGGCTGTTGGTACGGCCCTTGACTACAAAAGGGCCGGGATCTGTGCACTGGTAAAAATCATGATCAAACCAAGTTTTAGGGGTCACGTCTTTTAGATCATGATACCAATCAAAAGATGCGATCCAATTATGCTGTTTTAAATCGTTGATGAGCGTAGAATTTTTGGTCTCTAAATCTTTTA
>Ga0214473_10008387_pt1 | contig 12208 bp, 7 predicted proteins | sample RVTome_7_FD_203509 | JGI IMG/M metagenome (GOLD analysis project Ga0214473, IMG submission 203509) | Soil microbial communities from uranium-contaminated site in the Upper Colorado River Basin, Wyoming, United States - RVT98D197 | ecosystem: Environmental > Terrestrial > Soil > Contaminated >... | reverse complement strand
GAGGCGCTCATGCGGCCGCCGCTGATCCAGCACTCCTCGTCCTGGATCCTGAAGTGATCCTGCTCCAGGAACGGGATCATCCCCAGGAAGTCGAGGACCCTGCCATCGCTGTCCTCGTCCGGGAAGCGCAGCCGCCCCTCGACGACCGGCAGCGCCCCGTCGCGGCCGTTGTATTGCCCGAATCCCCAACCCCGGAAGCCGCCGCCGAAGGGCTCGCTGTCGGGAAGCCCGGCGTGGGCGTCGAACGGCGCCAGGATCGGCTCCTCGCCGACGGGAAGCGGCACGTAGGCCACGCGCGGCGGTGGGATCACCATGTGCGAGAGCGTGTCGGGGGCCGTGCCGTCGGCCGTGAAATACAGGACGTCCCCCGCCAGGACGTCGAGCGTGGCCGAGAGCTCGCCGCCGCCGGTAATGAGGGCGTTTCGGACCTCGACGCGCTCCTTGGCCAGGCGCTCCACGGGGCGCTTTATGGCCAGGGTCAGATTGGTATCGAAGCCGGGAGGAGCCGAGGGGGACACGAACACCCTCCAGCTAACGAAGATCGTCCCATCGCGCGGCGCCACCCAGGGCTCGAACGGGATCTCGCTTCCGCTCTGCGGGTAGATCCGGGCCACCACCGGCGGGAAGAAGACGAGGAACGGATCGCCGGCTTCATCGAGCGGCGCGGCTTCCCCCTCCACCGTGTGATAGGTGACGCGCGGCGCGAAGCGCACGCCGGTCAGGTCGATCCGGCTGTCGGCGGCGATGCGCACCTCCATCGGCTGCAAGCGGGTCAGGATGAGGGGTACGCTCGCGGGGCGGCTCCCCGTCTCGTCCCAGGCCATCGTCTGGGTGTGGATGAGCGTGCCGTCCTGGAGAATCTCGACCGTGATGTCGTCGGTGGTGACGGCGTTCTTGACCATCTCGCCTGCGAGCGTGGCTGTGCCGGAGAGGGGCACGGTCCAGGTAACGGGTCTGCCCCCGTAGGCGAAGTCGCCATCCGCGCCGTAGACGAAGAGCGGCATGCCGTTTTCGTCGGTGCGCGACAGGTCGGCCGGCACCAGCGCCGCCGGCGCGCCCGGGAAGGGCGGCGCCTCCTCGACCTGCGCATAGGTGATGGCAGGTTCGAACTCGGCGGCGTCAAACGAGCCGTCGTTGCGCGAGTGGAGGCGGAAGTAGAGCCGGTCGCCGGCCTCGACGCTCAGCCCCTCGAGCCCGGTAACGGGTCTTGGATCCAGGTGCGTCGGATCATCGATCGTGGCGGACCAGACTTCCGAGCCATTGTGCTGGATGCTGGCGCGCACGCCGTCGGCCGTGAGGTAGTCGGCGGGCGGAGTCTGAAGCAGCCTCACCGCCCCTTCCACACGCACCACGCCGTCGTACGGCGCCACCCAGCGCCGCAAAGCGTCCACGAGCGGATACGCCGCCTCCATCTCGGCGCGCGCCTCTTCGGGATTCTCGACCAGGCCCGAGGCGTCGCTCGGTACCCCCGCACCCAAAGGCGTCGGGCTTGCAGGAGAGAACGCCGGCACGCCGTCCTCGAGATGGTTGAACAGGACGGCGCCATTGCCGCGCACCAGGTCCGGCAGGCCGTCACCGTTCACGTCGCTCAGGTACGCCTCCCCGCGCGTGCGGGTGAGAGAGAAATCGGCGATGCCGTTGAGGCCGCGCTGGTACCCCTGAACGCCGAACGTGCGCGTGCTGCTGGTCTCGCGGGCGATCTCGACCAGAGCCGGGATCTCGATCTCGGCGCCGAAGCGGGGCTGCTCCCGAGGGCCCCCGAGGTTGGGGCGGAAACGGATGCCTCCTCCCGCCTCGAAGAGCTGGTCGGGCAGGCCGTCCCCGTTGAGATCGATGAGCGACAGGCGCGTCGTCTGGCGCGAGGAGTCGGAGCCGACCTTGAAGCCGATCGAGCGATCCTTGCTCTCACCCAGGGCGATGCCGCCATAGAAGTGCCCCTCGCGGGCGCGCCCGCTCTCGGCCCCGAACGACGTGGAGTCCAAATCCGCGACCAGCCCCTCGCCGCGCACGGTCTCGGCCCCGGAGAAGCCCGAACTGGAGCGGAAGCCGCTGAGGACGCCGGGTGTGGCGGTCGAGACCTCGTCGAAATACTCGAGCTCGTGGCGGTTGAACTCCGTGACCCCGTCCTCGCCGTACTGGATGACGCGCGCCAGGAGGCTCTTGTGGAACTGCCCGCCCGCGTACTCGAAGGCGTAGCGGCGGATGAGCGGCGTCACGCCGGCCGTTGCCGCCGCGGCGGGCGTCAGCCGCACCTCGACGATGCTCAGACGGTCGGCCGTCTCGGTCCGGAATCCGCCGCGCCCGTCCACCATCCGGTCGGGGCGCCCCGCCTCGCGGTTGAATACCACCTCATATGGGCCCTCGGCGGAGCCCCCTGCCATGGCCCGGCCGGTGTAAGCGATGCGCTGGAGGTAGATCTGCCGCGTCGGCTCGGGTGCGGCGCGCTCCACCACGTCGTACCGGTAGCGGATGGTGTTGCCGTTCGTGTCCCGCACCTCCCGGAGCGCCCACTCGTAAATGTGGCCGATTCCGGGGGCTGCGGCCGGGTCGGAGAGGACGGAATCAGCCGCCGGCCCGCCCACACCGCTGCCACCGGTGCTTCCGTCCGTGGCGACGTCCGGCCCGCCGCCGTAAAAATAGCGTGTGCCGTTCTTGTCGACGACCTCCCACCAGTAACGTGAAGGGTGGTCGCCGTGGCGGATGATCCTCCGGAACCGCCCTTCGACGCGTGCGTGGAACTCCTGCTCGCTTCTGCGCGGCCGCAGGTCACCCCGGTGCGCCACCGGGGTGAGCTGCTCGCCGCTCAGCATGTACGTCTCGGTCTCGAGCGTCGCGTCGTAGCGCGGCACCCCCCAGCGGGTGTCGATGGTGATCTTCTGCGTCGGCAGGTCCCAGCCGAGGCCGAGCCAGCCGTTGCCGCCGTTCGAGTTGTACTGCAGCGCCAGCTGCGGCTGCATGCCGCCGCGCCCCGGCGGCAGTTCGATCGGATACGTCAGCCGCGCGTCCCCCATGCTGTTCGCCTGGGGGGGCTCGATCAGGTTGATCCCCGCCCCCGGGTCCGCGGCCTTGATGTCCTTGATGCTGGTCGGGTTGTACGCCAGCGGCTGCGGGTGGTCGGGCACCGTGACGGTGGCGTTGATCATGTCGGTGAAGTGGTCGGTGAGGCTCGACACCGTCATCGCCTGGGTGTCGACCTTCACCCGCTCGAGCGCCTTCCACGAGCCCGCCTGGTCGTCGAAGTAGTAGGTGCGGATGTCCTCCGACGTGTGCCCGGGCGGGATGAGGGAGCGGTTGTACGGGAGGGTCACCTGGACGGCGCTGCGGAACTTCATCCCATGCGGCTCGTACCGGTACCCCCGGCGCGGGCCCCGGGTGACGTTCGTCATCCCCTGGTCGAGCCCCGGCAGATCCTGTTCCCGCAGCGCCTGGATGCTGAGGGTGGTCGAGGCGGCGACGGCGTCGGCCCCGAACGTGATCTCCGAGGTGTCGTAGGTCACCTTCTTCGTCTGCCCCGGGGCCACCGTGAACGAGTAGCGGGCCAGGAGCTTGCTCAGAGTCGAAGCGGGCGGGGCGATGCGCTGGGTCAGCTCGATCGTGCGCCGCGCCGTTTCGCCGTCCGGGTAGACGGCGTCGACCTCGACCGACCAGGCCTCGGCGTCCCCCTCGTCGGCCAGGCCCACGTCGTCCTTCGACAAACGGATCTCGAACGCCCCATCCGTGCGCGCGATGTCGCGCCCGGCGAGGCGGATGAGCGCCGGCCCCGAGCCGTTGTCGGCGGGGGCCAGGTACCCTCTCAGGTGGGCCTCGCGCCCGTAGTACTGTCCGGCGTCGGGGAACGTCAGGTGCAGCGCCGGAGGCTGGAGCGGGTGTCCGACCCCGGAGCCGATCGGGATCGCCTCAACCAGCTGGGCGCTGCTGCCGCTGCCGCCCGAGAAGGTCAGGCGCGCCGCCTGCGCCGGGCCGAGACTCGGCACCGGGAGCACGTTGCGCCCGGTGCGCAGTGTGCGGCCGTCGATCCATTGCCGCTGCGCCAGCCACACTCCGTCCTCGAGGTACGCCACGCCCAGCACGCCCTTGAGGGTTCCGGAGAGGTCGAGAAGAAGGCCGTCGATCTGGATCGAGCGGTCGAAGTGGAGATCGAGCGTCGGCTCGTTGGCGCGCACCGTGCCGCCAGTCGGGTACGGGGTCCAGCCGGTGGCGGCGGCGCCGTCGTGCGCCGCCCCGGGCGGGTTGGCGGCATCGGGCTGGTTGGTCGCGAGATGCGACACGAAGTTGCCGCCGTCTTCCAGCTCGCCGAGAAAAGCAACGTTGCGCACGGTGTACGAGGCGGCGGAGCCCTCGGGGAGGAAGAAGTCGAGCGTGTTCTCCCCGCCCCGCAGCCACTCGGGGGAGACCTCCTCCACCTGGGTCGAGAGCGAGGCCGGCGGGACGAGGACGTTTCCTCCGAGCGGTGGCTGGCCGTTGAGCGAGCGCAGGGCGGCGCTCCAGTGCGACAGACCCGCAATGTCGCAGGCGATCCAGGCGCGGCGGAAGTCGCTCGCCGGCCGGTCGAGGGTGAACGTGAAGCGGTGGGGGGGGACAGGGGAGTCGCCTCCCCCGGCGTCGGCTCCCAGGTCCGCCGGAGGCGGCGCGGTGATCTGAATCTCGGCGGGCGTCGCGGCGTACAGTCTCGCCTGGGGTGGGGGATCGAGGGTGCGGGCGGCTGCCAGGAGCGCCGCGCCGTCGCGCGCGATCGCCCTCCGGCCCGGGCCCCAGATTTCGATCTCGGCCAGTCCGGTGGCGGCGCTGGAGGCGGGCACCAGGTCGAGGCGCAGACGATCGACGCTCACGGGCGCGGTCGCGTCGAACACCGTCCAAGCCTCCGGAAGTCGTGTGAGATCGAGCCCTCGCAGTCCGGCGACCTCCTGCCAGGCCGCGCCATCCCATACCCGCGCTGTGAGGATGAACGGGGCCGCGCCGTACACCTTGACGGCGGCCACCTCGCGTCCCGTCTCGAGGCTCAGATCGATCAGCGCCGGGGCGCTTGAAGCGAAGACGGTCCCGGTGTGCCTGTCGAGAAGATGCGCCGCCGCGGCCAGCGCCGCTGCATCGTGCGCGGGCGGCGAAAATTCAGGCGGGGTTCCCTGCGGGAAAAGAACCTGCGACAGAAGAAGGGGATGATGGACACTGGTCGGGGCGGGCAGGCTCGCCTGCGCAGAAAGAGCCTGCCCTAGAACCAGAGCCGCGCCGATTGCTGCGACAGCCCTCCAGCGGCCTGCCATCCATTCCCCCCCCGGGGCGCGCCGTGGGCGCTGACGCTTCCCCCGATGGTGTTGCGTCGAAGCGGGTCAGTGGACTACCGGCTGGAATATACCTTGAGTCACAACTTTTGTCATCAGGGCTTGCGCTGGCGGGGTGATCGGGGGGCGTGCGGCGGGGATCCGGGCGGCGCTCCCGGTCAGTCCTCGGGCGGCGCCTGAGGGCCGGGACGGATACCGGCAATATCCGGATCCTCGCTGCCGGCCTCCGGTCCGGCCGGCCCTTTCTGCTTCTGGCGGCGCTCCAACCGGCGGGCGAGCTTGTCCTGCTGCCGCTGCTGGCGGGCTATCTCCTTCTGGCGCTTCTTGAACGTGGAGCGTGATTGTCCGGCCAAGATCCGATCCTTTCAACGCGGGCAGGCCGCGCGGTTTAGAGGCTGCGCTTTCTGGCGCGCAGACCCCGGCGGCTTCCACCCTCCTTGCGGAAGCGCGGTCCGGAGTCGGACGGAGGCGGTCCGTACCCGAAGCGGGGGCCCGGCGGAGGGCCCCCTCTCTCGGAGCGCTCGCGTGCTTCGCTGACACTGATCGTCCGGCCCCCGAGGACCGTGCCACCCAGCGTGCTGATGGCCCGTTGCGCCTCCTCGTCCGAGCTCATTTCCACGAACCCGAAGCCCCGCGATTGCCCGGTCGTGCGATCCCTGACGACGGATGCCGACGCGCAGGTGCCGGCGGTCGAGAAGGCCGTCTTCAGATCATCATCCGAGGTCTCGAAAGAGAGATTCCCGACGAACAGTCTTTTGCCCATGTCGCGCTCAGGCAGGGCGGACGTTGGCGGCCGCCGGACCCTTCTGCCCCTGGACGATCTCGAACTCCACCGTCTGACCCTCACTGAGGCTGCGGAAGCCCTCCGCGGCGATTCCGGTGTGATGCACGAACACGTCCTTGGAGCCGTCCTCCGGGGCGATGAAACCGAACCCCTTGGAGTCGTTGAACCACTTCACGGTGCCTTTCATCACTGCCTCCTCTGGCGAAAAGTGCCCCCCCGGTTTGGCGGGGCAAAGCTACATATTACCCCGGTTGCTGCTTGCGTAGGAAGGTCGGAACATCCAGGTCGTCCCGCAGCGAGGCATACTCGGCCTCCCGCTCCCGGTCGGCGCGGCGCGGAACCAGCGTCGGGGCGGGCGCATCGGAAGCCGGAGCCGTCCGCTCGGAGCGGCGGTTGGCCGGCTCGCTGGCGGACGGGCGGCCGATGGGCCGGATCATGCTGATGGCGGCCAGGTCGTCCGGATGGCGCGGGATCGGCCCCGGGGAGCGCCGGGCGCGCTCGGCGGCGGCCGTCTCCTCGGCCAGCTCGGCCTCGGAGCGCTCGCGGTTGAAGCCCGTGGCGATCACCGTCACCTTGATGCAGTCGTCGAACGCCTTGTCGATGACGGTGCCGAAGATGATGTTGGCCTCCGGGTCGGCGGCGTCGTGGATGACGGAGGAGGCCTCGGACACCTCGTGCAGCGTCATGCTGGGGCCGCCGGTGATGTTGATGAGCACCCCGTGGGCGCCGTTGATCGAGGTGTCCTCGAGCAGCGGCGAGGAGATGGCGCGCTGGGCCGCCTCGACGGCCCGCTTCTCGCCGCGCGAGATGCCCGTTCCCATCAAGGCCATCCCCATGCCCGACATGATGGTGCGCACGTCGGCGAAGTCGAGGTTGATCTCCCCCGGCACGGTGATCAGGTCGCTGATCCCCTGCACCGCCTGGCGCAGGATGTCGTCGGCGATGAGGAAGGCGTCGGTGAGCGTGGTGTTGCGATCCACCGTGTGCAGGAGCTTCTCGTTGGGGATGGCGATCACCGTGTCCACCGCCTCGCGCAGCTCCGCGAGTCCGCGCTCCCCCTGGCCGCGCCGCCGCCGGCCCTCGAATTGAAACGGCTTGGTCACCACGGCCACCACCAGGGCGCCGAGCTCGCCCGCCAGCGTGGCGATCACCGGGGTCGCGCCGGTGCCGGTGCCGCCGCCGAGGCCGGCGGCGATGAACACCATGTCGGCCCCCTGGATGGCTTCGAGGATCTTCTCGGTGTCCTCCAGCGCCGCCTGGCGGCCCACCTCCGGATTGGCGCCGGCTCCCAGCCCCTTGGTGAGCTTGCTGCCGATCTGCAGCTTCAACGGGGCGTGCGAGGCCTTGAGAGCCTGGCAGTCGGTGTTGGCGGCGATGAACTCGACCCCCTGCAGCTTGGCCGAGATCATGCGGTTGACGGCGTTCGAGCCGCCGCCGCCGACGCCGATCACCTTGATGCGCGCCCCGACCGGGATGTCGTCGCTGAACTGCACCTTGGGACGCCTGCCGCTCCTGGCATCACCGTCTTCAATCGTGATCATGAAGCCTCCTCAGAACAGCCCGGCGAACCACTCGCGCAGGCGGACCGTGACTCGTGCCATCCCCGTCGGTGAAGCGCCGAACAGACGCTCGGGGCGGCTCTTCTCCCTGACTCCGTAAAGCGCCAGCCCGATGCCCGTACCGTAGACCGGGCTGTTGGCGGCGTCGTTGAGCCCCACGATGTCGCGCGGCACGCCCAGGCGCACCGGCAGGTCGAGAGTCTGCTCGGCAAGCTCGATCATGCCCTCCAGCATCGAGCCGCCGCCGGTGAGGACCACCCCGGCGTTCAGCGAGGGCATGTACCCGGAGCGCGTCAGCTCGTCCTTCACCAGGGCCAGCACTTCCTCGGCGCGCGGCCGGATGATCTCGCACAGCACCTGGCGCGACATCAGGCGCGGCTTGCGGCCGCCGACGGTAGGCACCTCCAGCGTCTCCTCCTCCTCCACCATCGAAGGCAGGGCGCACCCGGATTTGCGCTTGATTTTCTCCGCCTCCGGGATCGGCGTGCGCAGGCCGATGGCGATGTCGTTGGTGAAGTGGTCGCCGCCGGTAGGCAGCACCGCCGTGTGGCAGATGGAGCCGCGCTCGAACAGGGCCAGATCGGTGGTGCCGCCGCCGATGTCCACCAGCGCCACTCCCAGGTCGCGCTCGTCCTGTGTGAGAACCGCCTGGGCCGAGGCCAGCGCCTCGAGCACGGTCTCGATCACCTCGATGCCGGTGCGGTTGACGCAGGTGACCAGGTTCTGCACCGAGGAGAGCGAGCCGGTGACCAGGTGGACATTGGCCTCCAGGCGGGCGCCGGACATGCCGCGCGGGTTGGCGATGCTGTCCTGGTCGTCGACCAGGAACTCCTGTGGAATGGCGTGGAAGATGGCGCGATCCGGCGGCAGCGACACGGCCTTGGCGGCCTCCAGGACGCGGCGGATGTCCTCGTCGGTCACCTCGTGGTCGCGGCCGGCGATCGGCACCACGCCACGGCTGTTGAAACCGCGGATGTGGCTGCCGGCCATGCCGACGTAGGCGCGCTCGATCGAGATTCCGGCCATCAGCTCGGCCTCCTCGACCGCCTGCTTGATCGAGTCGACGGTGGCCTCCAGGTTGACCACGACCCCCTTGCGCAGGCCGCGCGACGGGGTGCACCCGAGCCCCGTCACGTCGAAAACGCCCTTGTCGTTGAGCTCACCGACCACCACGCAGATCTTCGTCGTGCCGATGTCGACTCCGACGCTGGTCAGGTCGTGCCTCTTCATCATCGGACTCCTTCAGCGCTCCTGGACGGGCTCCCGGGCCGCAGGGCGATCTGATCGCGCCAGCGCAGGTCCACCACATCCAGCGGACCGAAGCGCCGCTCGATGTCGGCCTGGATCCGCCGGTAATTGTCGAGGTTGCGCGTCGCCTCCTGGCGCGACAGCCAGATCTCCGGCAGCTCGCCGCCGCGCCGGATCGCCACCGCCCCGCCCACCGACAGATCCACCGACTCCAGACCGGATAGAAGCGAGGGCGCCTCGCGGGCCAGCCGGCCCAGCGCCGCCAGGCCGGCCGCGGCCTGGCGGGAGAAGGCCTCCGGATCCCGCGCCGCGATGCCGGTCAGCCTCGGCAGGCCGGCGCGCTCCCCGCCCGGCGCCTCGATCGGCCATCCCTCGCTGTCGATCAGCACCTCGCGGCCCCTGAACAGGCCCACGGCCGCGGGCCGCCGCTCCTCGATCGTCACCTGCAGGGTGCCGGGCAACCAGCGCTTCACCACCGCCCGGCGCACCCAGGGATCGCGCTCCAGTACGCGCGCCGCGCGGGCCAGATCGATCTCGAACAGATTCGCCCCCACCAGCCCCTCGAGCCGCGACTGCAGCCGCGAGCGCAGGGCCTCGGAGGCCCGGCTGAACGCCAGCGCCCTGACCCGGAAGCGCTCCGAGCGGCTGAAGGTGGTCAGGATCTGCGTCACCCCAAGGGCGACCAGCGACATCATGGCCACCGCCAGAGCGAACGATCCCAGGCGGCGCAGCCTGCCCCCCCGGCGCCCCGTCTGGGAGCGGCGGCCGCCGCCCCGGCCCCGCCAGAAGAGTCCGCGGGGGGCGGGCATGCGTCAGCCGCGGCTCCATACGCGGATCTCCTCCTCGAGGAGGACCCCGGTCCGACCCTCGACCCTGGCTTTCACTTCATCGATCAGCGCGCGCACGTCGGCGAAGCCGGCGCCGCCGGGGTTGACCACGAAGTTGGCGTGCAGGCGGGACACCGCGGCCGCGCCGTGCGTCAGCCCCTTGAGACCGCAGCTGTCGATCAGCGCGCCGGCGGAGGGACCGCCGGCCGGGTTCTTGAAAATGCAACCGGCGCTCTGCTCGCTCAGCGGCTGGGTATCGCGGCGGTGCCGGCGGAATTCCTCCAGCCGGCGGGTGAGCTCCGGCGGGTCGCCGGGCTCGAGCTTGAAGACCGCCTCCAGCACCAGGGCTCCCGTGGTGGCGAAGCGCGAGCGCCGGTACGCGAAGTCGCCCTCCGCCACCGGGTGCTCCTCGATCCGGCCTCCCGGATGCGCCAGCACCACCCGCGCGGTGCGCTCCCCGAGGTCGCGGCCGAAGGCACCGGCGTTCATGGCCACCGAGCCGCCGACGCTTCCCGGGATTCCTTCGGCGAACTCGAGGCCGGCGAGGCCGCGCCCCGCGAGCCAGCGGGCGAATCCGGGCAGCGCCACTCCCCCGAGGGCGCGCACGCTTCCGTCCGCTTCCAGCCGGGGCTCGGCGCGCAGCTCGGACGTGCAGATCACCGGGTCGTCGATGCCGCGATCGTCGATCAAAAGGTTGCTGCCGGCCCCGAGCCAGCGTGGGGTCATCCCCGCGGCGGCGAGTCCGGCCAGCAGCGGGGGAATGGAGGCCGCGCTGCGCGGCTTGAAGAGAAACGGCGTGGCGCCGCCGATGCCGAGCCAGGTCAGCGGCGCGAGCGGCGCCTGGAGAGTCAGCGGCACTTCGAGGTCGCGCGCCAGCTCCACAAGCCGGCCGGCCGGCGGCGGGTCGGGCGCCGGGCCGCCGCCGGAGCCGCCGCGCCGGGCGGCCGGAGAGGACAGGATCGAGGGCTGGCTCACGCCACGCCTTCCACGCGCGCCCGCCCGGCGGGCTTCCGGCCTGGATCCCTGTCGGAGGTCAGCCTCTGCAGCAGCAGGTCGGCCGCTTTGCTGATGTCGCCGGCGCCGAGGGTCAGCAGCAGATCGCCGGGCTGCGCGCGCCGCAGCGCCTCGTCGACCGCCTCGGCGACGTCGCGCACCGGCACCACCTCGCCGCCGTGCCGCCGCCCGATCCGCTCCGCCAGTCCGGCGCCGCTGACGCCGGGAATCGGACGCTCGCCGGCGGGATAGATCTCCGTGGCGATCACCACCGCGGCCCCGTCGAAGCAGGCGGCGAACTCCTCCTGCAACGCCGCGACGCGGGTGTAGCGGTGGGGCTGGAACAGAACGATGATGCGCCGCGCCCAGTGATCGCGGGCCGCCGCCAGCGTGGCGCGGATCTCGGTGGGGTGGTGGCCGTAGTCATCGACGACCAGCACGCCCGCCGCTTCCCCGCGGGCCTGCAGACGGCGATCGGCGCCCGAGAACTGCGACAGCGAGTTGATAAGGACGCCCGGCTCCACGCCCAGCTCGAGCGCCACGGCGGCGGCCGCCAGGGAGTTGGCAACGTTGTGCCGGCCCGGCACCTGCAGGCGGACCTCGCCCAGGATTTCGCCGCGCCGCTCGAGCCGGTACACGACGGCGCGCGCCTCGGCGCGCAGGTCGCGGGCGCGCAGGTCCGCCTCCGCCTCCAGGGAGTAGGTGAGGTGCCGGCGCTCGAGGCGCGGCAGGATGGCGCGCACCCCCGGATCATCGGCGCACACCACCCCGAGGCCGTAGAACGGGACTTTGTTCAGGAAGTCGGTGAAGGCGCGCTGCAGGGAGGCGAAATCCTCGTAATGATCCAGATGCTCGCGGTCGATGTTGGTCACCACCGCCATGGCGGGCGCCAGGTGCAGAAAGGACCCGTCGCTCTCGTCCGCCTCCACCACCATCAGCTCTCCGCTGCCGAGCCGGGCGTTGCTCCCCAGGATGTTCAGCCGCCCGCCGATGACCAGGGTCGGATCGAGGCCGGCGGCGGAGAGGACCTGCGCCAGCATCGACGTGGTGGTGGTCTTGCCGTGCGAGCCGGCCACCGCCACCCCGAACTTCAGGCGCATCAGCTCGGCCAGCATCTCGGCGCGCGGCAGCACCGGGATGCGCAGCCGGCGGGCCTCGACGACCTCCGGGTTGTCGGACCGCACGGCGCCCGAGATCACCACGGCGTCGGCGCCCCGCACATGCGCGGGGTCGTGGCCGATCCACACCTCGCCCCCGAGCGAGCGCAGGCGCTCGATGATGGGGCCGGCGTGAAGGTCGGAGCCGGTGACCCGCACCCGCAGGTTGAGCAACACCTCGGCGATGCCGCTCATGCCGATGCCGCCGATGCCGACGAAGTGCAGCCGCTGGGGTTTACGGAAGATCATTCAATAGGCCTCAGGGCTTCCCATCTCATCAGGCATCAGGATGCCGCTCCCGGGAGAGCTTCGAACGCTTGAGAGATTTGCGCGCTCATCAGGCATCACCATACCTCTCCAG
>Ga0214473_10008386_pt1 | contig 12209 bp, 8 predicted proteins | sample RVTome_7_FD_203509 | JGI IMG/M metagenome (GOLD analysis project Ga0214473, IMG submission 203509) | Soil microbial communities from uranium-contaminated site in the Upper Colorado River Basin, Wyoming, United States - RVT98D197 | ecosystem: Environmental > Terrestrial > Soil > Contaminated >... | reverse complement strand
AAGGAGTCATTGTAACCACTAAGACGAAACTGCCCTCAAGGCGAAAAAACAGTTGATTTTATTGCGGTTACGGCCCTCTAATAATAGGGGCCTGAAAAGGAACATCCGTTCAAGAAGTATACCTGGACTCTGGGACAAGACATCAGAGCAGCCGTCCAAGACTGGCAGAGTTACGAGTAGCCGCTCCCGTTTTCCAGACCGTTCCACGTTCCAAGTTCACCCAGGGTGGCGCTCCGCTGACCCAGGGCTCCATTACGACACCCCTACGGGGTGGAAAAGAGTTGTAGCCCGGATACCCTTGTCCGGGAGCCAAGCTGCCTTGTCCTATCCCCGACTTCCGGCGCGAAGGGTCGCCGGAACACAAGGCTCTCAGCTGAAGCGGTTGTCGATAAGGGCGACGGCCTTCTCCGCCCTCTTTTCGATGTCCGCGTTGTCTCTTTCGAGTTCCTTCACGAAGCTGTTATTCTCGAAGTTCCCTCGGACGGCTGTGAAGTCTTCGTCTCTGGTGCGGTTGTCCCCATCGATGCCGAAACCGATCCGAGAGACCTCGTCGAACTCCTTGCAGGCGTCCTGGAGAATCATCCGGTTGAGTTTGACTGCATTCGTTTTCCAGTCTTCGAGGATCCCTTTGACCTGGTCCGCCGTCATCGCGGAGACCTTGTTACCCAGCCTATGCTCGAGGAGCCGGGCGCACCAGTTCCATTCCAGCCTCGGCCGGTCCCGGTGCATCGCCTCCAGACGGGAAGCAAGGTCGGCCACACTGGTGATGGCGCCGTTTTCGATTTCGCCGATCGTGGAGTCCACAGAGTCCTGGGGAGCGAACATGCCTGCCAGGTCGACCCAGTCGCAGGTTCCTTCAGACCCGTCCGGCTGCAGGCGAGAAACAACTTCACTCCAGTCGCCCTTCTCCGCAACGCCGTCAAGCCGCGAGAGAACCTTTTCCCCAAGATAAATCTTCACCGCCATCTCGTAGTACTTGCAGGCGGTTCGGAGCATCAGACGTTTGATCTTGATCCCTCTGTATGACACATCCTCGCGCTCCCGTGGCGTTTTCTCGTAGAGGTCCCGCAGACTCGCCACTCCTCGAACGATTTTCCCCACAATGTAGGGGTTGAACAGCTCGAAATCGACGAGATCCAGTTTCTGGGGGGCCTTCCGTCGATCGCGTGCCGGCCATTTGGCACTGTCGCGGCGAGTGCCGACTGTGAAGAGGTTCATGGCCGGGGTCACAAAGCTGTCGCCGCCTTCGGTATCGACGAAGGAGAATGGAAGGTCGGAGGTGTCGAAGTTGCCGGAGTGTTTGTTGATGACGACCGAAAAGGGACCGACGTGGCAGGGCCAGCGGAGATAAGAAAAGGAACCGGTTTTCGATCCTCGTTCGAGAATTCCTTGGTGAACGGGCCCGAGTTTGTACATGTGGTTGCTCTGGTTGGCGCCGCTTCCCGCGTTGTAAAACGAAAACAGGCCCGCGATAAGCAACGTGGACTTGTGATGGGTGACTGTGTAAGGACCGGCGAAGACCGAGCAAGCTTCGCCATGAAAACCTTCCGCGTTGGCGAAAAAGGCGGAGTTTTTGGCGGAGAATTGCTCTCCGATACGGACCCCCTGCCCCACGAAGCAGGAGCTGAGGATCGCCGACTCTTCGACCCTCGAGCCGGAAAGAATGATGAAATGCTTGGCGAAGACACCTTCGCCGATATGGACGGGGTCTTCCGGACAGGACCCGATGGTTCCATCCTGGAGGCGCAGCGCCCCGACAATCGTGGCCGAGGGTCCGATGTCGAGATTCACCAGACTCTGGCAGTCCTGAATTCGGCAGCCCGCGCCGATCGTCCCGCGATCCGACCTTCTCGAACCGACATACTGGCCGATCAGAGCATCCAGCTTCTCCACAAGCGCCGGTCTGTGACGGTATAGAACCAAGAGGTAGGCCACCTGCGCGGTCAGGCGGTCGTAGATCGGGAGCGTTCTGCCTCCCCCTTCATTCAGGGCTTCGATCCTGGTTCCGTTCCCGAACGCGGATTCACCGTCAACCACCAGGCAGCCGACATTCTCAATAACGGTTCCGTCTCCGACCCGATAGGACGCGAGGTTGCGAACTCCGGAAAGGTGGACGTCGTTCCCGAGTTCGCAGTTGTGAACGGAGCTGTCGTACAAACCACAGGCTCGCATGGCGCCGCCGGTCAAGGTCACGGTCCCGGAAAGAATCCCGACCCGGACTTCGCCGCTGAAACGAACCCGGCGGACACGACTGGAATCGAAGGGATCGGCCACCAGGACCTTCCGCCAGTCCTCGGTTTCACACCCCTGGGTTTGAAGGGCGGCTATTTCGCTTTCGGTTAGATTTCGGTATTCCATCGGATGGTGCAAGTCCCTTTCTCGTCGGTTCCGCATGGGGAATTACGCCGTAGTCAAGAATAGCGAGTGGTTCAAACCAACTCGCTACTCTGGAGGAAATCGATTGGAACCGTGGTACCTCCCCAAACGGAGTGGAGAATTCATTCTCTCGATGCCGGCCTTCCCCAAAGAGATTGAAATCTCAACTCCGTCCGCCCAACGGATCCTAAGCCGTAGGATGGGTTAGCGAAGCATAACCCATCACGAGCGTGGCCCATGGCAAAGTCGGGCAAACGACCCCCGCGAGAGGTTGAAACCACTCGCTATTTTGCTTCGAAGTCGGTTGAAACCGACTGGTTTCCACCGTAGCAGCCATCCCTCTTCAGAGGACTTATGTTATGAACGGCGAGGGATTTGAATCCCTCGCCGTTCCCTCGCTCAGACTTCCGCCAGCGGCGGGTCCTCACCCTCAATGTCCTTGAAGTATTTGACGGTTCCGACCTTGACCTCCATGGTGGCCTCGTCGTCGCACACGATGATTCCATGCTGGTGCAGCTGGAGCATGGAAACCGTCCACATGTGGTTAACACCCTCCTCGACCACCTTCTGCAGAGCGCGGGCCTTCTTGAAGCCGTTGATGATGATGAGCACTTCGTCCGCATCCATCACGGTGCCCACGCCGACGGTCAATGCCGTCTTCGGAACCTTGCTCAGGTCGTTGTCGAAGAACCGTGAGTTCGCCACGATTGTCTCGTGAGTCAGCGTCTTGACACGTGTCCGGGACGACAGCGAGGACCCCGGCTCGTTGAAAGCGATGTGCCCGTCGGGCCCGATCCCGCCGAGGAAGAGATGGATGCCGCCGACCTTGGCGATCTTCTCCTCGTATTCCTGGCATTCCTTCTCCAGGTCCGCGGCATTTCCGTTGAGGATGTTTACGTTTTCTTTGGGGATATCGACGTGGCTGAAGAGGTGGCGCCACATGAAGTGGTGGTAGCTTTCGGGGTGGTCTTCCGGGATGTTGACGTATTCGTCCATGTTGAAGGTGATGACGTTCTGGAACGAGACCCTGCCCTCTTTGTGCAGCTCGACCAGATGCTGATAGGCGCCGATCGGCGAAGAGCCGGTCGGAAGCCCGAGGACGAACGGGTTGTCGGGAGTCGGGCCGAAATCGTTGATTCGGCGGGCCACATGACAAGCAACCCATTTGCTCAGCGCCTCGTAGTTCCTGTGGATGATAATTCTCATTGAAACACTCCTCCTTGAAGGTCTATTCCATTTTTTCCTGGCCGAAGGGATAAAGCTGCGGTCAGGATCGGATCATGATTCTCGCATCGGCGACAAAACAGCCCTGGCCCCTATCATTCACCATGAGCGGATTGATGTCGAGTTCCTTGATTTGCGGACATTCCTCCCCCAGTTGGGCCAGTCTTTGGATACATTCGCGGAGACTCTCCACGTCCCTCGGGTTTCTGCCCCGAACGCCCGCCAGAAGAGGATAGGTTCTGATCTCTTGGACCATTTCACGAACGGAATTCACGCCGACCGGGACGACCCGGAAGCTCACGTCCTTGAGGACCTCCACGAAGATCCCGCCCAGACCGAACATCAAAACGGTCCCGAAGGAGGGATCCTCGTTCAGTCCGAGGATGACCTCCTCTCCTCCTTTGAGCATCTTCTGAACCAGGACTCCTTTCACCAACGCGTCGGGCTGGGCGGAATGGACATTTCGGACGATCGACGCGTAGGCGCGTCTCGCCTCTTCGGGCGTTTCGATGTCGAGAACGACCCCTTTCACATCGAACTTGTGGACGATGTCGTTCGAGACGACTTTCATGACAACCGGAAAACCGATTTTCTCGGCGGCCTCGGCGGCTTCCTCCTCCGAACCGACAACCGCATGGGCCGGCACGGGAAACCCATAGGCCGCGAGGACTTTGACGGCTTCGACTTCGGGGAGATAAGACCGGCCCTCATTCAGCGCGCCATCAAGGATGGCATGGGCATCCTCCTTGCGGACGTCATGAAAGGTCACGAACTCCTCGTGGGCTTTTTCGGACTCTTGCTTGAAGGCGTAGGCCTTCGCAAAGGACCGGCACATGTGCTCCGGCAGGATGTAGTGGGGAATGCTCCGGCGCTGGAGAATGTCGATACCGGCGGCCACGTCCGCCTGCCCCATGAATGAGGCATAGAGCGGCTTGTCGGTCTGCCCGGCAACCCGGCAAACTTCCTCGGCAATCGTCTCGATGTCGGTCATCGACTGGGGGGTCAGGATGACAAAGACGGCATCGACGCCCGCGTCTTTGAGGGCATGGGTCAGGGCCACGTTGTACCGGTCGGCGCGAGCGTCCCCGATGACGTCAACCGGATTCTTGATGTTGGCGGTGTTCGGCAGACTCTTTTTGAAGACCTCCGTGGTCTCGTCGGAGAACCTGGCGATGGCGAGTCCCTGCCTCACCGCGTGGTCGGTGGCGAGGACTCCAGGACCGCCGGCATTGGTGATAATGGCAACCCGGTTTCCCTTGGGGAGGGGTTGATAGGCCAGCGCGATGGCGACGTTGAACATCTCCTCGATATTGGAGCACCGGATCGCGCCGGCCTGGCGGAGTGCGGCATCGCAAATCTCGTCGCTGCCCGCCAAGGAACCGGTGTGGGAGGCCGCCGCCGCGGCCCCTTCACGAGTGCGGCCCGACTTGAGGATGAGCACCGGTTTGCCCGCTTCGTGGATCGCCTCATAAGCGGCCTTCATCAGGGCGGGACCGTCGGTGATCTCCTCGAGATACATCAGGATAACCTGGGTTCTGGGGTCGTCTTTGAGGTAGTAGAGCAAGTCGATCTCGGAAATGTCCGCCTTGTTGCCGAAGCTGACGAACTTCGAGAATCCGATGTGTTTCGCCTGGGCGTAGTCCAGCACGGCGGTGCAGAGCGCCCCACTCTGCGACAAGAAGGCGATGTTCCCTTCCTCAGGCATTTTCCGCGCAAAGGAAGCATTCAAGTGACAGGCCGGATCGGTGTTGATGACACCCAGGCAGTTCGGACCGATGAAGGAAATACCGTAACGTGTCGCGATCTCCTTGATTCGCTCCTCGCGCTCGATTCCCGCTCCGCCAATCTCGCGAAAACCCGCCGAGATGATGATGGCGGCCTGGACTCCCTTCTCACCGCACTGTTCCATCGCCAGATGGCAGACGGAACTGGGAAAAACGAGGACGGCAAGATCGACCGGATCTTCGATGTCGACGATGTACTTGTAAGCTTTGACGCTGCCGATGCTGCGTTCCTTCGGGCTCACCGGGTAGAGAATGCCCTGGTAGTTGTCCTGGAGGATGTTAATGAGAATGTCATGCGGAACCGTGCCGGGGACCCTGTTGGCGCCGACCACGGCAACGGATTGGGGGTAGAAAATCCGATCCAAGTTCTTGTGCACCTTCTTCTCCTCGTCGATCGTCTGCGTTCTCTTCCGAGCAGCCGTTTGCAAGGGCGTGCCCTACCCGGAAGAGCGATGAAAACGGGGTTCTACCGAGCGGGGGCGTCGCGGAGGCTGAAGCCTCGCGCTCCGGTTGCGAAACCTCCTGAATGAGGCTGAGTCGGGCAGTCCACGAAGGTGGACTTCGCAAACGAAGCGCGACGTTTTAACGTCCGCGAGAATGCTTCGCAGGCGCCATTCTCGGTGCAACCAATGAGAGGTCTCTCTCTCGGCCCGTGTTTCGTCAGCTGCACGCCGCGCCGGGAAGTCCCGCCGAGCCTCCGTGCCAATCCGGATGATTTTTCGGTTTGACCCCGCTTCAGCGAAGATTTCTAGTCCACGTACGATGCGATGAAGTCAACCGCCGCTGAGACCGACTGGACTTCGAGCGCTTTGTCCTCTTCCATCTCGATGTCGAACGCCTCCTCGAAAGCGGCGATCAGCTGGACGCTCTGCGCGGAATCGGCTCCGAGGTCGAATATGAAGTTCGCATCGTCGGCGATGTCGCTCGACTCTACCTTCAAGACACTCGATATAACTTTCTTTACCCGTGCTTCTAGTTCACTTCTGTCCATATCCTCTTCTCCGACAACGGAGTCACCGGTTGTCGGTCCTCCTGAAACGTATTCGAAAAACCGTTGGAATACTGTGGCTCGGAAATCAGGACCACGGTAAGAAACGAAGAAGGTGAATATATCTTGATCTCACCAGAAAGGCCATCACCCGCGGCCTCGTTGCGAATGCAGTGACAAGGCCGCCTTCCTGACAGCAGAAGAAAGAAGCCTGGCCTTTGGGGAGGTTCGAAAGAGACTCCCAACCAAGTTGTCGTTTTGGGGCTCGAGGCAACGAACCGTCTCGGAACATATCCTAACTCACTTCGTGAACAACCCCGCAAACCCCCGGGAGATCAGAGTGGCAATGTTGACGACCACACGGGGGATCGCAATTCCCCCCGGACAGGCTAGGTATTTCGGCGTCCAGTCCGGGTCGAATTTCGCCTTGTAGTTTCGCAGGCCCTCGAAGTTATAGAAATGTTCTCCATGTCTAAAAACCAAGCCGCCCACACGATTCCAGAGGGGAGCCAGGGACCGGTCTTCAAGTCCTGAAAGCGGCGCCATCCCCAGGTTGAACCACTGAAAACCTTCCCTCTTTCCCCACAGCATCAGATGGACGAACAGGTAGTCCATGATTCCATTGGGCGAACCCGGATTGTAGCGCATGAGGTCAATCGAGAGTTCTTCTTTCGCGCCCCCCTGGAGAAGATTTGCGAAAGCGAGGACCTCGTCCTCCTTCATGACAACCGCCATGGGAAAACGTCTGACGTAGTCCGGTTTGAAAAAGGCCAACGAGAACCCCTTTTCCCGAGTTTCCTTGCTCTTCAGCCACGCATCCGAAATTCCCTGGAAGGCGCCCATGAGAGAGGGGACTCGATCGCGGGGCACGATCTCGAATCGGTAGCCTTCCCGTTCGACCTTGTTGACGGTATGGCGGAACGCCCTCATGGCACTGCCTTCCAGTTCGAAGGCGCCGAGGTTCACACGCGCTTCTTCTCCCAGTTTCAGTAGGGAGAGACCCAGGTCAAGGTAGAGGTGAAGGTTTTCGGGCGACACCTGGTAGAAAACGGGGAATCCGTCATAACAGTCGCACAGTTCTCGGAAATTCCAAACCAGTTCTCGCGCTTCTTCTTCAGGACCCACCGGGTCTCCCATCGCCACCCAGCTGCGGTCCTCCACGTCGTACATGATGAAGGCGTTCCTCGCCTCGTTGAGCATCAGCATCTTGTCTCCCAACAAAGCGAGGTTGGCCGACGTCCGAGGACATTTCTCGACGATAGGCCAGATTTCTTCGAGAGTTGCCTCATCGGGCGGACCCGCTTTCACCGGGACCGGCCGCAGCAAACGGAAGAACGCAAGCGCGATGACCATCGCGAAGGCCCCGACGCTTCCACGCATGAACCGCGAGGCATCCCCTTTCAAGGTAAAATGCCACCAGAGATCGTGGGAATACTCCGCGTGTTTGTGCGAAAAGACGCCCAGCCAAACCGATCCGACGACGGCGAGCAGAATCGCCAGGCCCCATGTCAGGGTCAGGTGCCGGCTGAAGAGCGGGGCTTTCCGGTAGAAGTGCCGGCGGCAAGGCAGAAGGGCGGCCAACATGAGAATCAGGACGATCGCCTCTTCGTAGTCGAAGCCTTTGAGCAAGGAGACGATCGCCCCCAGGCCCAGGAAGACGGCGGTGAGTTGATAGGCGGCGTCAATCCGCCGGGAGAGTCCCCAGGCCAGAACGAGCAAGGCGACGCCAAGCAGGCTTCCCGTGAAATGGGAAACCTCGACCACGGGAAGGGGAAGGATTCGCGTGACGAACGAAAGCCGGCTTTCCACGGAAGGAGTCGTTCCCGAAACCAGGAGGACGACCCCCCCGATGAAGACCACAACAGCCATGAAATGCGGCGTTACGATCGTCAGCCAACGTTGGGAGAACAGAAACACCTTGGCCAGCTGCTGCTTCTTGCGAAGCATTTCGTGTCCTGTAAACAGGAGCAAGGCCGCGACCAAGGGGATGATGTAGTAAAGGATTCGAAAGGCAACCAGAGACCCCATAATGGCGTCCGCCGCCAAGGCCGGGGACAGGAAAAGCAACATCAGCGATTCGAAGACCCCCAAACCTCCCGGAACCTGGCTGATGACGCCGGCGATAATGGAGAAAAGGAAGATGGAGAGAAACATGGGGAAAGACAGGGAGGCTTCCTGGGGAAGCAGAACGTAGGCCGCCAAACCGGCAAGAATCCAATCCAGCGAACCGATCGCGATCTGCGGGAACACCAATCGTTTCGGCGGAACCGCAATCTCCAAGCGATAGAGACGAAGGTTCGTTTTGGCTGTGAGAGTCACGATCGAGTAACCCACCGCGGGGACCAGGAGGGCGTAACCGAGAACGTGCATGTTCGAGACGGGAAAATGAATGGCTGAGGGGATGGTCAACGGTTCCACCACGAACGCAGCCCCGGCCACCGTGAAGAAACCCAGCGTGACAGAAACCGTGCAAAAGGCGACGACTTTGGCAATCTCAACGGGAGACAGTCCCCATGCCGAGTAGAGACGATACCGAACGGAGCCGCCACTCAACCAGGAGAGGCCGACATTATGGCTGAAGGCGTACCCGATAAAGGACGTGAACGCCGTTCTGGAATACTCGAGATTGCTGCCGCTGTACTTGAGGGCGAGCGCATCCAAGCCCGTGAGAACCAGGTAATTCAGGCCGGTCATCAAGAGCGCCAGCATGAGATGCGACACGGGCAATTTCTTGATTTCAGCCTGGATGTCTTGAAGTCGGTAGTTCTTCAGGCAACTCTGCAAAAGCCAGAGGGCGGCGCAGAAAAGCACCAGAATGACAAGATTCAATCCGACGTGAAGAACCGGCCCCCACGACGGACCACCGGCCGGGTTGGGATGGGAACTGACTTTCTCATTCATGTTTCCGGGAGACATCGGCGCCTCTCACGACTCTCCTTCGAGAAAACCGGCCACCTCATTCCCCGCGGGGCAGTGCGCCGCAAGCCAATGCCGCGAGCAGGGCCGCGCCTCGCCAGAGGCAGTCCTCATCGAGCTTGAAGCGGGAACTGTGGAGGAAGTGGGTGGACCCCAACTCGGGAGTTCCGATCCCAATAAAGATCATGGCGCCCGGCACTCTTTCCAAGTAACGCGCGAAGTCCTCTCCGCCCGTTTGAGGTTCGGCCTCCCGGTAGCAGTCCCGACCCCAGAGCCGTGTGACCGCCCGTTCAACGGCCCGGACCGCGTTCTCGTCGTTCAGCAACGGTGGATAGCCTTCCTTGAAATCCACTTCCACCGTGCATCCCGTCTCCGCACAGCAACCCTTTGCGATCTCTTGGATCCATCGGGCCGCATCGGCCACCCGCTCTTGCGAGTAGAATCGTGTCGTGCCACAGAGAAAAGCCTCGCCGGGGATCACGTTGAAGGTCTCGCCTGCATGGAACTGGCAGACCGAGACCACCCCTGGCTCGAATGGCGAGAGTTTTCGCGACACGATGAGCTGAAGCGCGGCGACGATTCGCGCCCCAACCACAACTGGATCCGAGACCAAGTGCGGATAGGCGGCATGCCCGCCCTTTCCCCGGATTCTGATTTGAAACTCGTTGACAGCCGCCATCATCGTTCCGGGTCGGGAGCCGAAATTTCCTGTTGGCGTGATTGGGTCAACGTGGAGGGCGTAAGCCCTTTCGACCCTCTCCAGAACGCCGGTTCGGATCAGTTCGACGGCGCCTCCGGGCGGAATCTCCTCGGCAGACTGGAACACCACTCGGACATTGTTCCGGGACTCCGTCCGGGGATCCGCCAGAAGCATGGCGGCCCCCACGAGCATACTGCAGTGGGCATCGTGTCCGCAGAGATGCGCCTGGCCTTCGATTTCAGACGAGAACGGCTCACCCGATTCCTCCTGAATCGGGAGCGAATCCATGTCGGCTCGCAGCAAGGTGAACCCCTCCCCGGGCGTCTTCACCCAGTCGGCAACGACTCCCGTCCCCCCCTGCCCTTCCCTCACCTCGTAACCAAGTTCTTGCATGACCCCAGCGAGGTAGCCGGCCGTTTTCTCTTCCCGGTAGCTCGGTTCGGGATGGCGGTGAAGGTGTCTGCGGTGACGCACGAGGGTCTCTTGCAGAGATTGGGCGCGGCCTGGAAGGGACATGACTCATGCTAGCTCTGCACGCCAGACAATGGAAGATGCCTCCCGGCCCCTTCCCCGCCCCCATCTCCGTGCCTTCCATCGGGTCAGAAATGTTTTGACAGATCCTGCCGGTTCCCTCTATATTTGTTGAAAGGCCCGGCCGATAAGCCTGAGGGGAAGCTATTCGCTTCCGGCGGAGGAGCGTGTAAGATTAGAGAAAGCAGTGCCGCTGCGCCCTGCACGTGGGGGAAGAGATGCTGAAAAGAGTACTTGTGGGTTTGACGTGTCTGGGAGCCGCCCTGGGCCCATCCTGGGGAGACGTGCTGTGGTTTGCCGGAAACAACAAACTGGACGGACACGTTCTCCGAAGGACCCGGAAGGACACCAACTTCAAGCTGATCTACGGGGCAAACCTCCAGGTCGACAACGACGACATTACGCGAACTGAAACGCAGCCCTTCGTCGTCTATCTCCTCAAGAGGGGGGACTACTATCTCAACGAGCGCAAAGACCCGGACCAAGCCCTCAAGAACTACCGCGACGCGCTCAAGCTGAAGCCCGACGACCCTTACATTCAGGACCGCATCGACTGGGTGATTCTCAGCGAACGGATCTCCCGCTGTCAGGAAGGGATCGAGCAGGCCCGACAATTCGCAAGAGAAGGGCGCCAGCAAGACGCCATCGACACGTACGAGAACCTGTTGCCGACGGCTCCGCGCGACGAGCTGAAACGGACCATCACCCGCGAGTTGGCTGAAACATACGCCAACCTCGCTTACAAGTTCTTCGACCACTCCTACTTTTTCGGCGCCCAGAAAATGCTTCGAAAAGCCGAAGAACTCAATCCGAACAGCCCAAGGCTGCATTTTGTCCTCGGCCGTATCCTGCACATCAGCGGGGACCTGGAAGAGGCCGACAAGGAATACGCGTTGGCCGCCGAACTCGACCCGAGCATCCCGAAACTGGCCGCCTACCGCGCGGAGGTCCGCCAGCGTCTCCGTTTCGAAGAATCCGCAGAACCCGGAGCTGGAACCCAATAGCAGTCTTTCTCAGGCGGTTGTGAACGTGAACCTCGGCCGATTCATCACAGGCGCGATCCTGATCCTCGGTGTGCTAGTACTTGTCAATGGACTAATCCGCGGTATGAAGGAAAACGCCCCGATCCCCACCCAATATATCATGCACTTCCGGGCGGACATCAACGAAAAAAAAGACGGCGTCGTTGTGGTCAACCAGGACCGGTTTCCCTGGCCGGATCCGGTTTTCACCATCAGCAACCTGTACGAGTACAAGTACCCCGGCCATTTCCGAGCGGGGACCAGCGCCGAGTTGCCGTTCGCCAACTTTCGCGACCGTGAAGGACACCCCTTCCCCGGCGTGGCTCAGTTCAATGACTTCGACATCCGGACGGCCACCATGGCTCATGTGAGGTAGCTCCTCATGAGGGTTCCCCGCACGCTGAAAGGCAATGAAAATGGACTGCCCAAGCTGGGTGCCAGGCTCAAGGCACGAGATTCCTCCCATGGATTTGCCACGGCAGGGATCTCGTGGCTTGGGCCTGTTCCCTTGGCCCGTCGTGCGGGACGCGGAGGATGCGGGCTCCAGGCGACGAATAGACGGTGACAGTCCCCGTTTTTTCCGCTGGGCGCAACCTTGGCCGAAAAACCGGTGACAGTCCCCCTCTATTTCCAGGACCGGCAAAGAAGAACGGGTCTATTTTCAGAAT
>Ga0214473_10008385_pt1 | contig 12210 bp, 12 predicted proteins | sample RVTome_7_FD_203509 | JGI IMG/M metagenome (GOLD analysis project Ga0214473, IMG submission 203509) | Soil microbial communities from uranium-contaminated site in the Upper Colorado River Basin, Wyoming, United States - RVT98D197 | ecosystem: Environmental > Terrestrial > Soil > Contaminated >... | reverse complement strand
GAGAGTCGATCGAATCCATCCCGTCTTTTCAACTGGATGGCCAATTTGATCCGAAGACCTATCAAAGGACCCTTCAATTGAACCGTCTTACCCCTGACGACTTCGAGCGGATGCAACGGGAGAACCTCGTCTTAACGAAGCTCATTAATCTGGTCAGGCTGAACGGTGGAAAGGTTTCCGAAGATGAACTCTGGGAGACCTTTCGCTTTGAAAACGAGCGAATGAATCTCAACTTCCTGAAGGTGGTTCCCGATTCTTTCAGGGGGCAGTTTACGGTCAACGAGGTGGAGGAGAAGGATTACTTCCAGAAGCATCAGGAGGAATTCAGGATTCCTGCGTCCGTTCAGATCCAGTACCTCGCCTTCCGGCCTTCTGATTTTGAAGGAAAGGTTCAGATTCCTCCTGATGACATCAACCGGCTGTACGATTCTCAAAAGGAAAGGTTTAAGACTCCGAAACGGGCCAAGGCGAGGGAAATACTCGTCAAGGTTGGTCCGGAAGACCCTTCGAACAAGATTGACGAAAAGAGGAAGAAGGCCGAAGAGGTACTGGAAAAGGCTAAGAAGACAAAAGACTTTGCTGCTCTGGCAAAGCAGTATTCCGAATCAGAGACCGCCTCGAAAGGGGGCGATATGGGGTGGGTTCAGAGAGGGGCGGTGGATGAGTTGATTCAAACCCCTCTTTTTTCCTTGAAGGCAGGCGAAATCAGCGGCGTCGTAAAGGGAATTGCCGGATTCTACATCTTGAAGGCGGATGAGGTGGTCGATGAGAAGCAGAGGTCCTTGGACGAGGTAAGAGACCAAATCCTTCAATCACTCAAAAGGGAGAAGGGAAGGGCGGAGGCAAACCGCAGGGCAGACGATGCCTTCTACTCCCTCTTTCGCAGCCGGGATCTTGAGACCTATGCGAAAGAAAAGGGCGTTCCCATCAGGACCACGGGGTTTTTTAAGGAAGGCGACGATATCCCGGAAATGGGCGGGGATCCGTCCTTTGCGTCCAGTGCCTTTGCTTTGAAGGTCGGAGAGATTTCGCCCGTGGTCAGCGTTGCGCCCAATTTCTACCTCTTGAAGTTGTTAGAGAAGAAGGAATCCCGAATTCCTTCCCTGGAAGAGGTCAAAGAGGAGGTGAAACGAAAAATTATAGGAACAAAGTGTGACGAGAAGGCTCGTCAGGCTGCAGAAGAACTCCTCAAAGAGGCTCAAGGAGGCAAGACCCTGAAGGAGTTGGCCCCGGATAAAAGGCTCCAGGTGGATGAGACCGGGTTCTTCACCCGGACCGCAGGGGCCATTCCGAAGATTGGACCGGCAAGGGAATTCATGAGTATCCTTTCTCCGTTAACAGACAAGAATCCGGTGGGCAAAGAAGTCCTCCGGACAAAGGATGGATATTTTGTCGTGAAGGTGCTGGCCCTGGAACCGGCGGATCAGGGGAAATTCCCATCCGAGAAACAAACCCTTGAAAAGCGATTGATGGCTCAGAAGCAGGAAGAATCTTACAAAAACTGGATCGAAGAATTAAAATCGAAGGCAAAAATAGATAAGAGCAAAGATCTCCTCAAGGGTTAACCGTGCCTGGTCCTCACCGGCTTCCGCGGGGAAGAGACAAGAAAAAGACCCCAGTCAAAAGACCTGGGGTCTTTTTTTGTTTCGTGAGTCTCTTGTTCAGCCCAATACGACGACATCCGTTGCCTGGGGACCCTTCGGACCTTCAGAAACCTCGAACTCCACCTCGTCGCCCTCGTTAAGAGACTTAAATCCATCCCTCTTGATGGCGGAGTAGTGCACGAAGACGTCATTTCCGTCGTCTCTGGAAATGAACCCAAAGCCCTTCTTCTCGTTAAACCATTTGACACGACCTTTGGCCATTACAACTCACCTCCTTCCTTCTCACGATTTGAGTAAGTTGTAACAGCCTTTGGTCCGTAAAAATAAAGGCCACAAAAGTTTTAAGAAGCACTCTTGCGACCCTATTGACCCAAATAACTACTTCTTACAACTTACAACAAATACATTATGACATATGATATTTAAAAGTCAAGTTTTTTTTTAATCCTGTAATTCAAACACTGGACCTCAGACGTTAGACATCAGACTTTTCTCATATCTGCCAAGACTGCCAGTTTCTCTGCATGCGACCAGGCTTTCATCTCCATTGAAATCTTTGACCATTTCCCCTTTTCAGTCCGGCATCTGAAGTCCATCGTCTTACTGTCTGACTCACAGAAGAAGTTTTCCTACCCGGGTTCTCTATTCCTGAGGCGTTTGTTGGCCTCGAGGATTTTCTTGCGGATCCGCACGGAGGCGGGGGTCACCTCCACCAACTCGTCCTCCTTGATAAACTCGATGGCCTGCTCGAGGCTGAGGATCCTTGGGGGAATCAGCTGCAAGGCGTCGTCGGAACCTGCCGCCCTCATGTTCGTGAGCTTCTTCTCCTTGGTCACGTTGACCGCCAGATCGTTTTCTTTCGAGTTCTCACCTACGATCATCCCCTCGTAGACGGACGTATTCTCTTTTACAAAGAGGGTTCCCCGGGGTTGGAGGTGAAAGAGGGCATAGGTGGTTGACTTCCCCGCCCGGTCGGCGACCAGCGCCCCGGTGGAACGTTTCGTCATTGGGCCATGCCATGGCTCATAGCCATCGAAGATATGGTTGAATAGCCCCGTCCCCCGGGTATCGGTGAGAAACTGAGAACGAAAACCGATCAATCCCCTCGAGGGAATTCTGAATTCAAGACGGACCCGACCATGTCCGTTGTTATTCATTTTCTGCATCCTGCCTTTGCGAATCCCGACCTGTTGCGTGACAACACCAATAAAATCCTCCGGGATGTCGATGACGAGGTGCTCCATGGGCTCGTGGAGAACACCCTTCATGTTTTTCGTGATGCTTTCCGGCATAGAGACAGAGAGTTCGTGGCCTTCCCTCCGGATCATCTCGATGAGGATGGCCAGCTGCAACTCTCCCCTTCCCATCACCTTGAATGAATCCGTCTGATCAAAATCGACCTTGATCGATACGTTGTAAAGGAGTTCTTTTTCCAGACGTCCCCTCAGGTGCCTTGAGGTTACATACTTTCCATCCTGTCCTGAAAAGGGGGAGGTGTTTACAGAGAAGACCATGGAGATCGTGGGTTCGTCAACGGCGATCCGAGGGAGGGGCCTTTCGCCCTCGAGGTCGGTGAGGGTGTCGCCGATACTAACCCCTTCGATTCCGGCCAGGGCAACGATGTCTCCCGCCCGGGCCTCTTTAATTTCGACCCTTTCGAGTCCCTGAAATCCGTACAGCGCTGTGACCTTTGTCTTTATGGAATTCCCCGCGCTCTTGATCATGGATACCCAGTCTCCCATTCCTAGCGAACCGGAGAAGATCCTCCCTATGGCGAGACGGCCAACATAATCGTTGTAGTCGATGTTCGTCACCAGGAGCTTCATCGGGCCATGTCCGTTACCCTCAGGGGGCGGGACCGCATGGAGGATGAGTTCGAACAGGGGCCGGAGGTCCAACGCGTCTTCCTCAAGATGGCGTTTCGCGGCCCCGAGCTTTGCGTTGGTGTAGACGATGGGAAAGTCGAGCTGTTCCTCGCTGGCATCGAGATCAATAAAGAGATCATAGACTTCGTTCAGGACCTCCTGAATTCTGGCGTCGGCCCTGTCGATCTTATTGATGACCACAACAGGAGGAAGGCTCAGTTCAAGGGCCTTCTTGAGGACAAACCTTGTCTGCGGCAGGGGCCCCTCGGAGGCATCCACCAGCAGGAGAACGCCGTCCACCATGGTCAGTATGCGTTCGACTTCCCCTCCGAAATCGGCATGCCCCGGTGTGTCGACGATGTTGATCTTTACCCCCATGTACTCGATGGCGGTGTTCTTCGCCATGATGGTGATACCCCGCTCCCGTTCCAGGTCGATGTTGTCCATGATCCTTTCCTGAATTCTTTCATTCGAGCGGAATAGGCCTGACTGCTTGAGCATTCCATCGATGAGGGTCGTCTTCCCATGATCGACATGGGCGATGATCGCGATATTTCTCAGATCTTCACGTTTCACTCTTCACCTTTTACTCTTCTGGCGCTTCCTGATCATCCATTTCGGGGAGCCAACCCTGGATGATTCCAACCATCTGTTTTGCCTGGCGGGCCGAGGAGATATTGAACTTTGACTGAGGGATGAATTTCCCGCCCCTTTTTTGATACCGAGCGACTCTGATCTTTTTGGGCCCGAATTGGCCGGTCTTTTTATCGAGGTCCTGGTAAATGAACATGATCGTTGACCAGGCGCCGCTGGTGAGGACCTCCTTCTTGACCTGCTTGACCAGGAGCTGTCCGTTTTCATCCTTCCAGTCTATGGTGATTTCATCCACTGTCTCTGCCATGGTCCACCCTCCATACCGTTTCTGTTTTCTCCTGCCCTGTTTTGCCGCCTGGCGGAATATCTTCTGCCGTTTCCCCCTCTCTTCAGTTTCTTCAAGGGGTCCCGGAGGTTAGGGATGCTTCCGCGCCATACCGGCTCAATACGATTGGTTTTGAGCAATGCCCTCAATGCCCCGAGTTCGTTATCCGTGACAAACGTCATGGCAATGCCCGACCGGCCCATTCTGCCAGTCCTTCCCGTCCGGTGGATGTAGGATTCCAGGCCGGAGGGATAGTCATAGTTAATGACATGACTGACATGACTGAAGTCGAGCCCGCGGCTGGCAACATCCGTAGCAATCATCAAGGTGATTCCCTTACGGCGGAAACGATCAAAGATCGATGTTCGCCTCGATTGTTCCAGGCCTCCGTGAATGTATTCCAGGGAGTCAAACTTTCCCTTCAGCTCTGCCAGGAGTTTCTCCCCGTGATGGCGAGAATTGCAGAAGATGATGGCCTGGGAGATCTCCTCCCCGCGAAGATATTCGATCAGGGTCTTCAGACGTTCGCGCGGCCCCGTGTACTGGAAATGATGAACAAGGCTCTGAGGAGCGACCTGGCCCTTATTCAATTCCACCCGGAGGGGGTCTTTCAAATAGGTTTCGATGAGTCGATCGATCTCTTCCGGCATCGTGGCGGCAAAAAGCAGCGTCTGATGTTCATGGATCAGACATGACAGGATAAAGTCCACGTCTTCAACAAAACCCATTTTCAGCTTCTCGTCCGCTTCATCCAGAACGAGGGTTCGAACAGACGAGAGGTCAATGTACGTGGTGTTGTACAGAAAATCAATCAGCCGCCCTGGAGTTGCGACAAGGATCTGGACTCCGTCCCGCAGTTTGGCCTTCTGGATATCCATGGAGAACCCGCCAAAAATGGCAAAGGGCGCCACCTTGACGAGTCGCGAGATATTATGGATCTCTTCGACATACTGGAGGGCCAGTTCGCGGGTAGGTACCAGGATCAAGGCCTGGATTGCGTTGACGGACGGATCGATCATGTGCACAAGCGGCACACCGCATGCCCCCGTCTTCCCCGAGCCGGTCTCTGCCCGGGCCAGAAGGTCCCTGCCGCTCAGGATGGGCACGAAGGTCTTTTCCTGAATGGGTGTGAGTTCTGTGTAGCCCATATTCTCCAGGGCCTCCAGAATTTCCGGTTTCAAATTCAGTTCTGAAAACAGCATAAATAGAGTTGTCCCTTTCTTTTTCTGCGCCAAACCTTTAATTTCTGTGATTCTCTCGCCAGAATGAGCGGAATGATTAAATCAGGCAGAAACGGATTGGAAGTATTCAAAATACCATATTATAAAACAAATTTTCTGAAAAGCACAGGGGTGCTTGAAAAAAAACATGCCCCATGTTATTTTTTTGTATCAAAATTTTTACATCCCTCCGATACGTTTCTCCAAAGGGTCTGGTCTCTCAAGGTTCCCAAGGATCATTCCAGAGATTCGTGTGAGGTTTTCCGGAGCGAACGCGCTTCCCTAAAAATCGCGTGGAGGGGTTTGTTTTTTATAAACAAGGACCGCTTTTGTCCACCCCCACCGTACGGACGTTTAATTAAACGCCCCTACCTCCCCCGTCGAGAGACCGTGTCGCAATAGCGAGGAGGGGACAGATACTGAGAAAGAAGGGAATACGATGAAACTTGGTCTTGTTGGTTTTCCACAGGTCGGGAAACGCACGCTCTTTCGCCTGTTGACAGGAAAAGAGGCGGATTCAGAAGGAAAGAAAGGGGGCCTCCTGGGTCTGGCGAGAGTCAGGGATACGAGATTCGATCGCCTGGTGGATATCTATTCTCCACGCCAGAAAACCCCCGCACAGGTCGAATTCCTTCTTCTGCCTGACCTGGATACAGATGCCTCCCGCAATAACCAAATCCTGCCGGGCCTTGAGCAAGTGGATGTCATCTGCCATCTCGTCCGCACGTTTCAGGACGATACCATTTTTCATGTTCACGGTCACGTCGATCCCCGCCGAGACATTCTCCTCTTCAGCGAGGAACTCCAGCTCAACGACCTGCTCTTTATAGAAAAGCGCCTCGAACGACTCGAAAAAGAAGAGAACAGGAAGAAGGATGCCCGGAAGGCGGCGCTGGAAAACGATCTCTTGACACGGATGAAAGTTCATCTCGAAGCCGGCCATCTCCTGAGAAGCCTCACCCTCCATGAAACCGAAGAGAAACTCATCGCCAGCTATCCTCTGCTGACGAGAAAGGCGATCATCATCATCCTGAATATCGGGGAGGAGGAAATGGACAATCAAGGTTCGATCAACTCCCTGAAAGAGGAATTCGGCGCCCAGGGTTTCCAGTGGATTGCCGTATCGGCCAAGATTGAACAGGAGCTTTCCCTGCTCGGCGCCGCAGAGCGCCAGGTCTTTCTCGATGAGCTTCATCTCGACCGGCCGACTCTGGACCGATTGACCCTCCTCTGCTATAACACCCTCGGCTTGATTTCTTTCTTCACCGTCGGCCCCGATGAAGTGCGGGCCTGGACGAATCGGCAGGGATCTTTTGCCCCGCAGGCAGCAGGGGTAATTCATTCCGACTTCGAGAGGGGCTTCATACGGGCGGAGGTCATGAAATATCAGGAACTGATCAAATTGGGCAGCGAGCGGAAGGTCAGGGAAGCCGGCAAGTTCATGCAGAAAGGCCGGGACTATGTCGTTGAAGACGGTGATATCATCAATTTCCTCTTCAATGTGTGACCGTGATTTTTCCCTTCTATTGACTATTCCTCCACCGTTCTGATATTACTAAAAAAAGCTTCAATGGGCCCTGTGCGCCCTGTACAGGGCGACTTCCGTAGGGGCGTGAGCCTGTCCCTTCGGGCCTAAATCAAACAATCCAGGTTAAGGTTTAGGTTCAGGTTGAGGCTAAGTTAGAAGCCAAACGAGAGAGGATCTCAAGTGTTAGAGATAAATTCTTAGATTAGACGCTGGAAGAATCTAACCGAGACCCATTTCCTGCACCTTGAGGCCGTATGGAGGAAATCACAATGGATGAAAAATTCAGGCTAAGCAAGGACGCTTTTTTGAAAATGGCGGAGATCTCAGGTCTGGACACGACGGATCCCCACATGGAGGAATTATATTCTTTTATCCGGGGTGTCTTCCCTGGCCTTAAAGATATTGAGAAGCTGGATCTTGGTGGTGCGGAACCCTTCATGCCGTCCATTTCGGTTGAGGGAGGGCCAAAATGATATCGACAGAGATATGTCATCTCAGCGCACGGCAGCTGGGCCGGCGGATTCAAAAAAAGGAAATATCTCTCGTGGAGGTGGTTGCCGCCCATCTCGCACGGATAGAATCCCTCGAACCCAAATTGAATTCCTTCATCACCCTATTGCCCGATCAGGCCCTGGACGCAGCCCGGCAGGCAGAGAAGGAGATTCGAGAGGGCAGATACCGGGGGCCACTCCACGGGATCCCCATTGGGCTGAAAGACCTTTACTACACGAACGGAATCAGAACCACATCGGGTTCTAAACTATTCGATGCCTTTATTCCTCCCTTCGACAGCACGGTGGCCAGCAGATTGAGGGAAGCGGGGACGATCCTTCTGGGAAAACTGAACATGCATCCGCTGGCCTATGGTCCGACGGGAGAAAACGCCGAGTATGGCCATATGCACAACCCCTGGAATCCTGCGCTGATCGCGGGTGGATCGAGCGGAGGTTCCGGGTCTGCCGCTGCTTCTGGAGAGTGCACTCTGACCATGGGCAGCGACACCGGCGGGTCAATCCGCATTCCCGCTGCCCTGTGTGGTCTGGTGGGACTCAAACCCACCTATGGCCGTCTCAGCCGATATGGACTGACACCGCTCGCCTGGAGCCAGGATCACGCCGGTCCCCTGGCCAGGACGGTGGAGGATTGCGCCCTGGTCTTGAATGCCGCAGCGGGATATGACCCCAATGATCCCACATCCATCAAGCTCCCAGTCCCTGATTACACCCGAGGCCTCACCGGAGAAATCAAAGGGCTCTGCGTGGGCGTGCCCAAAGAATATTTTGAAGTCCCTCTTGACGGACAAGTGAAAGAAGCCTTCTGGAAAGCCGTCGGCAGGCTGGGTGATCTGGGAGCCGTGGTCTCCGAAGTCTCCTGGCCCATGTACCCTGACTCCATGGCCATTGCGAGCACCATCCAGATGGGGGAAGCCACCGCCTATCACAGCAAGCTCATCAGATCTCATGGCTCCAGAATTTATCCTCCAGTGCGCCTGCGCCTGGAAGCAGGACTCTTCATCTCCTCTGTGGACTATGTTCAAGCCCAACGAGCCCGGAGCCTCTTCTATCAGCGGAGTCTTGACCTGTTGAGAGAGGTTGACCTTCTTGCAGGGCCCACCGTCCCTGTCACGGCTTTTGAGATCGGTGAGACGAAGGTGAAAGTGGGTGATACCCTGGTCGGAGCGATTGCCCTGCTGACCCAGTATACCCGCCCTTTTAATCTCAACGGCTTTCCGGCGATCACTGTCCCGTGCGGTTTTTCTGTTAACGGCCTGCCCATTGGCCTGCAGCTCGCGGGGCGACCTTTGGAAGAAGAGACCGTGCTCAGGGCAGCCCACGCCTACGAACAGTCTACCGACTGGCACCGGCGAAGGCCCCCGATTTGAATCTCAAAAAGGCTCACACGGACGTGGGGTGCTCAGACAAGCGTATCCAGGAACTGCCCTGGCTCGGGTTTCTGAGCGAGTTTCTGTGCCGGCTTCTCGTCTGGCTTGTCCAGGGTTACTGTGGTGGTTTTTCCTCCGGAGACGTAAGTCCGGCCGCATTCCGGACAGATCGCCCTCTGGATCTGAACGGATTGAGAGACCACCTCTCTGTCCTCCCCCTGGGCCTTGGCCTGTTCATGTCGAACGTGCTCGTTTTCGTGTGCCGACACCGCGAGGGCCGCGGCTTCCGGAGCTACGTGGGTAGGAGATTTAAATGAGACACCAGGGTCATTGGAACCATCCTGGTATTTTCTGCTTTTTCAGGTTTCACAGTCCTTGTATTTTTGGCCCTGAAGTGCTTCCCCGGAGCGCGATTTATTATTGATGGTCCCGTCACCGGAAATAGACGCGGGTTGTTGCTGATTCAAATCCTTTGTCAAGGGGTTTACCGCAGAGGTCCCCTCGAGTCGGTACAAGTACTGATACTGAAAAGGGTTAAGTCCTACGGGTTCGGTCATTTGGGTCCTTGCCTTTAATCTGGTTCGAATGCTTAGTGAGACAACTGTACGTTGTACCTATCGGCAGGGAGGAATGAGAACTTTAATGTTTTTAGCCCGTCTTGTGGACGGGGAGCTTCACCTCTTTTTCGGGCAGGCTGTGAGAAATCGCGTCGCAGAGGTTGGATTTATTCAAGGAAGGTCTCAGGCGTGACCCTATCGCCTCTTGTGGGTTGGTAGAGAGAGCTGTTTTCCAGAATCTGAATAAGCCATTCCAAAATGCTGATAAGCCAGTTCTGTGGCTTTCCTGCCATTCTGCATTCTTGCAATAAAACCGATCTTCAACAAGAAAGGTTCAATCATATCCACGAGCGTATCGGATTCTTCCTGCAGCGTTGCCGCAATGGCCTCCAGACCCACAGGCCCGCCTTTATAATAGCGGATGACCGTCTCCAGAAACCTCCGGTCGAGGCTGGTCAAACCGATCTCGTCGACCCCTTCCAGGAGGAGTGCCTGGTTTGCGATTTCACGGTCGATCTTTCCCTGCCCCCGGACCTCGGCAAAATCCCGCACCCGCTTGAGAAGGCGGTTGGAAATCCTCGGTGTTCCTCTGGAACGGTTAGCAATTTCCAATGTTCCGGATTGATCGATGGGCACCTTCAGAATGGCCGCAGAACGCTTGATGACCTGACAGAGTTCTTCAACGGTGTAGAAGTCGAGGGTTCTTAATATTCCGAACCTCTCCCGAAGCGGAGCTGAAAGCAGGCCAGCCCGCGTTGTGGCCCCCACGAGGGTGAATCGTTCGAGGCGGTACCGGTGACTCCTGGCGTGGGCGCCCTTGTCAAAGATAAAATCGATGCAGAAGTCTTCCATTGCCGGATAGAGAAACTCCTCCACGATCTTGGGCAGGCGGTGGATTTCATCGATAAAGAAGACATCTCCCCGCTCAAGGTGGGTGAGAATGCTGATGAGATCGCCCCCCTTTTCAATGGCCGGGCCTGAGGATGTAATAATACGGACATCCAACTCTTTGGCAATAATATGGGCCAGGGTTGTCTTCCCCAATCCCGGTGGCGAATGGAAAAGGATGTGGTCGATCGGTTCACCCCGCTTCTTCGCGGCCTGGATCGCAATCTCAAGGGTTTCCACCACCTGCCTCTGCCCGATGTATTCGGAAAGCCTCTGGGGCCTGAGATCCAGGAAGTCCTCTGTTTTTTCTTCGGGCCTTAACTCTTCTGTTCCCTTTCTTTCTGTTTCCTTCATAAGAGATCCTTTTTCTGTCCCCGATAGACCTCTTCGAACAACTCCTCGGGTGTGGTAATCCCTGGATTCCTCAGCATGGCCTCTTTGACCAACCTCTGGGCTTCGGCCACCTTATGGCCGAGGTCCTTCACCAGGACCTCCTCGACCTGCTTCGCAAAGTCCACCACCTCCGAAGGCGCCAGGATTTCATCTTCCCGCATCAAGGCGAATTTACCCACCTTCCCTTGAAGCGTAGCGATAATCTTGTCGGCTGTCCTCCTGCCGATTCCCTTCAAGCGTTCCAGTGCCTTCGCATCCCTCTCCTTAATGGCTTTGGCAATTTGAGGGATGGGCAGGACGAGGGCTTTGACGGCCGTGGGCGGTCCAATGGCCTCAACGGTGATAAACTTTTCGAAGAATTCCTTCTCGGGCTCAAAGTTGAATCCAATAAGGAGAGGCTTGGGCTGTCGCTCGGTCTGGTGATAATGAATGTAGAGTTTCACCGTGTCCCCATCTTCGCCTGCCTTTTTTGGATTGAAGGTCTGCCTCACGATGGCAGGCAGGAGGATCTCGTAGCCCACTCCGTTGGCCAGTACCACGACCCGATCTTCTTCTTTCTTGAGCAGCTTGCCTTCAATGTAGCGGATCATCGGTGTCCTCTCGGGTGAATCAGTGATCTTCTTTAGGTTTCTGGGGATCAGCTTTTAGCGATCAGCGTTCAGCTTTAAACCCGCAACCCGCAACTCGTAACGCGTAACGCGCAACCCACAACCCGTAACTCGCAACCCGCAACACGATTTTGATCTTCATTTCACCAACGAAAGTTTCCGTTTCGATAAAGACCCGTGAGCGCCAGGGCGAGCGCATCTCCAGCGTGGCTGGACCGGATCGATCCTTCGATCCTCAAGAGTCGCTGGATCATTTTTTTCATCTGTTCTTTATCAGCCCGGCCACTTCCGGTCAGCGCGCTCTTCACCTCTGTAGGCTTCACCTCGAGCATGGGGATCTCACTCTCCTGAGCCGCCAGATGAATGACTCCCCTGACTTCGCCTAATTGGATGGCGGCCTTCGGGAATTGTTTCAATACGAAGACATCCTCCATGACGAGAAGGTTTGGCTTCCACTCCTCGAAAAGCTTCTTGAGCTCGTCATAGATCGTTTTTAATCGAAGGGGCAGGGGAGAACCGGCTTCTGTTCGAATCGTTCCCCAGTCACAGGCCCGTCCCCCTCGGGAGAGAGTCTCCACGACACCGAAACCTGTCATGGCTAAACCGGGATCGATTCCAATGACCTTCATCGACAGCACTTCTCCCAAACCCTCACGCATCTTCATTCCACCGCGGCACAGAGAGTTCGAAGATAGGGAGATGGGGGGAAAGAACGATACTTGTTTTATCTCCCCATCACCCTATCT
>Ga0214473_10008383_pt1 | contig 12211 bp, 8 predicted proteins | sample RVTome_7_FD_203509 | JGI IMG/M metagenome (GOLD analysis project Ga0214473, IMG submission 203509) | Soil microbial communities from uranium-contaminated site in the Upper Colorado River Basin, Wyoming, United States - RVT98D197 | ecosystem: Environmental > Terrestrial > Soil > Contaminated >... | reverse complement strand
TGGGTAGAATGCGATGACATTTGATCTAATTGATCTCTGTCAAGAGATCCAAAGTTCTTAACCTCAAAAGCCTCCGCTTCTTCCTTTAGAAAATAACATAATTTTTCAAACTGACGAATCACCTGCCATCGGGGTTTCGCTACCTTATATTGGACATCGTACGGCTTAATAAAGCTAAAGGAATGCAAAATAATTGTAATATTATTTAGTCCGATTGTCCTCGCTTGGTTAAGGACATATTTCATCTCCTGGAAACTAACTCCATTGATATCCAATGCTTTGAAACGTTTCGCCCTAAACGGAATAAATTCAACAAAGTTAGTTACTGGGAATTCAAAAATACCTTCCATCTCGAAAGGATTATTGCTATTAAACGGATTAATTCTCCGAGGTGAATTTTCATGACTCAAGTTATAGGAGCTATCGATAAGAAAACCATTCGTTCTTAGAGCTTTGAGCGTAAGTCTATTCGCGGCGAAATTTCCAGCCCGGAAGGCAATGGGGGACTTTGCTCCATATTGAATCAATAGCTCCCTACCTTCCTTGATGAGCTCTCCCTGTCTTTCAAAATCGTAATTGGAAATGCTATCTGAGAAACAGCGTTCTCCCGGATTCGGTCGGGTGAAATTCAGGTAGTTGGGGTGGAGGTGAAGTTGTACGTCATGGCCACGTCCGATAAGGTAACGGCAGACTTCCCTGCTTTCCTTTTCCCCAAAGTGATACTTGTTTAAGACTTCCAGAAAAAAGGTTAAAGGGATATTATAACGATTTGCAATATCGATAATTAATGGAATCCCGTAATACTTATCTCCAATCTTTCCAAAAACTCTTTTTTCGTTCCCCACAGGCTTGAGAGTTGAATCTTTGAACGCCCCTCCGATGCTATGTTCGGTATCTACAGTAATAAAGACGTTGACTTTTGGCATTCTTAACGATCAATTTTCAAGAATGGGGAATAATACAGTTTTCACACGTTCCCATGAATATTTCTGACATTCATCCCTTGCATTCTGAGCGAGCATCAAAGCCATGTCTGGTTTTCTGATCAATTGGACAACTCCCTCAGCCAAGGCTACATAATCATTTATCTTAACAAGCAGTCCAGTTACTCCGTCCTCAACCATGTAAGGTATTCCACCTACTCGCGTTGAAATAACAGGTAGCCCACTCGCAAACGCCTCAAGGATCGATCCTGGGAAATTATCCACATTCGAGGCATTTATATAAATATCATATTGATCATAAAGGTTCTGAATCTTAGCGTGTTCAACTCTCCCATAAAATGTCACACAATCGGTTAACCCAAGATCTCTAATCATTTTTTCTAACACCTTCCGCTGGCTCCCGTCCCCTACAATACCGAGTGAACTGTCAGGAAAATGATGGTGAACCTCCTTGAATGCCTTGATGACACAAGCGACATTATACATTTCTTCAAGGTTCCGCGTCGTGAGAAGCTTTGGCTGAACAGGAAATCTCTCTCTGAAACTAAATTGCTGGAGATCAGAAATGTTAGGAACAACTACTGGTTCTATGTTGAGGATCTCCTTGAAAACATCCCGCAGAAATCCTGATGGGACTGAAATCGTATCCACGCTCTTTAAAATGGGCCTCACCAAAATGCCATAACGTCGAAAAAACTTTTTAGCCTCTCCTCCCCTTGCACTTAATATTACTCTTTTCCCGTGGATTTTAATCAATATCAAGGCAGGGAAGGTAACCCAAAAAAAGAAACTGAAAAATCCTGTTAGAAAGTAAACGAGTTCGACATGGGGTAAGACTCTATGGAGATGATATAAAAATGAAAAAAGCCTTAAGAGTGTTCGAAATCCTTTAATGTTTGCTATGAAACTAGAACCCTTGGGTAGTTCAGGATTGGTTTCAACTTCAAAAACATTAAACCCGCTCTCCCTTAAGAGAGAACTTATTTTTCGCGCTTGGACAGCCATTCCTCCATATGGGGGTGGAAAAGGTGAAATAATGCAGATGCTTTTATTTCTTCTCTTCAACCTATTATTCCTATTATTCTACCGCGGACAAAACAAATTAAAGAGGACTTATTTCAACACGGCACAGTCCGGGTGTTGTAAAGAAAAGGGTTCCTTCTTTGGAGGCCACTATATTTTGCTTTGTAGATTCAGAGCCCCTTTCAATATTTATCACATATGGCTTTTCGGGGACCATATCTAAGAGCAGATTTGATGTCCTACCCTTTCTTTTAACGAGGTATTCTATCCTCTGATGGGCCACCCCTTTATATCCGAAGAGGACTATCCACTCATCTATGCTTACCCCTTGCATGACGTGATCTGAGCTCACTATGCCTTCAGCGACCGGAGGAGTTGCTGAATCTCGGTCGCAAGGATATAATAGATGTAAAAAAGTATTAAATTTCTCTCTCTTTTTCGGAAACACCTCTATCCGCCAGCTTCCTGGGTCTATGTGAGACCCAGTCTTTAGGATGTGAATAAGCGACTTGGGTGGAGGATACTGATTTCTACCATTGACCCAGAATCGTTGAGAGGGACTTGTCACAGAAAAATAAAATTTGTCTCCTTTTTGCGGGATCCCTTCCCAGTTTTGCTTGGGGATAAAAATGGATTGGCTGCTTGAAATGAATATTTCCGACGACTTGTAAGATCCGATACCATCCTCACCAGCAATAGATCCCTTAATTTTAAATCGATCTGAGTCAATAAATTCAATGGCCCAATCTTCTTTTTGCGCACGGTCAGAGGCAATGGTGGGGCTTGCACGTTCATATTTCCCTTTTATGGTCGTTTTTAAGGTTGCATTTCCCTTGTTTGCCCGGTCGGCCCTAGCCGGGGTAACGGTGGCGCTCCCTCCAACCTTTCTAATCAGGTAATCTTCTGGAAACAATGTCTGGCAATAAAGCGTCCCTTCTTTGTTGTCAATTCGAACTAAACCACCCTTATATATTTCCCGATGCCATGGGTACTCCACCTCCACCGGTTGTTCATAAAACCGGGGCTCACCCATAGAGTGTAATAACCACCTTTTTTCATATTTCGCATCTAAAGAATCCACTCTATCAAAAATAACCAGATATTTCTTACCCAAGAAAACAAGCTGTCTTGTAAAAAGATTAATTTTAGGCTTGTTCCCCGGATAGCAAAATGCAGGATTATTATAAGCCATAGTGGCATCACCATAAACATACGAGTAGTCCTTGGTTACCTCAAAGGCTTTAATGTCTCCTGTCTCGAAATGGTGCTGATTGTTTTTTCGCTGGAGATACTTCGCAAATGTGAAGCAGCTCTCCGCGCTGCCAAGTTCCGGGAACATATAACAGGATCGTTGACCCCCATATTCAATGAAATATCCATTGGTTGTTGAAATACCCCCACGCTGCGCAGCTGCTGGTGGGATCCAGGTTTTCTCGTCCGGCTGAATTACCTGAAGGGTATTTGAACTGATCGTTGGTCTATAATAGTTGAGCATATCGGGGCCAAAATATTTCCCTGCATAAATACCACTTTGAATCGCCAGTCGGCCTTTACGATATATTGTAAATGAGTTCTGATTATGAAATTGATGAGACCAGAAATAGTCGCCACACTTAAACTCTATAACGGTATCATTGTCTTCCCAGCCACTTCGCATCTGGACATAACCAATGCCTTTCCGGCCCCAACACTTTGTCAACGGCAGCGTGTATTGAACTACCTCTCTTTTTCTTAATTCTGGTGAAAGGAATAGAAATTGATCAATACCCAAACGCCATCCCCATTCATTCCGCCAGTTGAGATTTTTAAGCCCATTTAAATCTCTATATGCTCCACTTAATAATAATAAGGCACTCGTTCCTCCCCGCTGATCTGGGGCATAATTAAAGCCACAGGATTCAACAGGGGTATGGTCCGGTAACATGGTGTAAATCAAATAATAAAGATGGTTACGAACCCAATCTCCCTGGTTTTTTTCGATAATTTCAAAAAGATCTTCTGAAGTCGCACTTGACCACATGGCTACAAATTTAAATAAATTGTAGCACCCCTGCCCATAATAGGCCCATCCCCCCTGCCAAGCCCCGTCATTTAATGCCCAACCCTGAAACATGTTCCTTTTTATATAGCCCCCAGCCATGGCAATATACTTTCTCGCTTCTTCTCTGTGCCCATACAATGCCAAGCCGGCTGCAGCTACATCTACTGGGGGCCGGTAGCCAAAATGGCTCCACATATCAGCGTAACCTTCTCCCATTTCCATAGCTTTTCCCGCCCACCGAATCATCTTGTCTTCGACAATTTTTTTATCGGTAGCTGAAAAACTTGGACTATTGTAAAGCCAGTCATATAATGTAGCTAACCAAGTTAGATGACCCGGCCAATAACCACCTTCTTTTTTCATTTCCTGAACGATCGGTGGCACAAGTTTCTCATCCCTCGTTAAGAGATATCTGAACGCCCATTCAAGATCAGGTTTTTGGCTCCATGACTTTCCTTTCAGATAGCTTTTTAACGCTCCCTCTTGGCCCCATTTTCCTAATTCCGTTAAGCTTGGACCATGCTTCCATGGTTGGATTCGAAGAAATAGACGGGGATGGGCGGAACTGATTTCTGGAATTTCTCTGTTGGATAAGGCCTCTTGCTCATAGGTCGAACTAAACTCAGGATTTGTTGGAGACCCTGTCGAATATTGCCATCCGATGAGAATGAAGGGGATGACGGAAAGATATAACAACAACCTTAATTTTGTCATCTTAGTAGCACCTGATTCTACTTAATTAAATCCAAGCCCAAAAGGAATTGAAATTCATATCCTTCCCAATAATATGATCAACAATATTTCCTGTTTATCTAAAACTCTTTTGGACTTTAGCTTTGAACTGCGAAACACACCCCTTCCCAATTGCAATTACTAAAAGCAAAAGGCAATGTATCGCCCAAGCGAGAAGACGATATCTCCACCAATGACTTGCGGGACTCGTATTATGTCTCAATACATATCCTTTTATCCCTTTTATGCCGGGCAAACGATTGTGACCAAATCGCTCGAGGATCGCCACCGAGAGCAATCACGCGAACAGTATTGTTTTAATGCCGGCATAATTGACCTTCCTCAAACAATCAGTATTCAACATTTCACGGGTTTTTCTAAAACTGCAGCAAATAATTTTTCACCGATTCTAATGATTTCCGAACTGTATCCGTATCTGTTCTTAAGATATAGGAAATAGAAAAGATAGACGGGATATAGATTAAAAAAGATTCCTTGATCAAGTGACAATTCTTTACAGTAGCACGAAATAATATCCATGATCTCTTTTGGATAAGCGCTTCTTTCTGATATCCGCTCAATTCCCATCGGGCTAAATCGGGTTACTGAATCCACTGCCAAGCAGCAGAGATCAAATCCAGGGATGCTTATTTTGCCGAAGTCTTCCCAGTCAAAAATGATCAAATTATCCCCAACCACCCCCATATTGTAAAGGGTGAGATCCCCGTGCTGTTTAATATGTGGTAAGGAGTTGACCAACCGTGGGTTTAGGTTTACAAGCCAATCTCGCATCGCATTTGAGAAAGGACGATTCTTGAAATAGTCACACGCAGTCATCAACTGCTGCATATGAGATGCAGATGGTTTCTCTTCTCGGAAGAAAACCTTAGAGCCTTTCAGGATGGCCTTGATCTCCTTTTGAACAATGTAACCATGAGCCTGGAGGGACCTCACTTTCTTATGCTTTATCCCTCTGCAGATCAATATCTCGAGTCCGCCCTTCTGATAAAACCCCACAGGCTGAGGGACGTTCGCCGGAATTGCCTCGTGGGCAATTCGGAGTGCCTCATATTCATCTCTAAGAGGCCGTTCGGAGGAAACCTTCACCTGATAGAATTCTTCTTGATTACCAAAAATGAAGAAATTGAAATTTCGGTTGAAAGAAACATAGAATGGAAGCTCCTTTACTTCGTTAAGCAAGGATATCTCTTTGAATAAGTGTTTAATAACTTCTATCATTTTTCCGCAGTGATTAAAAAAGAATGCTCCAAATAACGAAACAAATTCATTTGGTTCAATAAATAGTAAGCAGCCTTTCTGGCAAAACCCGTTTCACCATTTCCCGAAAATCGCTCTTGAAAATATTCTTTGAAAAATGCCTGAGAGGGCCTCCTCTGGGGAGAGATGACAACGTGAGGATCATAATAGGAAGGGAGAACAAGATAGATACGGATATTTCTATAACCCGCCTTCTTCAATAAATGCCTGTAGCCCCAGTAAGAATAAATATAGTTCCTATATTGGCTTTTCTTCCCCAGCCTTCTCATTAGGTTTGCTAGGAATCTCGGGAGAATAACTATGTAAGAACTTTCTCCATGAGGGGACAGTCCTTGAAAATGTCGATAATACAGCCGGTTTTCAATCGCAATTCCGACCATCCCTTTCCTTCTAAGAATGGCGTGAACGTTTCTTAAGAATTCAATTTGGGCCCTGTAGGGATTCATTTTAGGAACGAAGTCTGGAACCCATTCCAGAACGCCGTTCACAATCACCAGATCAAAACATTCCTTATGGAAAGGAAGGTTTGCCGCGTCCCCTCTCACAAGGTGGATTCGCTTGATCCCGTCTTCTAAGAATCTTTTTTTCATAAATGTTACAAGTTCAGGTGAGTAGTCGAATGCAATTACCGAGGAAAAGTCTTGTGCTACGGTGTCCGAAATGACTCCGGACCCCGCTCCAATATCCAGGGCCAACCTTTTTTGAACGAGAGGAAGGATTCGATAAGGATATCCCTTACGAGGATTAATGAACCATTTTCGCTTTTGTTTGAGAACGGGCAGATCCATATTTTCTATTACCTGCCGCCAAGGGGTATCCTTGACGGCGTCGCACAGAAACTTTAACTCTTCGTGAGGCAAGGTCCCAAATCTCGAACTCGTTGGATCCCGTTCCATGTTTCAATTCACCCTTCTACCCCTCTTTAGCTCCACATGTTCTTCCCTATGCAATGTTGATTTTTTTTCTGACATAGATTCCTTGCAAAACTTGTCTATTTTGTTTTAATTCATTTTCTACTGCTCTCTTCAAGAGCACGGGGAACATTAGAAGCCAATAAAATTCCTCTATATAGGTATGTGTAATAAACACTCCTGCAACAATGTAAATGATCAGCGCTATTTTTAGGCCATAGATGTGCCATAAAAACTCCCGTTTTTTCGGCAAGTGTTTGGAATCCTTTTTGAGCTTAAAAAGCATATAAAAAGCGTTCCCAATTAGTAGAAAAAGAACAAATGCTCCCTGGACACCCAATTCTGCCAAACATCTTAAGAAAGTATTATGGGTGTCCCGTCCGAGCATTTCGGGGTTGTATTGGCCTATAAAAGTCTTGAAATTTCCCTCCCCGACACCCAGAGGATAGTCCCAGGCCATAGACAGAGCTGCTTCCCATGCCAGTAGCCTCCCCCGTGTCGACGCATCTATTTGCGAGGCATCAGCATCGATATGTTCCATTCTCCTCCAGAATCCCGGGTCTGTTAGAAAAATAGCCCCACCAATTGCGATACTTATTCCAAGAAATATTTTAAGCCTTTGTCTTCGGATTGAAAAAATTATTGCGGAAATTATTCCGGCCAAAATTGCTAAAAAAATACCTCTCGATCGGCACAAGATAATGCTATTTGTGACAAACACACCAGGCAACAAGCAAATAACCTTACTCTTCCAGCCACCTTTTAAGAACATCACACCCAGGAATGGCAACAGCATAGCAAAATGTGCGCCTAAAAAATTACCTTCACCGAAATCTGAACCCCCTACCCCAACATTAAGGCGACCTCCGCGAAACATCCAAGCAGGTGCGCTAAAAGCCTCAACTCCCAGATAGAGGCCTGCAATGATTAACGTCCAAATCATCGTCTCGTATCGCTTCAGGTTAGTAATCAAATGGCTGGCCATCAAAAGGATGATCGTTACCTTTGCCATTTTTATGGCATTCGATTCTGCCTCGTTAAATCCGAAGCCAAGCGGGATCGAAAGCCATATCAGGCCCAAGAATATAATCAGTAATATTTCTTGACTTTCAAATAGCCTATTAAATTTTATTTTTGATCTATGAAAAACGATTCCTAATCCAGTGGCAATGGCTAAAAATAACGAATAACGTATACCCCAATCGACAAGAGCAGAACCCCACCAATGTCCTACGGGATTAATGTTATAAGTAGCCACGTACCCTAATATGCCAAGCAGAGGAGTATAGACAATACTGCCAAGCACGGCGGATGATAACAAAAAAAGATACAGAATGGTCTTTAAAGGAGGCATCTACCCAGATCTTCTCCCTATTAATAATTTATCAAGAAAGCCCGCCATCTCCAGGTAGTACATAGTTTTCGCCATATAAGCTCTTATTCCCTGGTAATCTGATATATTAAGTCTGGTTAGGCGATAAAGGTCAGCGCTGTCTCTATTTCTTCCGTACCGGGTCGTTACCGCATATGAATAACCTGCCTGGGCCACCAAATTTGCCACTGCTTGATTCCACTCCCCTCGAGGATAGGAAAAACCAACGACCTCTTTCCCAATTTCTCTTGACAAAGCAACCTTGGATTCAAAGATCTCTCTTCGAGCGTCAACCTCGCTCAATTGTGTGAGAGGACGATGACTCAGTGTGTGGGAACCAATGTCGTGCCCTTGTCTGGATATCTCCCGAACTTCGTCCCAATTGACGAGCAGTCGGCGAAAGTGTCTTGGAATAGAGAGTTGATTCAATTCTCCAATAAACCGTTCTCTCTTTACGGCATGCGTTCCATTCAGTAACCGAACACATTCCCGACATATGCTCTCCTGTTCCTTATAAGTGTCTCTCGACATCTCTTTTAGGAGTGAAATGATACCTTGTGGAAATGCTTTTTGTTGATCAGCCAAGGTGGCCAAGGCCTTTGGATTCTCTGCCCCGATTTGGTGCAGTAGGTCCCACCAGTAGATTTCCTGGTTTTCGATTTGGGTTACAGGAATGAAAAAAGTGGCTTTTATACCATACTTATTGAGGATATCCAGCGCTACTGTGAAATTATCCAGATACCCATCATCAAATGTCAAGGATACAGCTTGTCGGGGTAATTCCAAATGATTCCTTAACCTCTTTACCGCTTCATTCAGAGTTATAGGAGAAAAGAATCGATCGACCAATTCAAGAATTTTCCGAAAGTTCTTTTCTGAAAGGACCATGGGCGGGATGAAATAACATTCCCCATCAGGTATGATCCTATGTAAGGTCAATATACTAATACCACCCATTCTCTCACTTATGCTATTTTTTGTTTTGACTTTAAGAAAATAGTTCAGATATCTCTTTCGCTATTCCAATTATTTTTTTATCCCTTTAGCCATCTTAGCAAGGCCTTTTCCAGTACCCCACCGCGAAGTAATATCTCTCAATAGCTCCCTACCTTTCGAAATCTCATCCTCATAAAAGAAGCTTCCTAACAAGAGCAATAGAGGAAATCCCAATATTAGGAGGCTCTTGATCCCTACGGACATCAGAAAGGGTAGTTCGATCAACCGAGACAGACCGAAGACGGACATTGCTAACCCAAATAGAATCGCTACCCGGCCATATTCGAAGGGGACTGTGTAAAGCTTTTGCGAGACTGTAAAACTCAATACGGCAAGCAATAAAAAGCTTAAAACAGTTGAGATAGCTGCTCCCATGACTCCGTAGCGACTGATAAAGAACATGTTAAATAATATGTTTATCCCTGCCGTAGATAACTGAACATAGGCAATATATTTTGTCCTCTTTGTGATCATGATGCCAAGGCTAAAGTAGCCCGCCGCTCCATATAAAATATAGCTCAATGCTATGAGAGGAACCACAGCCGTTGCTTCCTGAAATCCCGGTGCTGCCATGATAAATATGATCTCTTTAATGAAGACGCTTATCCCAAGCGCTGTGAAAATAACTACGGCAGAATAGTAAGTGAATATCCGCCCAAGAACTTGTTTTCCATGATCTGTTTTTGCTATTTCAAAACGCTGTGTATTCCATATTCTAAAAATCGGTGCAGACACAATAATAGAGATAATCATCCCGAATTTGTATCCCAGGGAATAAACTCCGAGGTCATTTAAGCTACAGAACTTTTGCACAAAAAACCTATCTGAAAAATGCATGATGAACATGCCAATGCTTGCTGGTACTAATGGTAATCCAAAGTTGATCATTTCTTTCAGCTTTTTTAAGGAAAAATCCAACCTTATACGGCGGAAAGTAATAATAGCTAAAAAAGAATTGTTAAGGATCTTTGTAATTAGCATGCTCAACAGTATTCCTGTGACACCCATTTTAAAAGCTATAAGAAATACGATGTTAAGAGAGAGATAAGATATCAAGGTGCCGATGGATATGGCCGAAAAAATTAACGACTGCTTTTTTGCCAAGAGTAAACTCTCCGGTACAGACGCTAGGGTTTGAAGCCCCATAGAAATGAATATAATCTGGAAATAGCGGTAGAATTCTGATTTGCCAAGGACAATTCTCGAAATGGGTTTAGCAAACAATTCTGAGATGCCAACAGCAATCAGACACGAGATACCTATGAAAATAAATGCAGTAGTGAAAACCTCAACCTTATCCTCAGGACGTTCGTAATGGTGGTAAAAGCGGATAATCGCTGATCCAAGCCCCATGCCGATAAGCATGCTGATAACATTGATTGTTAGATCCATTAATTCCAGGACACCATAATCAGCTGGAGATAAGTAATAAGTATAAAGGGGGATCATTATAAAACCTATCCCTTTTTGGAGCAGATTCGCAGATCCGTATACTGAAGAATGTTTCAATAAGTTTTTGACTTCGTTAAACATATGATCAAACAAGGTTCAAATCAAATTTTACTGAGGGCTTTGAAGGCCTGTTCCAACCTTTTCATTCCAAAGAGGCCTTCGGCAGCCAGATTAGGGATTAGGAAGACTCTTTCCCAGTTCTCTTCGGCCTCGGGCAGGGGTTTAGATGTGTAACGTTCATATTCTTTCCAGAGATGAAGAGGACGGTAAATGCGTTCTGCCTCGATTCCCATTAATCGAAAAAGTCTAATAGCCTCTTCTGCGGTCAGGCCTTCGTGCAGGCGAATTGGGATTTTTATGTAGGGCGCGTCATGGGGCCCAATAAACTCAAATTTGCCAAATTGTTTCAGTAGATTCCATATTTCATAGGAGGTTTTCCGGCGCCTCGGAATGATCGAGACAGTCCGCTCCAGTGCCGCTAGAACCAGTTGTGCTTCCAGATTTGATAGCTGAAATGCTTCGTTCGTTATTCTCTTTTGACTTACCCCATTATAGGGACCACTTGCTTTTTTCTTTCCGTGGTTTAATGTTTCATAAATCTTCAAATAATACGGTCGCCAATGAAATTTTATTATACTCCCTAACACCCTCCGAATGACCCAATAATAACTTTCTCGTTCGATCATGTTCTTTTCTGCCCTTTCAATTATTTCGCTGTAATTACTGATTAAAGCCCCTCCACGGGGAGTACTCAGGCTTTTGAAGGGGCCAAAACTCAGAATTCCAAAATCTCCAAAAGTCCCTAAGTAACTTCCATTGACTGATATACCCACAGCCTGTGCTGCGTCATCTATCAAATATAGTCCCTTCGATCTGGCCCAATCTTTGATCTCTTGTATAGGCGCATACAACCCATAAAGGTGCGGTACGATCACTGCCTGGGCTCTTTCAAATTGGCACGAATTTAATGTCTTCACAGAGATATGGAGATTGTTTTCAACATCCGCTAATATGGGTTGGCAGCCCGCTTCAATTACAGCTTTTATGACAGTGTTGCAAATCACTGTGGGTAATACTACGCCCGCGCCTTTTTGCAAACCAATCGACTTCAAACCAATCTTAAGCGCTGTCCTCCCTAAGTTTGTAACCATGACGTATGAGGGTCCTAACACTTCTTTAAGCCTATTTTCGAGATTTTCTATATTATTTTTTCGTGTTAGGGAATAGACAACAGCCCGTAATAAATCTGACAAGTACCAATCAGGAGGAGCAAAGCACAAATAGCGGCCTGGAAAAAGAGTAGTAATTTTGCCCGAATTCAACTTATTTAAAAAGGACATAAAAATAAATGGTTATTGAGTTAGCTCCGCATAGGTTGTATTTTCACAATTTGTGCATGCTGCCAGCAAACGGTCAAAAAGTTGATCTTCCCAAAAGCGTCTGTCAGGGGCATTCTTTCGCT
>Ga0214473_10008382_pt1 | contig 12212 bp, 21 predicted proteins | sample RVTome_7_FD_203509 | JGI IMG/M metagenome (GOLD analysis project Ga0214473, IMG submission 203509) | Soil microbial communities from uranium-contaminated site in the Upper Colorado River Basin, Wyoming, United States - RVT98D197 | ecosystem: Environmental > Terrestrial > Soil > Contaminated >... | reverse complement strand
AAATGAAATCCGTCAAGCATGGGTAGATGATTTAAAAGCAGTTATCAAAGAGATGGGTAAACTCTATGAATCCATCCGGGGGATTAACTCCAACCTATTACCAAAAGTCGTGAGCGGTGTTTCTACGGGTTTTAAGGAGTAATCAATGGTAATGTATATGCGGAAGATTTTATGCGCCTTAAATATACATGATTGGGGGGATTGGGGAATTCACCCCTTTAAGGGAAATTATATCACTAGGGGATGTAAAAGATGCAAGAGATTACAGGATAGACGATTATTTTAGGAGATTATATGCCGCAGGTAGGTGATGTTAAAAAGGGTACTGATATTGGATATAAAAGCATAAATAAATGGATTTGGATTGCTTGCATTGATTGGGAAAATAATAGGAGATTGTTTTAATGGATGAGTTGCGTTGGTATGGGAGGATACTATCAAAAGAACTAACCGAGATTAAGGTCATTGTCTTATCCGACCTTCATTACGGCAACCCGTATTGTTCGTTAAAGCACTTTCAAAGGACACTGGATTTTATAAAGAGAAATGATGGTTGCTATTGTTTTCTGAATGGCGATTTATTGGAGGCAATCACTAAATCTTCGAAAGGCGATGTATATACTCAAGAACTCACCCCGCAACAACAAAGAGACGATGTAATAGATTTACTTACCCCGCTAAAATATAAGGTCTTAGGGATGACGAACGGTAATCACGAGCAGAGAATTTATAACGAGACAGGCGTTGACCTATCAAAGGATATAGCTGCGCAACTAAACTGTCCCTACAGACCGGAGGGGATGCTATTTAAATTGTCATTCGGTGACTATAACAACCGAACATCCGGGAAGCCTTTTGTTTTCTGGTCTTACATAACTCACGGATATGGGGGCGCGAGGACTAAATCATCTAAAGCTGTGAAGGTTGAAAGAGTATCGACATGGATTCATGCTGACTGGTACGCTCAATCGCATGACCATGTAGTTAATGTTGCTCCGGATGTGTATCTTATGCCGGACAATAGAGGGATGATAGATTCTAGCGGATTCCTATCTGGTAAAGTATCCGCCCATCGAGAGATGTTAGTCAAGACAAATTCATATCTCAAGTGGGGAGGTTACGCCGAGAGTGGGGGATTCCCGCCAAGCGACCTTGCGACCCCACTAATCCAACTCTTAACGCCTGACTCTATATTATGGGGGATGTATCCCGACAAACCTAGACAGGCTGTAAAAGTTGTTGTTTAATGAAAAAGTATAATGATATTCACTGGTTAGATGACAATAGATACGCAAAGGCTCTATTCCATTTAAGAGGACAAGTAAATGATGCTCTGTCAATATTCAGGGCTAAACCCCATTATGGGAATAATGTCTATGTCGATGGAGCGGTGGATGAGATTGTACAGGCGTGTGAGGACTTCAGTCTTGTAACCAGAGGCATAGACAAGATAATTAAAATATCAGACAAGAAGAATACTCGGTATGTGGAAGGAGAATAATAATGAGGGATTTCGAACAATTAACAATGCAGGAATTAAACTTATATCTAGCAAAGAATAAGGATTATACCCAAGGTGGTTCAGCCTATGGTAACTTTGAAAGGGTATCCTCTATATTTGCCTTATATCCTAATCTTAAATTATCCGACCCTCGCGTGGTCTGCTTGACATATTTAATGAAACAACTTGACTCCGTCCTGTGGATGCTCTACCAAGGCTATGAGGGTGAAGTTGAGAATATAGATACCAGACTTCAGGATGTACATATTTATGCCAAGATATGTAGACTATTGACAAATGGGAAGGAATGATTTATAATGGTCGTAATGGAAAATCACAAGGGCACTAAATGTATTTATCGCGATATGTTTTGTCAAGAAGGCTATTGTTCGGAGTGTGGCATTAAAGAGAGCTACGAGCGAATGATAACTACCAATAATCCATTGCTAATATATGTCTCCGCTCCATACTCAAAAGGCGATGTTACCGAGAATGTCAGAAGGGCTTGTATGGTTGGTAACTTGATTTTGGCCAAAGGTCATATTCCCTTTGTTCCTCATTTAAGTCATCTGTGGCATATCATCTCACCCAAAACGTATCAGGAATGGTTGGATATGGATTTCGCCTACATCTACAGAATGGATGCTCTTATCAGAGTTCCCGGCGATAGTTCCGGGGCAGATAGGGAAGTCGCTCTTGCTGAAAAACTTGGAATTCCTGTTTATTATTCTTTATCGGAGATAAGGGAATTTGTTGGATGAGTGAAAATTATTGCAATGATGCCCGTAAGTTATTTAATATTCAGATATTGTGCGGTAAGGATTGCCCCTTGTATGATAACTGTCCATATAATGTAGTGGATGACATCGGGACTAAGGCCGCGAAAAAAATAATGAAAGGGATGATAAAACTTGCAAAGAAGTAAAATGGTATATATACAGTGGGTCGATAGTAATATTATGCACGGGTGGCAATCAGACCTGGAGAATTGCGATGTAGCCCTGAGCAATGAAATAGGATATATGGTTCATGAAGATGAGGATAAGATAATCCTGGCGAGAGGGATTAGCTCACAGGGATTTTATAACTCGCCAATGTCTATTCCTAGTGGTTGTATTAAGATTAAGAAGGAGTTGAGGATAAAGTAAATGTTGTATCCGCGAATGGGTATTCTAAATGACAATGAATCCCTGATTGATGATAATCAAATGTGTGGTTATAAAGAGCATATGCTCCGCGAATACAGGATGCTTTTTCTTAGTGGAGCGATAAGCGGTGATATGGATTTGCACAATCTGTTATTGGCGATGGATACAATTAGCCATGACCCAATAAGAATAGTCATTACTTCGCTAGGGGGTGAGTTAGACCCTACCTTCTTATGCTATGATACGATTAAAATGATTCAATCGCCTGTAGAAACTATCGGGAGATATTGCGCTTCCGCTGCTGCTATTTTACTGGCAGCTGGTAGTAAAAGGTATTTATTCCCCCATGCTAAAGTAATGCTTCATCTACCCGCCGGCCAGATGGGTGGCGATGCGCGGGACTGGGATATTCAACACAAGCAGATGGAATCGTATCGGAATAAAGTCGTTGATATTCTCTGTGAATGCGGAGCCAAGAAAACACACGACCAAATTCTGTCTGATATTGACAGGGATTTTTGGATGGACGCAAGGGAGGCTATAGAGTATGGTCTAGCGGATGATATTTTAAGCCCCGAAATATGGAACGGTATAGGAGGTCAATGTGGACTTGCATGATTTACTATTTGGAAATAAAAAGGAGGGTAATATGACTTTCAATGGGGATGCTTACAGTATGAACTCTGTCTGTTGCAATTGTGGCGAAAGGTATGGTGACCATTCGGGGTTGGTGTGCCCTGATGACAGAAGGGATGAAACTGGTCACAAGCACTGGATTTGTTATGTGGAGGGAACGGACGGTGGGAAGCGATACAAGCATTCGACTCTTGATAGTGCCCAAACTGAGGCGGAAAGATTGGCCAGGTTGACGGGGAAGATGGTATCCGTTTATGAATACAAAGGGGTATGCAAAGTTGAGCTTGCGCCTATAGTTTGGGAGGTTCCGTGGAAATAAGAAATGGTGACCTTTTCGGAGTTCCCCCCACATCATGGCACTCTCGGCTAATATGTAAGATTCTAAACGCCAAGACGTTTCATTGGGGAATTATTATTGGTCGCGACAAAGATGGCTATATCTGCTCTGAGAGTATATCAAAGGGGACTTCAGTTACGAGGTTCGTTTATCCGAAGGCTTATATCTACAGGATAAAAAAGTTAGGACACGAGCCAGAGACTTACCGGCTGGTGTCCTTTCATTCTTTGTATGGTGAAAGACCTTATGATATGAGGGTTAATTTCTTAACGGGTATATGGTTCTTATTGAAACATTACCTTAAAATAGTTTTGCCTGTAATCAAGAATCACACTTTCAATTGCCAGGAATGGATTGTATATATGGCATCTTGTTTGGGGGTAAAAATTATAGGAGAGGAGGAATATCCATATTGTACCAATCTGGAAAAGTCGGAAGCATTGGAGTTTATTGCTGAATATAAGGATACCAATTAACCCTTGCTTTCCAGTGTAGAAACTCTCATTGTCAAGTTATCCACCTCATTTGCTAAATCTCTTACTGGTATTGGAATGGTAAGAGGTAATGAGGCAATATAGGCATCAAACTCTGGCTTATCAATCTCGATAGCACCTTCGATATTACAATCAAGGGAATAACTCTCAACTGTAGTTATCTCCCCCTCTTCGTTTTCCCTTTTCCAATATCTCATATTACTCCTTATCCGAAGGCTGCCCAATCATAAACAACAGGACTTAAATTAGCTCTATAAGTTGGGTTAGCATCACCAACGTAGAAATTAGTTGCGTCTGGTGCTGTGCAATCAAACTTGCCAGTAGAGTCGCCAGCGTACTGCCACTCCCCTTGTCCATTCAAACTAACATGGATTCTATTACCATCACGATAAAGGAGGAAAACAGCCTTTGGTGTTTTGCCCAATCCGTGTGGTATTCCTCTATTTTGTGAGCTATCCCCTGTATAGTTCCCTGCACTAACAGCTGCGGCAATGGTAGAATAAATAGGGGCAACTCCAGCACCTTGAGCAGTCAGTACATAACCCAAAGTGCCACCAGCCAACCTAGCCCATACCCCTGCTGCGGTAGCATAGGGTATATCGCCGACAGTGGTTAATGTCTGCTGGAAGTCATAAGCCCAGTTAGAACTAACTGGGATAGTTGTTGCCCCGTTGGTAGGTGTATCATCCACATCAGCCTCGGATAAGACTATTCTAATCGCAGTCCCGTCATATTCTTTCATCTGGTGAGTCTGTTCATCAAAAGCAACTTCACCCTCAGCGTTTAAGACTGTAGTACATTCTGCAGTAGAAAGCAAAGGTAACAAGAGACGTTCACTTCCTAGAGAATTGTCTATCGTTAAACCAGATTGAACAGTAGGAACTTGCCCGATGCCTTTGATGTAAGAGAAGTTGTCCCTAACTGCACTGTTCATGATTGAGGCGGTCACAATTTCTCCTGCGACCCAGGTGCGGGGTGCTGTCCATCCCATATTTTAATTCACCCCCATTTTTATATTTTCATTCTCTAAATCTGCTACCGTTTCTTCGGGATACCAATGTCTATTCTTGATAGGTCTTGTACTCAATAACGCTTCAATCTGCTTGCGTTCTATAGGCATTACGACTTTTCTAACCTTGCCTTGTATATCTGAATTCTTACATAATGAGCAAAAGAATAGATTATCCTCAAAGGCAAACTCCGCACTATTGCAATTTGGGCAATCTACAATCCAGCGTGAATGCTCTGCCCTAGCCTCTAATGATTTGCCTTCATATAATTCTAATTTCCTGATACGCTCACGTTGTAGCTTTTTCTTAGCCCCACGATTACCTGATACAGGCTCTTTTGATATTTCTACAAAGTAAGTATCTCCCATATCTACACTGCGTAAACTTCCCGGAATATACATCTATCTCCTAATACCCTAATTTAGTCTGCCCTTCAGTTGTAGTAGAAGCTAAAGCTGAAAAGTCAAGAGTCCAAAAGTCCTCATTAATTGTGTCCGCAAGCCGATATGTCGCTGTGTGTAATTTCCCGCTCATTGATATATTATGTTCCATATAGTCAATAAAGTAATCCCCATCTACTCCGAGCTTATCATTGACTACCGTGATTCTGTCTGATATTTCTCTTGAAAGAATTTGAGTTAATGTAGCAGCATCCTGATTCATTATTGACATTGAAAGCTCGGCTCTAGGCTCTTTGTATTTACCAATAGCGTAGGTTACCAAGTCTTGAGCCTGGTCAGCATCGGACATATACTGCCCACCTATTTTAAGAGTCCGTTTCTGATAATCAGTTTGAGAAGTAGAATCTTCAGCCTTGCGAGTAACCTTAGTTAAGTCATCGTAATAAGTCCCCCTGGATTTTAAGAGAGTGATAAAGGCGGGCACACTCCCACCATTAGCCAATTCCAGTTTGATTGTTTTAGCGAACTTGGTTGCTGTTAGAGTAATATCCGCCGTCATATCCGTACCCCCGCCATCAGATTGTGAGTTAGCGGTGTAATCAGTCGTAGATGCAGGCGTAGTCCAAGCATCCACAAAAACAGATGTTCCGCTTACCGAAGCCTCGCCCCACCATGTATAAGTCTCGCCGGCAGGGACAGAGGGCGTTTCCTGGAGTCTCCACAATTCAGCAATCGCCTGTAATTCAAACGGTGTGACTGTAGTCGTAACAATGTTATAAACGTTACGAGGATTCATAGAATAGGATATATTCGCCATTGTATTGTCGAACGTGCCCTGTGAGGTTTGATGTTCAGCTCTTGACCTGTGCCATCTATCCTCAAATCTAAAATGACCTGCTCCGTCTATGAATGTAAACCCTTGTTCTGAATCGTCTATTTCTTCTTGGGCAAACCTAGCTTTAACATCGTGCCCATACCAATAAGGGACAGTATCCTGCCCGTCATCCAAGAGGCGCATATCCTCATTCCACAAAGCATCATCTAAAATGTATTCGTGGATAAGCCCTGTCTTAGTATCTTTGTAAAGAGCGGTAGCCATATCGTGTCTGGAGAGATAATCTAATCCATCTACGGCTGTAATAACGCAATCCTGCTCTGTTAAATGAGGATGGGGAATAATCTCCTCTATGAAGCCGTAGAATAAATCATATTCAGGAAGTTCGGCTGTGAGATTGATGGTCATATCCATACCAGCAACACCAGTGATAGCATCTCTAGTTACGAGAATAGCATATATTGTGGTTGAATCTATTGCGGTTTCAAAGGCTAGGGGAAGATTGCCATATGTCCCAGGTGTAGCAACCGTCTCCGAATCTCCCGTGCCTAAATCTTCCATCCCAGGGAAGTCTATCTTACCTAGATAGTTTTCTATATCAGCGTGTAACACCGCTGTGTTAACTGCACCATTATTTAAATTAGATGTGGGCAAGGCTTTAAATAAATAGAGAGTAAGACGGGGTGTTAATCCAGTAGTCTCACAAATCGCCTGTGCCTTAGTGATGTATCCGAATCCACCTTTAAGTTTCGTAATATTGGAGAATGTCCATGCCGTCCCGTTAAAGGGTGCTTCGGACATGACAGCTTCGGCTTGATAAGTTATCACCGATTCTAGGGGTTTTGTAACTCCTACGGTTACAAGTTGCTGTAATGCTCTAACGTGAACAGGTCGTTTGGGTAGAAGATTACCATAGAGTACACCACTAGAATTTGAGGGTGAATATTTAGCGTCATCGTTATTTACTACAACAGAGCAAGAACCTACTTCAGCCTTACCTAACTCATCTGATTTACCACGTGAGAAGTGGATAGACTTTACATCATCAGTTATGTCATCGTAAAGCCCTTCTAAATCTGAGTTCCGCTCCCATCCTATCCTGATTTCGTAGGTCATGCAAGAGACCTTCCGCCCAGCCTGTATTTTCTATCCAGTGTTTTAGAAATCTTATCTACAAACTGGTTCATCTGGTCTTCACGTTCAAAGAAATATGCGCCTGATAGATTCACAGTTACACCGCCCATTGATTCATTAGCGGGTATAACGGTTTCACCACCATGAACTATTGCTAGTTGTGGTTGTCCTATCGTGCCAGGGACAATACCACCAGAGGCAAATCCTCTCGCATGGCTTCGTGTTTCAATCCCCGATATGTTCTCATCACTCGAACGGGTCGAAATATAATGAGTAGTTACTGTCTGCTCAACATCCCTGAGTGTTGCCTCTAATGCAACTTGGTAAACAGCAGCTTCAGTTAAGCGGGCAGCGAAACTAGCGGTAATAGATTCCTCTTCTTTAGTAAGAGTTTTGAGCGTAGCATCAAGTTTAGTTTGTTCTAAGGTTAGTTTGCCTTGCTTTTCAATTTCTAATCGTTTTAATTCTGTTTCAAGAGCTAAATCTAATCCTGCGATTATCTTATTCTGGGTTTCTTCAAAGGCTTCAAATTCAGCATTGAGAGTGGTTTTGTGAGCCTCTAGTTCTTGATTTAGATTATCTACTTGTGTTTGTGTTCTATTACGTATATCCTCAATTTGTTCTCGCAGGGTATCTTTTTCATTTTCCCTAGTTCTTAAAAGTTCATTCCGTGCAACTTCAGCAGCATATTCCTCATATTCGGATTTAGTTTGGGCTTTATCCTCAGCTGTAACAGCCGAATCCATTGCTGCCTTGAGTTCGTCTAATCTATTTTTCTCATTAGCCCTGGTAGTCGCTAAATCTTCTGCTTGGGTCTGTTTATCAATAGCGTCAATCTGTTTCTGGATTTGGCTTATCTCAAAATCAGCTTCAGCGTTAAGTGTTCTAATTCTCTGGTTATATTCTTTTTCTAGTAAGGATATTTTCTCATTGTGGATATGCTTGGCTTGTTTTAATCCATCTTCTAAGGCGCGTCTCTCAGCGTCAGAAGCGTCCTGAGCCAAGTCCATCTTATTTTTGGTGGCTGTCTTATATTCGCCGTATTCTTCTTTAATAGCTTTTACAGCGGTATTAAAACCTTCTTGGGCTATCTTCTTTTTATTCGCTAATGCTGAAAGGGCATCTGATTTCTGCTTTTCAAGTTCGGCCTTAATAACACCTGTCATTTCTTTAGCAGAGCGTTCAACGTCTTTGGCGTCTCTGGATACTTTGTTGGCATCTATCATGTTGGCGATTGCATCACGCGCAGAGCGTATCTTGTCACCGATGCCAGGTATCCAACCCAGAAACTTCTCTAGATAACCTAGCATGGCGTCAACCGAATGGAGAACAGCATTTTTCATATTAGACCACAAGTCAGAAAAGAAGTGAGATACTTTATCCCAGTTCTGCCACAAAAGAACACCAGCCGTGACTAATGCCATAACCGCTATAATAATCAGTCCAATAGGATTTGCTATCATTACTGCATTCCATGCAGCTTGGAAACCAATTAGAATTGGATATAAGGCTATTAGCCCACCTAATACAGTTAGTGTTATTCCAATAGCACCCGCTAAAATCGTTATGGTTTTAGCAAGTTCAGGATTTGCCTTTACCCATACCTGAACCTTTTCCGCTATATCAACTATTTTGCCAATTACATTCTTAATGAGAGGAATTAGGTTAGCACCGATAGTTTCAGCCACATCACCCATAGTGGCGGATAATACCTTTAATGGGTTGGCGGTAGCTTCAGCAGCACCCCCGAATTTGTTCTGAACCTCGGTTAATATCTCTGCCGCGGTGGCATCCTCATCAATGATAATCCCGTACCTGGTCAGCATCTCGGTACTCCCGATAGCGGCTCTCCCTAAAAGTCTGGCGGCTGAAGTAGTATCCATTTGTTTGGCTGCCGCCATATCGAGCGATGCCTGAAGCCAAGTCAATGCAGTGTCATAACTACCCGTGACGGTTATTAACTCGTTTAATGCGTCTCTTTGCTCATTATCTGCTATGCCTGTTTTCCTCTGGGTAGCGGAGATAACGCCTTCGAGTGAGTCTTTTACATCATCGTAATTGACGCCTACATTTTGCAAGGATATGGCTAATCTTTTTATGTTTATCTCTTCATCAATAGCAGCCTTGCCCATGAACCCCAAAGCCGCAGTAATGGCAGCCCCAGAAGCCGCCATAGCCATACCGACCTTCTTTAGGGAGTCCGCCATTCGCTTAGAAGACTGCTCTGTTTTCCCCTCAGCATCGGCTAGACCTTTGCTTAAGCCAGAGGCATCAGTCGTAATTTTAGCTACGAGTTCAGTTAAGACTTCAGACATTACACACCTTTAAGTAATTCAATAATCCCGTAAACTCCGCCACCTACACTAGCGGAGATAATCGTTACTGCTATCCATAATTTATTGATAGATTTGGTATTCCGTTCAACCATCTTACACAATCCAGGTGAACCATTTACTCCCAACAGAACAGAGTGCATCTGGACTATTCTGTCGTGGTCATTCATCTCTGGCATGGCTCGCCTCCTAAACAGCAATAGATAATACTTTACTCAACACTTCAGAGACGCTCTTCATTACATCAAAAGTTACGAGTTTGCCAGTCTCTTCAAGGTCAAGTTTGGGATTGGTCTCTTTTAACAGAGCGTAAATCACTAATCTTAAAGTGGTTGCCGTTTCCGTGACCATCTTATCTTGAAGTTGTCCCAGTCCAAACCCCATAGTTTTTTCTACATTGGCTAGAGTAGTGAGATTTAGAGCGGGGATTTCATAGTCCTTGCCGTCTGCCAGTTTAAGATACTTGGGTTTTTCTTCTGCTAGAATGTTCATTTTCTCTCCTATTGACTTTTTATTTGGTTTGTGTTATATTTTGGTTATGGGGGTGAAATATGGAACTTTATATAGTTTTCTTTTGGTTAGAAATGGTTGCATTTGCAATACAAATGGGTTTCATCATTGGAGGTATTATTAAGAAGGATATAAATTTGTCTGTGGTTTATTGCTGCTTTTTTCTAGTTTTAATATTTCTAGCAGGATATTGGATAACAAAGCCCTAAAATAAATTATAAATATCCTTATTTTACTTTGCATTGTCTTGCAAACTATTTACTCGGTATTTTAATTCCCCTCTTTTTAGCTAGTTCGTCTACAGGGGAAGGTTGCTTGCCATCTCGTGTAGGTATATCTCCTGATAGAAAATCCTTAGCCTGTAATGGTTTGTGTCCTGCTTTCTGAGGGATTGTGTTATAGATAGCTGCTAGAATAGAAGCGGTAGTATGAGCCTTGCGATATTCGTCTACATTCTCTTGATAATAAAGTTCTTTCAGGAGTTCATTAAATTGTTTTGGGGTGAGTTTACCAATGTCCTGAAGGTTAAGGGAGGTTTTTCTTAATAGATACACTACACTTTCAGTATTCAACCCCAATCCACCTTACCTCAATAGGAGCGTATAACCTTTGGTCTATTGTATGGCAATCGGGGAAGTCTATTGCAACCCTCCCTGAGTCCATTAGGACAAGATTGTCATTCATTACCTGGTAGAACTCGGCGTCAAACACATTCTCTTCGACAGGCTCGACTAACCAATAAGACTTGGCGTCTATCCTCTTATGAGACTTGTAAACTTTCATGTTATTGACTGTGGTGTAGTCCAGGATAACACGAATTTCAAAATTATCTAAGCCCGCCACTTGTTTACCATCTTGGTAGAGGACTGCTATCTGCCCTTCTAGATTCAACATTGTAAATTAAGTAGAAGCTGTCTCTAACGAACCTGTCCCTTGAAAGGTATAACTATACGAGACAATCCCATCATGCCCTACCGAGGGGGTAACGTTCGTAATGAAAATAGTTCCTAGCCACATTTGAGTAGTAGTCGCACTCTCCGCTAGTTCTATCCCAAACTGTTCACCTATTGAAAGTGGCACTCCGTCCTTGTAACCTGCAAATGTCCCAGTCCAGCCAGACCCGCCTATGATGTAACTTTTAACCCCCGCATCGGCGAAGTCGGTAGTTTCCAAAGCGTCTGAGGTATAGTCTAAAGTCCAAGTGTTTATTCCTGCGATGTTCTTGGCTGCCCTGATGTCGTCAAGGTAGATAGTTACCGCTCCAATGTCGGCGTTCATTTCTAACCCGACAACAGTAGCTGCCGTAGAATCATCAAGCGTATCTCCCGCCACTTCCACTAAATGACAGTACTTCCAAGTGTTGGCTGTCAAAATGGGAAAGTCTAGTAATGTTTCTGGTGAGGCTGCGGCAGCCGTATTGTCTAATGCTAGTCTAAAATCTGCCGCAGCCGTTGTCACTGTTGAACGTGCCCAACACAAAACATGAGTAAAAGACGAGTAATCTGTTGCACCAGCAGCGATAGTCTCATACATAACAATATCGCCTGCTGAAGCTGCCCCGTCTACAACGCACTTTGCACTTCCCGAACCCACCTTAACTAAAGTGGTTTCAAGCGAAGCTGTGCCATTAGTGCCGTTAGTCCAAGCATCTTCCCCATCGTCGATTATAGTCGTTGCTACGTAAACGCTGCCAGACTTACCAGCTAAATGTGTCATATGACACCTCCAAGATTATTCTATTTACCCAAGCGGTACTGTTAAGGTAGAAGTGCCCTGATATGTATAACTGTAAGCATCAATGCCATCATGAGACGTGGTAGCACTTATCCCTGTGATAAATGCCGTCCCAGTCCAGAAGTAAGTTGCATTTTCA
>Ga0214473_10008381_pt1 | contig 12212 bp, 13 predicted proteins | sample RVTome_7_FD_203509 | JGI IMG/M metagenome (GOLD analysis project Ga0214473, IMG submission 203509) | Soil microbial communities from uranium-contaminated site in the Upper Colorado River Basin, Wyoming, United States - RVT98D197 | ecosystem: Environmental > Terrestrial > Soil > Contaminated >... | reverse complement strand
TTTGTGATGTGGAGAGATAATAAACCTTATGACGAAAACTACCACCTGGCAAACATCGCCCGACAGAAGATGCGCCAGGCGGCATGAAAAAAATTGATAGGGGGGGGGCTTGACAAGCCTCATAGAAAGTCTCGCTCAGTAGAGATTGTAACTTCAACTGCGGAATCCGGGATAAACGTTCCCGTGCTTAATGACATCCGGTAGTTCTTATTCATCGCATCGTATCTCGACTGCGTTGGTCGGCGCTTCTCATTAGGCGATCATGCCGTCTCAAGCTGTGGTTCTGGTTTCGCTTCGGGGGTAGGTTTTCAAACTGTGCGTGGTGCCCGTACGCACCATCATTTCAGCGGTTTGAATACTGATCGCCAACGCGTCGAGGACCGGCACGCCGAGTTCCTGGGAAAATTCTGTGGCTGAATACTGCACCGGCACCATCGTCACGCCCATCGGCACGATGATTTCGGCATCGTCCCCTTCAACGAGATCCCGCGACATTTGCAGAAAGCGCTCGCGCATGGCGGCGCGATTTTGCGTGCTGTCGAGCAGAGGAATTTCGATGGCACGGACGCCGACTACGAAATCCAAAACCCGCCAGGCGTGAAAATTCTTGCGCATATACGGAATACTCGTAGTCTCATAAGCAACCACGCCGAGACGGTTGCTCAGTTGGGCGCCGAGATGCATGACCGATTGGCCGGCGCCGACCACTGGAATACGGACTAAATTTCGTGCCAGTTCGACCCCGGCGTCCAAGGTGCCAAACGGCACCACGGCGTCGAAACCGTTGGCCGCCGCCTTCTGGGCGATCTCCGCCACCAGCGGCCCGGCGGCGAGCGCGTTGATTTGCGCGTTGGCGCGCACGAAGAATGTCGCCTTGATCACGCCGAAGCCGATCTCGGTTCCCGGCGATGCGCACTTGAGCACCGCCGCTCGTCTTCGCTCTCGCTCTTCGGGCGGGTATTCGCCCATAACGACCATGATCTTCATCGTCTCACTCCTTGAGCTTTCGCTGCCATTGGTTGAAGGGAGCATAACACATCTCAATGCCTCGCGAGCAGAGAAAACAGGCGGTTTGCGGTTTTGCCGATACTCAGATTGCTTGACCGGGGGCGACGGCTTCGACTGACATTGGCTCGATTGATCCATGCTTGGGTGCGGCGACAGCAAGAGGAGAACCCAATGTATGATCTCGTGCTCACAAGGTGGGAGAAATTCTGGTAGTTGCGGGCTGCGGAGTATTAACGCCGACGTTGAAATCGTGGCCGACAAGATCGTCGATAGTCGGCTTAACCGCAATATCAAGCGGAGAGCTGACGTCGACGGCTTGCTCGCAGCCCTGCCCTTCATCGATCCACACACTCATCTCGACGCTCAATTGCGATGGGACCCGCTGGGGCATCACGCTACTTTCATAACGTGATTTCGGTCGTTAACGGCAACTGCGGCATCAGGAATCTAGAAGAAGCGCTCCCGAGGCAGGCCTTCCGCGTCACGTCGCTTGAGTCGAATCCCCGCGCGATAAAGTCCTCCTCAGCGGATTTTTTTTTGCGTATTCACGCAAGGTAGCAAGCGGCGCGAGAACCGACCTCTAAGAGGCCGATTTTTGACGGTGCGTAATTTTTACCCGCTGCGTTACCTTTTCACCCTTTCCGGTAATTTTAGGTTCTTCTAAGTAGCTGTATTTCACGGCTTTTTTTCAGCTGGGCACGGCCATTGCCTGTTTAGTTATACGGCGGCCACGGGCCTCAAATAGAAAAATCGCACAACGATCTCCACCGCCAGGAAACGGAGGAATTAAATATGAAGACTGTATTGACAAGATTCGTTCTTGGCACCCTTGTCACTGGGTCCCTGATGATTTCAACGGCGCCGGCTCTAGCTCATGACTATTGGCGCTGGCCGGGGCGCGAGCATCGCTGGAGCTGGGAGCGGCGGGCTGAACTGTGGAGAGATTATCGAGAGCTGGCTGCGGCAAGGCGCCAGCTTGAGTATGACCGCGCTCATGGCGCGAGCCGCCGTCGAATCGCCGAAGACTGGCGACGCATCCGTGAAATTGAGAGGGAAATTGACTTCGACCGTTGGGGCTAAACCCGCGTGACTTGTTTACTTGAAAGGCTATCAGGCTTCTGACGGCTTTGCCGGCCCGAGGATTGGGAAATTTTTAGACGCTGAAAAGCTTTGAAGGAGGCTTTATGAGGCGCAATAAATTAAAACCCGTAGTCGTAGGGGGTCTATTAGCCGGATCATTGATTGTCGCAGCGTCGCCTGCCCAGGCTGACTGGAGCGATTGGTGGCATCGCTGGTGGCACGCACAACGTAGGGATGAGATCAGAAATGATCGCCGAGAGATTCAAAACGACAAGCAGGAACTTCGCGACGATCGACGCGAACTACTCCAGGATAGGCGCGAACTACGGCAGGATCTCCGCAACGGGGCGACCCGGGAGGAGTTCGCCCGTGACCTACAAGAACTTCAAAATGACAGGCTAGAGTATCAGAGAGATAAGGCGGAGCTAAGACGAGATCGTCGAGAGCTTCGGCGCGACCTGAGAAGATAATTCCAGCTGACAGTTTTGCGTTTAAAGCGGCTCCGGTCTGGCCGCCTTGACCCGCGGCCAGATCGGAAGATCTCATGGAGGAGCGATAATGAAAAAGCAAATTAGCGCCGGGGTACTCGGCGTATTGATGATCGGCTTGATCGTCTCCGCGTGCGGCACGATCGCGGGTGGGGCGATCGGAGCAGGTACCGGGGCGGCGATTGGGGCAGGAACCCGCTACGGTGCCAAGAAAGGCGCGATAATTGGTGGTGGAGCGGGAGCGGCGGCCGGCGCCGTTTACGATATCCTGCATTAATCCGTAGCCGCAGATTTTCCCTAATGCTTCATCGGCGCGCGCGGCGTTGCAGTGGCATTCTTTGCATAGAATCCTGCGGCACAATGGCAGACCGCTGAAGATCCCGGAGATGCTATGAAAATAAAAATCTTGCTGGGAAGCGTCGTTTTTTGTCTGGCATTGTTGAATTTAGCTTGCGATTTCGCATATAGCGTCACGGCAAGCAAGATCAAGGATATCCTGGATCACCCGCGGGATTATGCAAAGAAGGAAATCACCGTCTATGGAACGGTTACGAATGCGGTGTCACTTCTGGTGCTCAAATACTACGAGATCCAGGATGACACCGGGAGCATTAAGGTTTTCACGGACAAATTGCTTCCCAGCAGGGGGGAGAAACTCCGGGTAACGGGGCGAATGGCGGTGGTAGAGGTAGGCTCGGAACGGTGGGTGGTGTTGCGGGAAAGCAACGATTCACCGGCCGCCGCAGACCGGCGCAACGACGCTCCCAAGGCGACATCATTTCAGTTCTAAAGCATCGCATTGCGGCCTATTCCCGCTTTGCGAAATTCCGGTCCTTCGCCCGCTCGAGGCTTCGACGATGCATTGTTTTTTTTAACCAAGTTGGTTGCCCAGCCATAGACTCTCCCGCTTGGTAAGCGCGTAATACCCGTCCCGTTATGAAAGCGCGGTCTTTACTCGCTGTGCTGTAAACGGCACCCTGCGCAGCTGGACGCCCGTGGCATCGAAGACTGCGTTGGCGATCGCCGCGGGAATAGCGCTCGTGGTCGCTTCGCCGGCGCCCACCGCGGATTGATCCGGCCGGTCGATCAGCTCGATGATTACATCCGGTATCTCGTTAAAACGAAGAATCGGATAGGTTTTCCAATCGAGACTGGTCACCAGCGAGCGATCGAATTTTACTTCTTCTTTGAGCGTGCGGCTCGTCGCCTGGATGACTTTCCCTTCGATTTGGTTTCTCAGGCCGTCGGGATTGATGATCAGACCGCAATCATGGGCGACGAGTACGCGCTTGACGCGGACTTCACCGTCGGCCGGATTCACATCCACCTCGGCGACGGCGGCAACATAGGCTTCCGTACGGTCATACCGCACGTAGGCGACGCCGCGGCCGCTCTTGATGCCTGCACCTGACGCGGTTTTTTGAGTCGCGGATCGACGGGACCACTCAGCCCGCTTGGCAACCGCTTCCAGGACGGCCTTCGCGCGTGGGTCGCTTAGGTGGCGCAGGCGAAACTCGACGGGATCGGCGCCCGCAGCTGCGGCCAACTCGTCCATGAACGACTCGTTGGCGAAACTATTTTGCGGCGAGCCGAGCCCGCGCAGCGCGGAGGCTCTGATCGGGTTTTCGCTTCCGCCGCCGCCAGGGGCAACTGGCTGCCGCCGCGCTTGATCGTCTGGCTGCCGAAGGTCGGCAACTGATCGACGGTGTTGGCGGTGTCGCCCTGCACTCAGCTGATTTTTTCAAACGGGCAATCGAGCTCCTCGGCGACGATTTGCCGAAGCGAGGTGGACACGCCGGTGCCGAGCTCGACCTTGCCGGTCAGCACGGTCACGCCGCCGTCCTTGTGCAGGATGAGCCAGGAGTCGAGCTGGTTGGGGGGCAACGGTCCGCCGGAAGTCTTGAGAGCCGGCGTGCTCTGCGCCGGCAAATCGATCGGCAAGCCGAACGCGATGACGAGCGCGCCCGCGCTCTTGAGAAACTGACGGCGGGAAATCTCGAGATTGATACTCATGATTTTTCATCACCATTGTAATGCCCCCGCAAAACCTTCACTGGATCGATCTATGCAGGCTTATCAAAACGCCGCGATCATCGCTTGGCCCGTTCGGCGAACGACCAGTCGTAAACCACCTGAGGCTTGACGCTGATTTTTTCCTTGGCGCGAAAGGTCCCGACGGCGATCCATTCCTCGGCGACGGAATCGGGCACGGTCAAGTCGGGGTTATACTGATCGCGATAGATCGAGTAAAAGCGTTCGGCGGCGGCGCGGTCGATGTTCAACAATTTTTCCAGAAGCCCGATGCCGACCTCGCGCTGGCTTTGCAGAAACAGGATCGCGGTGCGCTGTCCTCTGAGCATGCGCACGATCTCGTCCGGCTCCTTGTCGATTTTTCGCTGCGTCGTGCTCAAACCGACGACTGGGATTCTGACGAACTCGGCCACCTCGCGCACGGACAACAGCGTCTTAAAACCTTTCTGTTCGGCCCGGTATTCGAAGGGACTGTTGACGACCGTGGCGTCGACCGAGCCGCCGATCAGCGCGGCGAAACGAGCATCCGGGCTACCGGCGACGGCGAGCAACGTTACATCTTTGTTCGGATCGAGGCCGTTGCGGGTGAGCAATTGGTAGATCGCAAAGTCCGCCGAGCTGCCGAAGGTGTTAATGGCGATGCGTTTTCCCTTGAGCGCCTTGACGCTGTCGATGTCGGGCCGCGAGATGATCGCGTAGCCGCTGGCCTTGGTGGTAGCGCCGACGATCTTGACCGGCAGTCCGCGCGTCGCCGCGCCGGCGATGAACGGCAAGATCGTGACGTAATCCAGCTCATTGGCGAGCAGAGCGCTGAGCATGAGATTGGTGCCCTGGAACTGGATGTAGCGAACCCGCAGCCCCTCCTTTTCAAAAATCCCCCGTTCGAATGCGATCCGATCCGGCAGCGCGGTCCAGGCCGAGCCGCCGGTCCAGCCGACGTTGATAATCTTGGTCTCCGCGGCGCCGGCGAAGGAAGTCCAAAAGGCAATGAGCAAGAATATCAGGTAAAAGCGGGTGCGATGGAGTCTTGGCCTCATGGGTTGCTATGTCTGGTCAGCCCGCCGCCGCAACTTTCTTGGTGGTCACACCGCTCAGATGCCTATTAAAAAAGTCCAGAGTCCGAGCCCAGGAAGTTTTGTCGTGATCCGGTTTGTAACCTTTCCAGCCGCTGTGATTAAAACCATGGGGCGCCTCGGCGTAGAAGAAAAATTCATGTTCCTTTTTTAACCTCGTTAGCTCGGCGTCCAGGGTGCGCATCTCATCCGGCGGCGGGTTTTTGTCCAACTCGCCGAAGTGGCCCTGAATGGGACATGAAACATCGGCCACCAACTCCGCCGGCGCGGGACGATCGTTGCCCCATTGCGAGTGGACGCCGCCGCCGTAGAAATCGACGGCCGCCTTGAAGGATTTGCTCGCCGCAGCCATGAGAAAGGCCACGCGCCCGCCCATGCAGAAGCCGACGATACCCAAACGCGACCCGTCGACGTTGGCGCAACCGCGCAGGAAATCGATCGTCGCATGGATATCGTTGATCACGTTGGTGTCGCGGCGGAAGTTTTTGATATTGGCCGTCTCCTCCGGCGTATTCGGTTCACCTTCGCGGTGATAGAGCTGGGGCGCAACGGCGAGGTAGCCCGCTTCGGCAACCCGCCGGGTCATTTCCTGCGTGAATGACCGCACGCCATCCTGATTTTGGATCACCACGACCGCCGGATACGTGCCGGCACCCTCCGGCTGGGCCACATAGAGCCCCATCGGGCTCCTATCGACCGTGACTTTTTCCCAAGAACTGTTCATCGAAGACCTCCGGAAGCTTTAAGATGTTGCCACAGCATTCTTATTGCGCATTACATGGGCGTGTCAACCGGAAAAGGTTTTCGCCGGCGAGGGATACAAATAATCTGCTACTGTTGCTATATATGATGTGCGCCGTCGGTGGTAGCTTGGGTCGCGGCGATCTAAAATTTCGATGAATCTCCTGATCAAGGCAAGGCTCGCAGCCTGGACCGTCCGGACTAAATGCTTCTTGGCCGCATGCGTGATCGCTGCTGGGCTCGGCAACGCGGCTTTCGGGTCATCGGCCGCCTCCGCTCCGGCGAGTCACCGTTCGGTAAAATCCTTCGATGTCGCCTTCAAGGAATTCAAACTCAAGAACGGTTTACGCGTCATTCTCGCCGAGGATCACAGCGCGCCGACTTTTTCGATCTGCGTCACTTACAACGTCGGCTCCCGCGATGAGCGGCCGGGGCGGACCGGCTTTGCCCATCTCTTCGAGCATATGTTGTTCCAGGGCTCCGCCAACGTCGGCAAGGGCGAGCATTTCATCCTGGTGCAAAACAACGGCGGCAGCGCCAACGGCTCCACCAGCGCCGACCGCACCAACTATTTTGAGACTTTGCCGGCGAACCAGTTGGAGCTGGGGATTTTTCTCGAGGCGGACCGCATGCGCTCGCCGAGCATCATCCAGGCCAATTTCGATAACCAGCGACTAACGGTGCAAGAAGAACGGCGGCAAAGCTACGACAACCGCCCCTATGGGCGAACCTATGAAACGGTCATCGACACGGCCTACGACAACTTCGCTTACAAACATTCCACCATTGGCTCCATGGACGACTTGAACGCGGCAACCGTGGAAGACGCCGCCGCGTTCTTTCGCAGCTACTATGCGCCGAACAACGCGGTGTTGTCGTTGGTGGGCGATTTCAAGAGCGAAACGGCCCTCGCCCTGATCAAGAAATATTTCGAAGACATTGCGGCACAACCGCCGCCGCCCGCGCCCGATGTCAGTGAGCCGGCGCAAAAAGCCGAACGGCGGCGCACCATCGAAGACGCCTTCTCCCAGGCGCCGCGTATCGATATCGTTTATAAAATTCCGCCCGGCAACACGGCGGATTGGTATGCGCTCGCCATGCTGGGCCAGGTGTTGTCGAGCGGTGTATCGTCACGGCTGTACCAAAAGTTAGTAAAGGAAAAGGAGCTGGCGTTGGGCGTATCGGCGGGACCGGATGAGCGGCGCGGGCCGTCGCTGTTTTGGTTTACCATCAACGCCCGGCCGGGGACCGATCTGGCGGCGCTGGAGAAGCTCTTGTACGAAGAGACCGCCCGTGTGCAAAACGAGGCGGTGGCGGACGCAGAGCTCGACAAGGTGCGCATGCAGCTCAAGCGGCAACGCGCCCAGCAACTCTACAGCAGCCGCTCGCGCGCGAACACCCTCGGTCACTACGCCGTCTATTACGACGATCCGCAGCTGATCAATTCGGTCTGGCGAAAATATGAGCAAGTGACGAAAGCCGATCTGCAGCGGGCGGCGCGCGCTTATTTTTCCGAGAGCAACCGCACCGTCGTTACCACCTTGCCGAAGCCTGGGGTGGGGCGCGGCGGGGGAGAATTAAAGGCGCGATGATGATGCGATCAGGAGTACTCGGAAAACTTGCACGACGGCTATGCCGATTGGTTTTCTTAGCCTTGCTTGCTATGCCTTGCGCGCTCGCCGCGCAGGAATCGGTGGAGACGCCGCCGAGGAAAGTCGAGCGCAAAAACCGGGCGCCGGCAGCGCGAGAAATGCTCCGGGTGAAAATCCCTAAGCCCACCGAAGCCAAGTTGAAAAATGGGCTGACCGTGCTGATCCTGGAAGATCACCGTTCGCCTTCGGTTACCGTCCAACTGAACATCGGCGGTGCCGGCGCGCTGTTCGAGCCGGCGGCGCTGGCCGGCCTGGCGGGCATGGCCGCGCAGATGCTGCGCGAGGGCACCCAGTCGCGCACGAGCATTCAAATCGCCGAGGAAGTCGATCGTCTCGGCGCTACACTGGGCGCAGGCTCCTCCTATGGCTCACCGGATGCCGTGCTCGGCGCCTCCGGCTTGAGTGACAACTTCGACGCCTGGTTTGGCTTGGCCCTCGAGATTTTGTTCAATCCCAGTTTCCCCGTCGATGAGCTGGAAAAACTTAAACAGCGCCAGCGCGCGCAGTTGCGCCAGCAGCGCGCCGCCGCCAATTTTCTCGTCAACGAACGCTTCAGCAGGGCAGTGTACGGCGAGCATCCCGCCGCCACCGTTGCCGCCACGCCGGAGTCCATCGACGCGATCACCCGGGAAGCGCTGGTCGGGTGGCATCGTGAGCGTTACCGTCCGCAGAACGCGATCCTCGGCATCGCCGGCGACGTGAGCGCGAGCAGGCTGGTTTCCAAATTGGAAAAGTGGTTGGCCGATTGGCAAAAAAACGAGGTGAAAATGATTTGGCCGCGCGCTCCGGTCGCCGCGGCCGCGCGCCAGATTTTTCTCGTCGACCGGCCCGGCTCGGTGCAAGCGACCGTAGCGCTCGGCAATATTGCTATCGACCGGCGCAGCCCGGATTATCTGGCGATGGTCGTGATGAATCATGTGATCGGCGGCGGCGCTACGGGACGCCTGTTTCTTAATCTCAGGGAGGAGAAAGGCTACACCTACGGGGTTTACAGTAACTTCACTGCGCTGCGCTATCCTGGGCCTTGGCAAGCGGGCGGCAACATGCGCACGGAAGTTACGGCGGGCGCGCTGGTGGAAGTTTTCAACGAGATCCGGCGCATTCGCGAGGAAAAAGTTCCCGCGGCTGAATTGGCGGCGAGCAAGCGGGCGCTCGCGGCCCGCTTTGCCCTGTCGCTGGAACAACCGGCGGCGATTCTCGGTCTGGCGATTGCGCGCAAGCAGTATGACCTGAGCGCCGACTATTGGGATAATTATCCGGCGAAAATCATGGCGGTGAGCGCCGATGAGGTGCAGCGGGTGGCGCGCAAATATCTTAGCCCCGACGTTATGCAGTTGGTCGCTGTCGGCGACGCGGGCAAGCTTAAAGGTGTCTTGGCGCAATACGGCTCCGTCGAGGTCTACGACGAGGCGGGGCGCCCTGTTCGTACTGGAACGCAACCGAATTAAGAAAGGAGGGACCCACCGGTGGCTGCGGCAGAAAATTTTTTGGAACCAATTGGCGCGCTCGCCGGTTTGCGCGTGCTCGACCTCACAGGACGCAAGGGCGGCTATTGTGGTCACCTGCTCGCCAACCTGGGCGCCCGGGTGATTCTTATCGAGCCGCCGGGCGGCGATGCCCTGCGGCGCGAGGGACCGTTCAAAGATGACCGGCCCCATGCCGAAGCGAGTCTTTCCTTTGCCACCTATCACACTAATAAGCATGGCATCGTTCTGGATATCGACACCAAAGAGGGACGATCAACATTGCGGGAACTCGTGCGCCATGCCGACGTATTGATCGAAGATAAGCCCGTCGGTTTTCTCCATAGCACCGGCTTGGGCTACGACGCACTCAAAGCGCACAATCCCTCGCTGGTGATGACATCGATCACGGGCTTCGGTCTTTCCGGTCCCTACCGAGATTTCAAAGCGCCGAACCTCGTTGCTTTCGCCATGGGCGGCTTGATGAATCTCTGCGGCCATCCGGGGCGCGCGCCGCTTGTGGGTCCTTGCGATGTTGCTTACCACTTGGGTTCCGTGCATGCAGCATTCGGCACGCTCGTCGCGCTTTTTAACCGGCGCGAAACCGGCCGCGGCGAGCATGTCGATGTTTCGCTGCAAGACGTTCTCGCCGCCGATCCTTTTCTGCGCATCATCACGCGTTACAGCGTGACCGGCGAAATTCTCGAGCGCACCGGCCACAGCCAGGCGACCACGGTGGCCGAAACGTACCGATGCAAGGACGGCTACGCGCGCATCTTTTGCAACCAGCCGGATCACTGGAAGCGTCTGGTCGCGTGGCTCGGCAATCCACCTGAGCTGCTGGACCCGAAGTACGAAAACGTGCAAAACCGTTTTCCCTTGCGTCCCGTGCTCGACCGGATCATCGAAGCGCGCACCTCCGAGTATACGACAATGGGATTCTTTGAAGAATTCCAGGCGGCGCGGCTGGCGGCTTCGCCGATCAACTCGCCCAGCTCATTTCTAGCCGACGCGCAGACGCAGCATCGGCAATTTCTCGTCGAAGTCGATCATGCTCACCTGAGCCGGCACCGCTTTCCCGGCGATCCGTATAAGTTTTCTGAAAGCCCTTGCCGCGTCGCGCGGGGCGCGCCGCTGTTGAGCGAGCATCAAGGCATGATCGCGGAAGATTTTTCACGTCCATCGGCGTGGCTGGGCGAGCTAGGCAAGAGCCCGCGCCAAACCACTGCGCTACCCTTCGCCGGCGTGCGCGTGATCAGCTTTCCTACAGGTATTGTCGGCCCGGCGTTAGCCGCTCTCCTCGCCGAGCATGGCGCCGAAGTGATTTCCATCGAAGCGAGCCGAGGCCTGCGCAGTCCGCAGCGCGGCCAACGGTTTCAAGCCGCGTCCGACCTCGAAGCCAACCGCAACAAGAAGCGCGTGGCAATCAACATGAAGCACCCTGAAGGCTTGGCGCTCGCCAAGCGGTTGATCGCCGTCTCCGACGTGGTGGCGGAAAATTATAGCGCGCGGGTCATGGCAAGTTGGGGCCTCGACTACCCGCGCATGCGCGAGGTGCGTCCCGACATCATCATGGCGAGCCTGCAAGCCTTCGGTCAGACTGGGCCGCGACGCGATTTCGTCAGCTTCGGTCCGATCCTCATGGCTTTTTCCGGCATGACTTACCTCTGGCGGGACCCGGAGGTCGAAAAACCCGGCGCCGCTTGCCAGACCGCTTTTCCCGACTATATCGCGCCGTCCTACGGCGCACTGGCGATCCTCGCGGCGCTCCACTACCGCGCACGCACGGGCAAAGGGCAATATATCGACATCTCCCAGGCGGAAACCGCCGCGTCGATGATCGGCCCGGCCTATCTCGAATACTTACTTAATGGCCGCGAACCGGAGCCGCAAGGAAATTTCAGTCCCGTCGCCGCGCCGCACGGCTCTTACCGTTGCAAGGGCGACGATCGGTGGTGCGTCATCTCGGTTGAGACGCAGGAAGAGTGGATTCGTTTCTGCGAAGTCGCCGGTCATCGTGAATGGGCGGCCGATCCGCGTTTCGCCGATCTCGCGGCGCGCGTAGCGAACCGAAAAGAATTGGATGGTCTGGTCGAGTCCTGGACGACGCAGCACACGCCGCACCAGGTGATGATGACATTGCAGCGCGATCGCATCGCCGCCGGCGTCGTGCAGACGGCGGAAGATCTCTACCGCGACCCGCATCTGCGCGAGCGCGGATTTTCCCGTGACGTCTTTCGCCCGCAGGTGGGCTGGGTGACGAGCGTCGGGCCGTCGGCGCGGCTCACTGAATCGGATTTCACGCCGAAGGGCGAAACGCATTCCGCGGGCGAGGATAACGAAGCGGTGTTCGGCGAGCTGTTGGGCCTGTCAATGGCACAGATCAAAGAATTGGCGGAACGGGAAGTGCTAAGTACTCTGGTTCATAAGTTCACTAACGTATTTTGAGATTAGGCAGCGGATCTGTAATGAGCTACCGGACCATTTTTCATCTTGTTGAGCAGTACCTCAAGATCACGACGATTGAATTTCCACTCAAAAGGTCTTGCGATTGTTTCGTAGTACAACTGGAATCCCAACAGTTGCTCCTCAACCGCTTTGAGCGAGGGAAAGTCATTAGGGGTAAGGGCTTTGCGTTGCAAGATCGAAAAATAAATCTCGATCTGATTTAACCAA
>Ga0214473_10008379_pt1 | contig 12215 bp, 11 predicted proteins | sample RVTome_7_FD_203509 | JGI IMG/M metagenome (GOLD analysis project Ga0214473, IMG submission 203509) | Soil microbial communities from uranium-contaminated site in the Upper Colorado River Basin, Wyoming, United States - RVT98D197 | ecosystem: Environmental > Terrestrial > Soil > Contaminated >... | reverse complement strand
CCCGTCCGGCGACCAGTCGGGACGCGCCCGCCAGGCGGTCTCCTCGTAATGGATCGGGCGCAGGCGCGACCCCGGCCGCGCCGCCATCCTCCAGAAACCGCCGGTCCCCTGGATGCGGTCGCGGTTCGAGACCAGGATGAGATCGCGGCCATCGGGCGACCAGGTGGGGGAGAGGTAGTGATCGAACGGCGCGTAGTAGTAACGCGGCACGCCGGAGTCGTGGTCCTCGGTCAACCGGGTGATCTCCACGACCTTGCTGTCCGCGATGTCGGCGATGTGGATGTGGAAGCGCCGGTTGAAGAGGGTCGAGACGAAGGCCAGCCGCTTCCCGTCGCGCGACCAGCGCGGCTCGACGTTGACCGCGCCCCCATGGGTGACCGGTGTCGATCGGCCGGTGGCGAGATCGAGCAGCCACAGCTCCACCGCGTCCTCGTGGTAGGAGGCATAGGCGATGGACCGCCCGTCCGGCGACCAGTCCGGCTGGTGGTGATAGCCGGGTCCGTCGGTGATCTGCCGCGCCACGGTCGTTCCGAGGCGCTGCCGCCACAAGGTTCCCTGCATGGCGTAGACCAGCTCCTGCCCGTCCGGCGACCACGACACCGCGTTCGGTCCGCTGGTCACCTGGGGCAAGTACATCTCCCGGTAGTAATAATGGTGCGGCAGGTCGATCTGCTTGAGCACGAACTCGCGCACCGCGGAGTGCTGCTTCGCCGTGGTGGGCGCCGGGTGAACGGCGATCAGGATCGCCGTGGCGGCGAGGGCCTGGAGGACACGGCAGGGGACGGCGACGTTCGACACGGGAAGTCTCCTCGGGATTCGGGTCAGACGCCGGGCGCGTGATTATACAGGTGGGAGCCGGGGGCGATCAGTCGAGCCGCGAGAGGGCGGCGGGCGGGGGCGGAGCGGGACGCTCCAGCGGCACGCCGAGATTGGTCAGCAGGCGGGCCAGGAGGCTGGCGGCGCGCGGCGCGGCGCAGGCGTCGGCGCCCGGCAGCGCCAGGGCGACGAGCGTGCCGCGTCCGACACGGAACAGCGTCAGGCCGGGAAGCTCGATCAAAGGGTCGACCGGCACGCCGCCCGGGGCGGCCCGGAGGCGGAAGGGGCGGTCCTCGGGGTGCTGGAGCAGGGCCAGATCCTCCGGCATGATCCCGTCGAGGATGTGGGAACGAGCGGCGATCTCCGCCGGGTCCGGCAGGCGCGATCCGGCGGCGGGCCGCAATCGGTCCGGGCGGGGAGGCTGGCCGAAGCCGGCGAGCGCCGGCGCCGGCGCTGCTTCGAAGGCCGGAGTGGCCCCGGTCAGAGTGGCGATGTAGCGATCGGCCTGGGGCTGCGGTTGCAGGAGGATGACGGTGCCGCCGTCCCGCAGGAAGCGGGCCACCTCGGCGCGCTCCGGCAGGGAGGCACCTGCCACCAGCATCGGGGCGCGCCAGTCGGCCGGCACCAACAGGGCGGTGTCGCCGCGCAGTTCCATGCCGGCGCGCGTGGCGCGCGGCTGCAGCCGCGCGATGCAGGCGGGCAGGTCGTCGGCCGAGCGGCCGTAGACCGCGGCGGCGCGTGTCGGCGGCCGCTCGGCCAGCAGGTAGGCCAGGGCATTGACCAGCAGGATGCGGGCGCGGGGATCGCGGGACGCGTCGGCGCAGAGTCCCGCTTGGATGAACAGACCGGTCCCGGTGCCCAGGCCGATCTCGAGGGCCCGCACCCCTTCCTGGGCCTGCAGGCCGCCCCGGACCACGGTCTGGGCGATTACCCGGAAATTGCCCCGGCTCGGGGGGACCAGCGGCGGCGCTGCCGATTCGGCGAAGTAGGCCATGGCCTCGTCCGGCGGCAGCCCCGCCAGCAGCGGGTGCGAGGCTGCCAGCAGGGTCCGGGCGTCGCCTGATCGGTTGAATGCCGGCCAGAGGCGGAGGTCGTCGCTCAACGTGCCGGGCATCGTCGGCTGGTCGAGCACCAGCAGATTCATCCCGGCGCCGGCGCGTGCCGCGAGGACCGGCCCGAGCGCCTCGCGCCCGCGGGCGAAACCTCCGGGCCCGACGACGACGAGGTCTCCTTCGTACAGCGCCAGCCCCTCGGGATCGCGGAACTCCTCGTAACGCATTCCGAGACCGCGCAGCACCGGCCCCGCCTTCTTCTCGGGGTCGTAGAGGGCCACGTGGGCGTCCGCCAGACGATCGCGGATCGCCCCGCCGGTCGCCTCGGGGTAGACGGTGAGCGGGATCACCGTGCCACCGGAGCTCTCCCCGCCATCGAGGACCTCGACCCGCAGGTCCACGCCGGCCGGGCGATCGAGCGCCGGGAGCGGCACGGTCACGACGATCCGCGTCGCGGTCCCGCGGTTCACGGTCAACGGCAGACGTCCGCCGGCGATCTTCCGGCCGGCCTGCATCGCCTCCCAGTCGAGCGCGTAGCCGGTGCGGCCCGGGCGCAGCCCGCCGATGACCACCGTGCGATGCAGCGGCGGGCCGGCGACCGCCAGACGCAGATCGTCCTCCAGACTCACCGACACGGCGGCGCGCGATCCGGGGGGCCCGACCCGGTCGCGCGGCTTGGCGGTCGCCGGGGCTGCGGCCGAAGCGGCGCTGGGCGCCGGGCCGTCGTCGGCGGAGCGCGCCAGGCGCACGAACACCAGCAGGGTGAGCAGGATGAGGAACAGCGCGATGGCGCGGCGCGTCCGGGCCCCGTCCACGATCGGACCTGCCGATTTCAAATCCGTAACCCGCGCCGGCTCCAGCACGCCGGGAATATAGGTCCCGCTCCCCGCCCGGCAACGCGCCTGGGCCTTTACAGGCGTTTCGACTTGTGTGCTAACATCCGGCCGGTTGGACGCCAACGACGCATTCTGAGGAGGTCAGGGCCGTGTCCTACGTCATCACGGGAAAGTGCCTGGGCGAGCGTTACGCGACCTGTGTCGCGGTCTGCCCCGTCGACTGCATTCATCCGGGGGACTACCAGGGCGAAGAGTTCATGATCATCGACCCGGAGGAGTGCATCGACTGCGGGGCCTGCCTCCCGGAGTGTCCGATCGAGGCGATCGTCGAAACCGAGGAAGAATCGCCGGAGTGGGCTGTCATCAACAAGGATCTGACTCCGGTGTTCAAGGGCAAACCTGCGGTCACGCCGCGCGCCGCCAACGATCCGCCGCGCAAACCGGGCAACAAGCTGCGCTGAGGCACGCCACCGGGCGCCGGACAAGCTCCTGGAACCGGGCCAGACTGCAGCGCGGCGCCGCGTGCGTCCTCGCGAGCGGCGGGCTCGATTCGGCGGTGCTGCTGGCTGAGAGCCTGCGACGCTACCGGGCCGTGATCCCGCTCTACGTGCGGGCCGGGCTGCGGTGGGAGGCGGCCGAAATCGCGCGGCTGCGGCGATTCCTGCGCCGAATCCGATCGCCCCGCCTGCAACCGCTGCGGGTCGTTTCCCTGCCGATGGCCGACCTGTACGGCCGCCACTGGAGCACCTCGGGGCGCACCCCCGGGTACCACGAGGGGGCCGCCTCGGTCTACCTGCCGGGGCGAAACATCACCTTGTTCGCCAAGGGGGCGACCTTCTGCGCCCTGCATGGCATCCCGACGATCGTCTCCGGTGTCCTGAGCGGCAACCCGTACCCCGACGCGACGCCGGCCTTCCTGCGCTCCATCGAGCGCGCCCTGAGCGCCGGTCTGGATGCGCCGATCCGCATCAAGACACCATTCCGGCGCCTGACCAAGGACCGGGTCGTCCGGCGCGGATGCGGTCTGCCGCTGCACCTGACGCTGTCATGCAGCAACCCCCGCCGCGGACACCATTGCGGCGACTGCAGCAAGTGCGCCGAGCGGGTCGAGGCTTTCCGGCGCGCCGGCGTCCCCGACCCGACGACTTACGCCGGCGGGCCCGGGGCGGTGGCGTCGCGGCCGGGAAGCGGTCCGGTGTCGGGCGATCGAGGGGCGAGGACGACACGGGCCGCCGCGAAGAACGCCGCCAGGGAGAGGTAGGAGTTGGCGAGCAGGACCAGGGTCTCGACGACGTCGGGATCGGTCTGGAGACCCTCCGGGCCGCGGGCATAGTGGAGCGCCCCGCCGAGGATCGCCATCACCAGCAGGACGATTCCCATCCAGGCCGACTCGAGGGGATACAGGTGGAACATCCGGCAGCCGTCACGGATCGATGTCCGCCATTTCCCGTCGAAGCGTGATCGGATCGCCAGCGGCAGGCTGTAGAGAGTCAGGGCCTGACCCGCCAGACCGAGGGGCGGGGCCCCCCAGAAGCTGACGCTTTTCCAGATCTCCTCGAAACTCCGCCCGCCGCCTTCCACCGCGAACATCACCGCGGTGGCGGCGCCCGCCAGACCGAGCACGATCAGCGCGATCTTCAGCGACAGCCAGATGACCGGGAGCAGCAGGCCGAAAGCCTGTTGCCCGAGCGATGGCCTGTCCTGCCGCCCGGCGGCGTCGAGAAACAGGAGCCCGAAGATGCCGCACACGACGACCTGGAAGACGATGTAGGCAAGCAGCATCAACGGAAAGGTGGCCGGATCCTCGACGCGCAGGGTCTCGGCGAAGCGCACCAGGAGGGCCGCCAGGGTGTAGAGACCGACGAGGTGAAAGCGGGCGCTGACGCCCGCGAACCCCTGGCGCAGCACGGTCACGGCCGCGCGGTAACGGCCGACGGGATCACCCGCGACGCCCGGCGGGGCGGTAGGAGGCGACCGAGGTGCCGGTTTCCCACAAACGAATCTCCTCGACCGGCAACCCCTGCGATGCCGCGTAGTCGAAGATGGCGCGCGCGATCGCCTCGGCGGTCGGGTCGGTGTCCATCAGGAAGATCGGCTCATCGTGATCCTGCAGGACCCGGACCAACGGGTCGTCCTTGTGCAGGAGCATCTTGTGATCGATCGTCCGATCGATCCACCCCTGCACGATCCGGCCGATGTCCGAGAAGTCGGCCACCATCGACTGGGCATTGAGGTCCTTCGCCGCCAGGACGACCTCGACCCGGCCGTTGTGGCCGTGCATGCGGGAACATTTCCCCTGGTAGTTCAGGAGACGGTGGCCATAGCAGAATTCGATGATCTCGGTGACACGGTACATGGCGGTGGCGGCAAACGCTAGCACAGAGGCCGATCGGGGTCAAACGGGGCCGTGCCGGGCGGACGGGGTGTCAGCGGGCGGGGGGTGCTCCCGAGACCGCATCCAGGATCTTGCCGACCAGGGAGGAGGTCGGCAGGTGGTGAAGATCGCGCGGCGCCACCCAGCGGCATCGACCCCGCGGCGCCGGCGCGATCAGCCGGGACCGGCGGGCAACCACCGTGTAGTGCCGGTCCATGATCGTGTGGCGGACCGTCGCGATCGGTTTCCCGGCCCGGATCCGCAGTCCGGCGCCGGTCTCCGGGGCCGCTCCGGCCGCTCCGGCGTCGCCATTCTCCAGGACGGGAAACTCCCAGAGGCCGTCCATCACCGTGGTTCCGCGGCGGCGCCTCATCAGGAAGCGACCGGCGCGCGACACCAGCGCCACCTCCATGCGGACCGGGCGCGGAGCCGGCCGCCGCCGGGGCGGCGGGATCGACTCCTGGAGGCCGCGGGCGCGGGCCCGGCAGAGACGGTTCAGCGGACAGGCGGGGCACGCCGGTGCCCGCGGCGTGCAGACGGTCGCCCCTAGTTCCATCAGCGCCTGGTTCAGGTCTCCCGGATGGTCGGTGACGGCGACGAGCGTTTCGGCGACCCGCCAGAGGCGGGTGGCCGGGACGGGTGCGGCGCGACTGCCGCGCAGGAGATGCAGGCGGCTCACGACCCGGGCGACATTGCCGTCCACGACCGGGTGCGGGCGGCCGTAGGCGATGCTCAGAATCGCGCCGGCGGTATAGCGGCCGATCCCCGGCAGGGCGATTGCCGCCTCCAGCCGATCGGGAAAGCGGCCGCCATGGCGCCGCACCACCTCCCGGGCCGCCGCGTGCAGGTTGCGCGCGCGGCGGTAGTAGCCGAGCCCCGACCAGGAAGCGAGCACCTGGTCGATCGGCGCCCGCGCCAGCGATGGCAGCGTCGGGAAGCGTCGGAGGAATACCCGGTACTTCGGCAGGACGGCGCGCACGGTCGTCTGCTGCAGCATCACCTCCGAGACCCAGATCCGCCAGGGATCGCGTGTCCCCCGCCAAGGGAGGGGACGGCGGTTCCGCCGGTACCAGGCGATCAGGCGCGGGACGACCTGCCGGGGCGAGGGCGCGGCCGGCGCGGCGGCGCGCCGCGCGGGGGGGCGACCACCGGATGGCACGGGGCGGCTTCGTGGCATTCGCCGATTATAATTTCCCCATGTCCGAAACCGGCCGAACCGACTCCGGCGCCCCCGCCCCGGGTGTGTCCATCCGGCGTCACCCGCGCGACTACCGCGGCAACCTCTACGTTTACCCGGTCCTGTCGCGCCGGGCGCGCGGGCTGTCGATCGGCATCAACCTGAATCCCGACAAAGTGTGCAACTTCGACTGCATCTACTGCCAGGTGGACCGTCGCACGCCGCCGCCGGTGCGCGACGTGGACGAGCCGCGTCTCTACGACGAACTGCGCAGCATGCTCGGCGAGGCGCGCAGCGGCGCGCTTTTCGAACGGCCGGAGTTCCAGGGGGTGCCCGCCGACCAGCGGGTGGTCCGCGACATCACTTTCTCGGGGGACGGCGAGCCCCCCTCGTACCCCCGCTTTCTCGAGGTGGTGCGCGAGGTCCTGGCGATCAAGCGGGCCGCCGGGTATGACGGGCTGAAGGTGGTGGTCCTGACCAACGCCACCCTCCTCGACCGCCCGGCGGTCCAGGAAGCGATGCGGCTTCTGGACGAGGACCACGGCGAGTACTGGCTGAAGCTCGACGCCGGCACGGAGGCCTACTACGACCTGGTCGAACGCACCTCGGTGCCGTTCGCCAAGGTGCTGCGCAATATCCTGCAGGCGGCCCGGGTGCGGCCGGTCATCCTCCAAAGCCTGTTCATGCGGGTGCACGGCTCGCCCCCGCCGGCGGCCGAGATCGCCGCGTATTGCGACCGGGTGCGGGAGATCCTCTCGGGCGGCGGGCGGGTCGGCCTGATTCAGGTCTACACCGTCGCCCGGACCCCGGCGGAGTCGTACGTCGCGCCGCTCACCGACGCCGAAGTCGACGCCATCGCCGCCGAGGTCCGGAAGAGTCTCCCGGTGGCGGTCGAGGCGTTCTACAGCGACCGATGATCGAGCAGGTCTTCTACGACGGCCAGTGCGCCCTCTGTCACGGGTTCGTCCGCTTCCTCGTGAAGCGCGACGCCGCCGGCGACCTGTTCCGTTTCGCCCCGCTGCAGGGGCCGACGTTCCGGGGCGCCGCCGCGGGCCGCGGACCGTTCCCGGACAGCGTCATCCTGAGAAGCGCCGACGGCCGCTTCCTGGTCAAATCGGCCGCCATCCTGCACGCCCTCGGCCGGCTGACTCCCGGCTGGCGTGCGCTGGCGCGCCTGACCGCGGTGGTCCCGGGACCGGTACGGGACGCGGTCTACGACCTCGTCGCCCGTCTGCGCCGGCGCTTCCTGTCGCCGCCGGCCGATGTGTGCCCGATCCTCCCCGAACCGCTGCGCCGCCGGTTCGATCCATGAACCTGGCGCGCGCGGTCGCGCCGGCCCGGGTCTGGCGCACGATCAACGTGCGCTTCGACCAGGCGCGCATCTGGTACAAGATCACCTACGAGCGCGGCCGGGTCCTGGCCACCGAGAGCGATGTCTGGCGGACCTACGACGATCCCCTGCTGCTGCGCGAGCCGCGGCGTTTCTTCCACGCCGACGGTCCGGTGCCGCGCGTCGAGACGCGGGACGAGACCCGGCGGGTCGGGGCCCGGGTCGTGCGGTTCTCCTTTCCGACGCTCCACCCGCTGAAGCATCCGGAGAGCAACCGTGCCGTCGGCTGGCTGTACAGCCGCGATCCCCGGGCGCCGATCGTCCTGGTGAGCCACGGGTGGGCGCACCGATCGTTGCGCGGCATCGAGCGGATGTACGTGCGCCGGTTTCTCGATGCCGGGTTCTCCGTCGCCTTCGTCAGTCACCCGCTGCATTTCGATCGCACGCCGGCCGGCACCTACAGCGGCGAGTTGCTGGTGTCGGCCGACGTCGTCCTGACGGTCGAGGGGTTCCGCCAGGCGGTGGCCGACCTGTGCGGCACGGCCCGCTGGCTGCGCGCCGCGGGCCACCCGACGATCGGGGTGTTCGGCTACTCGCTGGGCGGTTACGTGGCCGGGCTGCTCGCTGCCGTGCGTGACGACTGGGCCTTCGTGGTCCTCGGGGGATCGGGGGACTCGCTGGCCTCGCCGATCCTCGACACGGCGCTGGGGCGGAATGTCCGGGAGGACCTGGCGGCGTGCGGCATGCTCGAAAGGCAGAGGGTCGAGCGCGCCTGGGCGATCATCTCGCCGGGACGGCTGCGTCCACGGATGCCGAAGGAGCGGATCCTGATGGTGGCGGGACGCTACGACCGGATCATGCTGCCGGCGTCGGTGCGGCGGCTCCACCGTGCCTGGGGCCGGCCACGGATCGAGTGGCTGAACCGCGGCCACTACGCCCTGCTGGCGACCACCGGTATTCTCCTGAAGCTGGCCGTCCCGTTCATGCGGGCCTGGACCAGGCCGGGTGGGCCCGGGGAGGGGAGCCGGCGATGAGAACGAAGGGCATCTGGAAGGTGATCGCGGCCTCGGCCGTCGGCACGATGATCGAGTGGTACGACTTCTATATTTTCGGCAGCCTGGCGACGGTCATCTCTCCACTCTTCTATCCAAAGGGGAATGACGCGCTGGCGCTGATCGCCTACCTGTCCACCTTCGCCGTGGGATTCGTGGTGCGGCCGTTCGGGGCGTTGTTCTTCGGCCGGATGGGGGACCTGGTCGGCCGCAAGCACGCCTTCCTGGTCACGCTGCTCATCATGGGGGGCGCGACGGCGCTGATCGGCGTGCTGCCGACCTACGAGACCATCGGCCTGGCGGCGCCGGTGATTCTCCTGGTGATCCGGATCCTCCAGGGGCTGGCGCTCGGCGGCGAGTACGGCGGGGCGACCGTGTACGTCGCCGAGCATGTCCCCGATCACCGGCGCGGCTTCTACACCTCTTTCATCCAGATCACGGCGACCCTCGGGCTGTTCGTGTCGCTGGCGGTCATCCTGACCGTGCAGAGCCGGATGACCCCCGCGGCGTTCGCCACGTGGGGGTGGCGCATCCCGTTCCTCATCTCGATCGTGCTGGTCGGCGTGTCGCTGTACATCCGGCTGCGGATGAAAGAGTCGCCGATTTTCCAGTTCATCAAGGGCGCGGGGATGACGTCGGCCCGGCCGCTGGCGGAAGCCTTCACCCAGTGGGACAACCTGAAGCGCGTCCTGGTGTCGCTGTTCGGGGCGACCGCCGGACAGGGGGTGGTCTGGTACACGGGGCAGTTCTACGCCTTGTTCTACCTGCAGACCGTCCTCAAGGTGAACGCCACGGCGGCCAACCACGTGGTCGCGGTGGCGCTGCTCCTGGGGATGCCGTTCTTCGTCCTGTTCGGGGCCCTCTCCGACCGCATCGGGCGGAAGAAGATCATGATGGCCGGTTGCCTGCTGGCGGCCCTCTCCTATGTCCCGATCTACCGGGCGATGCAGTCGGCGGCCGGCTCGGGGGTGGTGAGCACCGCCTCGCAGCGGAACCCGGTGACCGGCGCCGTCGTCCTGACGCCGATGACCTCGGTCGACGGAGTCCTTCAACCTGCCAGGGAGGTGCTCGTCTACAGCGACTTCACCGCGCTGATCACCCACCCGACCGCCTGGAAGCTGATCCTCCTGGTCTTCGCCCAGGTCCTTCTGGTCACCATGGTGTACGGACCGATCGCCGCCTACCTCGTGGAGGCGTTCCCCGCCCGGATCCGGTACACGGCGCTGTCGCTCCCCTACCACATCGGCAACGGCGTCTTCGGGGGGCTGTTGCCGGTCATCGGTCTCTCGGTGGTGGCGGAGACCGGCAACATCGAAGCCGGCCTCTACTACCCGATCGCCGTCGCCGGCATCACCTTCGTTGTCGGATCTCTCCTGCTCAAGGAAACGCACAGCGTCCTGATCTGGAAGGAACTGGAGACCGATCGCCCCGGAAAACTGAAGAGCGACATGGAAGGGCCGGTCTAAATGGCTGCCGGGATGGTTCAGCTCGGCGACGGAGCGGCCGGTTCGCGGACCCGGGATGGCCGCAGGAGCTCGATCCACTTCAGGACGCAGTTGCCGATGGTCAGGACGATGCAGGCCATCATCAGGGTGGTCAGCGCCGCGTTCAGGTAGCCCTGGAAGCGGATCGACGCGGTGGCGGCCTGGCGGGCCATCGGCAGGAAGTTGTCGGTGATCGACAGCCAGCCGGCGGTCAGCGTCGTGACCGCCACGAACGACAGCGGCGCGACCGTCACCCAGGCATAACGCGCCCGGCCCGATCGGATGATCACCGTCGTCCCGATCGACAGCGCCATCGCCGCCAGCAGCTGGTTGGCGATGCCGAACATCGGCCAGATGGTACTGATCGTCCCGGTGTGGATGAAGTAGCCCCAGGCTCCCACCACCAGGGCCGAGGCGACGATCGTTCCCGGCAGCCAGTCGGTCTTCTCCATCTTCGTGTGGAAGCGGCCCAGGAATTCCTGTACAAGGAAGCGGGCGACGCGGGTCCCGGTGTCGATGGTGGTCAGGATAAACAGCGCCTCGAACATGATGGCGAAGTGGTACCAGTAGGCCATCAGACCGCGGGCCCCGGGGACGCTGGAGAAGATGTGCGCCATGCCGACCGCCAGCGACACCGCCCCGCCGGTGCGCCCGGCGACCTCTTCGCCGACGCCGGCCGAGAGCTCCGGCAGGTCGACCACCTGGTACCCGAGGGTGGCGAACTTCTCCGCCGGCACGTTGATGGCGAAGTAGTCGCCCGGTTGCAGCGACAGGGCGGCGAGGAAGGCCATCACACCAACAAAACCCTCGCACAGCATGGCGCCGTACCCGATGGGGCGGATGTCGGACTCGCGGTCGATCATCTTCGGGGTCGTCCCGGAGGCGACCAGCGAGTGGAAGCCGGAGATTGCGCCGCAGGCGATGGTGATGAAGCAGAACGGGAACAGCTTGCCGGGGATGATCGGCCCGCCGCCGTGGACGAACTCGGTCAGGAGCGGCATCTGCACGTCGGGCGCGACGACGAAAACGCCGACCGCGAGCGCCGCGACGACGCCGATTTTCATGAACGACGACAGGTAATCGCGCGGGCAGAGGAGCATCCAGACCGGCAGGATCGAGGCGATGAAACCGTACCCCGCCAGCGCCAGGGTGATCTGCCCCTTGCTGAGCGTGAAGGCGGGCCCCAGGAACGAGCCGGGGATGTAGCGTCCGACGAGGACCGCCAGGATCAGGCCGATGACTCCGATAATCGTCCCGGAAAGATAGGCGCCACGCCGCCAGCGGTACATGTACATCCCCATGAACAGCGCCAGCGGGATGGTCACCGCGATGGTGAACGTGCCCCAGGGGGAGTGCATCAGCGCGTTCACCACTGCCAGCCCCAGCCCGGCCAGGGCGATCACCACGATGAACAGGATCGCCACCATGGCGGTGAGCCCGGCGACCGGGTTGATCTCGGCGCGGGCGATCTCGGCGAGCGACCGGCCGTTGCGCCGCACCGAGGCCGACAGGATCACGAAGTCATGGACAGCCCCGCCCATCACCACCCCGACGACCAGCCACAGGAGTCCCGGCAGCACTCCGAATTGCGCCGCCAGGACCGGGCCGATCAGCGGGCCGGCGCCGGCGATGGCGGCGAAGTGGTGCCCGAACAGCACCCAGCGGTTGGTCGGGTGGTAGTTGGTGCCGTCGTTGAGCCGGTGCGCGGGTGTCACCCGGGTGTCGTCCAGCATCATCACGCGGGCCGCCAGGAAGGCGGAGTAGTAGCGGTAGCCGATGAGCATGACGCAGATGGAGCCGACGAGGAGCGGCAGGGCGTTCACGGGCGCAGAGGATACCACCGGTCCGGGAGGCGCGCCGCGCCCTGCGATTGCCGGGCACGGCTCCGGCATCGCTGCGCGACGCCTCACCTCCCTTCGCCCCTCGCCCACCCACCGCGCTAAGAAGCGCGCGGTGGGGCCCGGCTCCGGGTCTCAGAGGGCCCGTCAACCGCAGGGCGCGGCGCCCGAACCGTGGTCTCTGGCCCTCACCGCGGGGTAGAAGTCACTGCTGGCTCAGCATGCGAGACGGCGGATCGGGAGGTATAATCGGCCG
>Ga0214473_10008378_pt1 | contig 12216 bp, 3 predicted proteins | sample RVTome_7_FD_203509 | JGI IMG/M metagenome (GOLD analysis project Ga0214473, IMG submission 203509) | Soil microbial communities from uranium-contaminated site in the Upper Colorado River Basin, Wyoming, United States - RVT98D197 | ecosystem: Environmental > Terrestrial > Soil > Contaminated >... | reverse complement strand
CGGTGGTGTCCGTCGTCAGGTTGTTCTTGAGGCGGACGATGAGCTCATCGTCGCCGGGCGGGACGGTCAGGACGGGACCGGGAATCGTCACGTCGCCGACGAACGTGTCATCCGTGCACAGGGCGAAGCCGTACATGCCGATCGGCTGACCGCTGACGGTGATGGTCGTTACGTCGGCGCGCAGGTAGAAGGTGGCCGCCGGTGCCCTCCCGACCGTGAGGGCGGTGAGGAGCAGGAGAGCCAGGGATCCCCCGCGCCATTTGATGCTGTGGTGTCGTCTGTTCATCTTGTTTGCCTCCGTTGTTGGCGTATGCGTGCCCTCATGGCCGACGCATCAGTGTTCGATCATGACCTCGTGCGGGACGATCATGAGCATGGTCATGAGGCCGCCGGGGAAGATATCGAAGTTGGTCATCTCCTTCTCGGTGTGCGAGTGCCACATGTAGACGAACGCGCCGAAGGGATTGAGTCCGCCCTCGCCGGGGGGCAGCGCGCCCATGCCGCCCAGGAAGGGGCTGCCGCTGTACATGGCTCCGAACGTCATGTCCAGTTTGTCGGGCAGCGTGACGGGGAAGGGCTTGCCGTGGTCGGGCGCGTACTCGTTGGGCTGCAGGGGATCGCCGGGTGCGTGGCCGTAGATGTCCCAGCCCATCTCGGCGCCGGTCCACTCATAGATGGCGTCGACGGTTTCGCCGGGGATCTCGTGGACGGTGAAACCGCTGAAGGCCTGGGAGCCCAGCGGGCGGCCGTCGCGGGCGATGACGCGGGCGTTGTTGCCGTGGTGGTGGTAGGGGTGCATGTCGCGTCCGCCGGGGACCACGCGCATGAGGAGCCGGTCGCCCGGATGCATCATGGGCATGCAGCCGTAGGGCTGTGTCGGCAGCCAGGAGACATTGTCGGGGTGCATGGTGTCGGGTGCGCAGCGGCCGTTCAGCAGCCAGTAGACGGGGAAGTACTTGGTGTTGTCGATTTCGGCGATGCGGCCTTCCTCGACGAGGCGGTGCATGGCGAAATCGATTTCCGAGGTCAGGAAGAGGACCTCGTAGGTGTAGGTCGTCGCCGGGTCCTCGTAGGCCTTCTGCATGCTGTAGTCGACGCCCATGCCCATGTCCATCGCGGGCATGAAGCCGGCAGGCCGGACGATCAGGGCGCCGACCAGGCCCATATCGACCTGCAGTTCGGGGCGCGTGCCGCTGTGGTACTGGTAGGTGCCGGCGTGCGCGGCGTTGAAGGTGTACTTGACGACGCCGGTCGGCTGCGCCTCGAGCGCGATCAGGCCGTCGTTGGTGGGGCCGGAGACGGCCTCCGCGGCGACGTCCTCCTGTCCGGGGAAGACGATCGAGGCGTTCTCGGCGAGTTCGTTGCCGAGCACGACGACGACCGTGGCGCCCTGGTTGACGATCAGGGTCGGCCCGGGAAACTGCATCGTCTCGGTGCCGCTGGAGTAGCCCCACATCAGGATCGAGTTTGCCTCCGGCGTGGAGATGTAGCCGGACTTCGCGGTGAGCCGAAATTCCGTGCCGGTCGTGAACTGCTCGCCCGTGATGCCGAGGATGCGGGCCTCGGTCCGGGTGCCGGACGAGAATGCCAGCAGGAGCGCGGCCATGGCGGTCAGGGTTGCTGCTCTGCGTCTCATCGTTCGTGTTCTCCTCTCTCTTTGGGGGAGGGGGCGACCCGCCCGTGCGGGCCGCCCCCCGACGTTCCGTCTGTCATTCCGTGATGTGGATTTCGGTCATCATGCCGCCGAAATCCTGCTCGTTGTTGCTGAGATACTGCATGTTCGTGGTGTAGAGCGGGTAAACCCCGGCCGGGACGTCCGCGGTGTGAATGAGGACATCCTTGGCCATGCCGCCGCCCAGTTCCACGGAGTTGGCCGTGTAGTACAGGGGATTGCCGGCTTCGTCCTGCAGCAGTTCGGCGTCCACGCCGACCACCTGCATCGGCAGCGCGCAGGCCAGCGAGTAGAACCGCGTGACGGACACGTTGGACATGCGCAACGCGATGACCTCTCCCTTGCGGGCCGTGATGAGCGCGCTGACGTTCTGCGTGGGCTCGTACCCGGTCTCCTCGAGTCCCGGCAGCGATCCCGACGTGGTGGTGTCGGGATAGCCGCGGCCGTTGAGGAACGTGTAGTTGTCCTGCATCAGGGCGAAGGGCAGTCCCTGGACGTTGAAGCTGGCGTCGTGGAACCTCGAGTCGAACGATCCCAGCTGCACGGGGAACTCGACGTCGTAGCGGGTCGAGCCGTCGCCGTCGTTGTAGACGTAGGTGTTGCCCGTCTCGTGCACGAACCCGCCGGCGAGAACCGTGCCCGACGTCAGGTTGTTCTGGATGGGATAGATCCAGAGGTTGCCCAGCATGCCCATCTGCATGTGCTCGGTGGCCTCGACGTGGCAGTGGTAGAGGTACGTGCCGGGGCTGTCGAGCTGGTAGAAGTACGTGAGCACCGAGCCCATGTTGATGACGACCGAGGCCTCGGGCACGCCGTCGAAGATGGCCGACGCGTTCTTCTCGCCGTGGAAGTGCACGGAGTGCGGATCGAAGAGATCGGGCCGCATGACCATGCCGGCGTTGAAGAGGTTGAGGTACATCTTCTGGCCTTCCTTGCCGGTGATCGTCGGGGCCGACGACTCGCCGTTGAGCATGCCGTTCATCATCAGCGTCGAGAGCGGGAACGTGGTCAGCACCGTGTCGGCCGAGGGCGTGGGCAGCAGGTCGTTGAGATTGCCGAAGCCGAACATGTACATCGAGCGGCCGTCGGCCATCTTGACGAACCCGTCGCCCGCGGAGAGCAGGTAATGGATGTTGTCGTTGTCGGCGAGGCCGTCACCATCGGTGTCCACGCCGTCGGTGTCGGGCGGGACCTGGATCCAGGCGCCGCCGGGCGGCATGAGCATGTCCATGCCCACGACAAGGACGTCGACGATGGCGACGCCGCTGGCGCCGCGCTGGTCGGTGACCTGGACGGTGAAGCTGTCCGCGCCCATCCAGCCGGCGTTGGGCATGTAGGTGACCACGCCGTTGGCCATGACCGCGGCCGTGCCGTTGGCGGCGGGCACGGTGATGGCGTACGTGAAGTAGTCGCCGGCGTTGGGATCGTTCGCCAGGACGCGGCCGATGCCCAGGACGTCCATGACGGTCGTGATGACGGCGGCCGACGGCACGGGCGGATCATTCGGACCCAGCGCCGGAGCGGTCACGTCGATCGTCACGGTCGCCCGGTTGCTGCGGTTGGTGTCCCAGGCATAGTAGGTGAAGGTGACCGGGCCGAGGACGCCGGCGTTGGGCGTGTAGACGAACGAGCCGTCGCCGGCGAGCGTCAGGATCCCTCCGACGTTATTGGCGCCGTCCAGCACCGCCAGGAGCGTGTCGCCGTTGGCGTCCGTATCGTTGGCCAGGACGCCCGTGGCGGCGGGCACGACGAGTGTCTCGCCGGCCACGACCGAGTACGACGGATCGTTGTTGGCGACCGGCGCCGTGTTATTGCCGTTGATCACGCGGAACGTGATCGTGGCGGGGTTGCTCAGCGCCATGCCGTCGGTCGCTTGGTACGCGTAGTTGTACGTCGCGATGGCGGCGCCGGGACGGAACGCGAATGAGCCGTCGGCGTTGAGCGTGAGCCGCGCGTTGTTAATCGGCGTGGCGACGGTGAGCGAATCACCGTCGGCGTCGGTGTCGTTGCCCAGCACGTTGGGCGTGCCCGCGTTGTCGTTCACATTCCGGCGGACCGTGTAGAGAGTGTTGACCGCCACGGGCGCGGTGTTCCACGCCGTCAGGCCGGTGTGGTACTGGTCGGCGCCGGCGTCGGGCGCCACGGCCGGCCGCGGCTCGCTGTCGAGGTCGCGGGCCAGCTCAGGCGTGGCCGTCAGATCCAAGGCGCCGCCGATGGCGTCCGCCGCGGACCCGGGCTGGATGTGATAGTCGCCGAACAGATCGGTGGTGCCGGGAAGCCAGAGCGTCAACGGGCCGAACCGCACGTCGATGAAGTTGCCGCCCTCATCGAAGGCGGGGACTGGTGCGGCGACGGTCGTGGTCTCGGGCTGGATGAGCGTCTGGCCGCGGTCGCCGTTGTAGTACGACGCCACGAAGAGTGTGGTCGCATCGCCGCCCGCGACGTTGCCCGCGCCCGGGTAATCCGTGATGTCCGTCAGCACGCAGTAGCGCGGCGTCAGGAGCGGTTCGGGGAACGCGCCCATGACGGCCAGGTCCCAGAACTCCGGTGGGTCCATCGGGCCGGGCACCAGGCTCGGCGACGACGGCGTGACCGTCGTGTCCAGAACGAAGTGCATCGACCGGTTCTGGTAGATGATATTGTTGTCCAGAACGGGCTGCGCGTAGGCCATGCCCGACAGGGTGGCAAAAGCCTGGCTGTTGGCATGGAGCACCACGCCGGCCGGGTGCGGGATCGATTCGTTGGGGTTGCCGGGCGTGAAGGCCGGCCCCGCGGTGGCCGTGCTGTCGTTGCGGGCGATCGTGTTCTGGACGATGTGAACCCGAGCGGCGTCCTGAATGGAGATGCCGCCGGCGGCCAGTCCGGCCACGTTGTTCACGATCTGGTTGTTGCAGATGTCCACGCGGAACCACTGGTCGGACGGAGCGATGACGCCGCCGGACACGACATCCAGGCCGTTGACGGCCTCCAGGCGAATGCCGCCGCCGTCGCCGACGCCGGCCTGGTTGCCCTGGATCAGGTTGTCGTTGATCATCACGTTGCCCGCGCCGGGCGTCAGTGTGGTACCCAGGACGGGCGCGGCGCCGGAGATCAGGATGCCGCCGCCGGAGACGGTGAGGCCCTGATTGAACGACTGGTTGAAGATGATCGTGTTGCCCTCGATCAGGACATGATCGCTGAGGCCGTAGTGGCTGATGCCGCCGCCGCCGCCGAGGGCGAAGTTGCCGGCGATCCAGTTGTCGGTGATTGCGCAGGCATCGGCGCCCGTGTAGAGCGCGACGCCGCCGCCGACGCCCTGGCTGCCGTTGGCGATGAGCTGGTTGTGGTGGATGCGGATGCCGTCGCAGTAGCTGTCCTGGTGGGCGAGCGTGTCGCCGGCCTGGACGAGCAGGTTGGGATGGCCGATGGTGATGCCGCCGCCGTTGAACCCGGAGTTGCTCGCGATGCGGTTGTTGCTGATCTCCAGATACGGCGCGTAGCCGTTGATGTTGATGCCGCCGCCGGTGTCGGCGCCCGAGATGGTCAGGCCGTCGATCCGTGCGTGGGGATTGCTGCCGAACCCGACGGGCGGGGCCTGGTTGGCCGCCAGGACGAGGATGCCGGCGCCTTCCTGCTCAAAGAGCGTGGTGGGCTCGATGCCGGCGGCGAAGGCCACTTGCTGGCCGGGCAGCAGGTCCACCTTGCCGGTCATGATCAGGTCTTTCAGGCGCTGGCGGTAGATGAAGATGTTCTCCGAGGGCGTCTTGAGGGCGCTGATGTTCGTGCCCAGGCCGGCGCCCTGGAGCTGGACCGGCTTCCACATGATCACCATTTCTTCGTAGATGCCCGCCGGGAGCAGGATCAGGTCGCCAGGGGCGGCCCGATCGATGGCGTCCTGGATGGGCGTGGCGCCGATCGTACGGTCGGGCGTGACGGTCCAGACTTTGAACTTGTCCGTGGACCGGCCGATCGTGAAGGTCAGGCCGACCGGTGTGGCCTTGCCGTTGTCGCCGCGCGTGATGATCATCTGGCCGGTCTGCATCCCCGCCACCAACCGGCCGCGGATGACATCGGGCGTCCACGAGATGATCTGGACGGACAGGCCGCCGATGGTCACCTTGCCCTGCGCGGCGCCGAACCCGTAATCGCGGAAGATCGTCTGCGGTTCCGGGCCGTCGGGCACGAAGAGCGGGTTGGGCACTTCGCTCTGGCCCGCCGAGATGATGTCGATGAAGACGTTGTCGCCATTCGCGTAGGGGCCGTTGCCCGCCGGACCCGAGGCCGACCAGATGACCGGCGTCCCGCTGGCGAATTCGACGTCCACGGGGTTCTGGCTCGATCCGGCGAACGCCGCGATCGGCACGACGGGCGTGTCAAGGTACGTGGTCGTGCCCGGCATGTAGTTGAAGGTGTACGCGAACTGGCTGTACTGCCGGTTGAAGAACGGATCGGTGATGTACTGGCCGTAGGTCGGCGAGCCGACGCGCGTGTCGAGCACGGGGCCCGGCGAGTTCAGAACCACCGTCAGCATGTTGGGCGAGTAGCCGCTGGGGCAGGGGCGGTCGGCCGTGAAGGTCGACGGCACCAGGAAGTTATAGGCGCCGTACTTGTCGGAGGAGCCGCGCGCGATCTCCTTGCCCGTCCAGTCGCGGACCGAGATGGGCAGGAACGGCGGCGAGTACTTCTCGCCGAACGCCGGGGCCAGCGGATCGAACTCGTTGGCCGTGTCATCGAGGATGATGCCGACGATGTGCCCGGCGACCGGCACCTCGGTGAACATGAAGAAGTCGGCCGCGGCGTTCTGCTGGCGGGCCAGGCGCACCTGCTTCATGTCAGGCAGGGGGCGCATCTGGCCGGCGGCCGGACAGGGCTCGCCGGGGAAGAGGGTCAGGAAGTCGGGGACGAGCCGCATCGTGCCCACGCACGGCGGGGGCAGCTGCAGCACGCTCGGCGTGTACGTCTCGCCGAACACGACGTTCATGTCCTCTTCCTTCTGGTGCAGGTAGCCCGGGGGCGTCACGGCCTCGACGATGTAGGTGTCCTCGGGCAGGCCCGGGACCTCGACGCCGTCGGCGTTGATGTAGGACGTGAAGGCGTAGCCGCCGTCAAAGACGCCCGGCCGGACCTGGTTGTAGTTGCGCAGGCCGTCGAAGCCGTCGCGCAGGTTGGTGGGATCGCCGAACCCGTAGAAGGGCAGTCCCTGCGTGCCGCTGGGGAGGTTGTCGTCCCAGCTGTCGGTCGTGGCGATCTGGATGGCGTCGCCGCGGTCGAAGGCGCCGTCGCCGTCGCCGTCGAGGTCCTCGGATCCCTTGAGCGCCGTGCCGTCGGCCCAGCCGAACGGAGCGTGGTCGGCGTCGGCGCGCTCGATGAGGCCGTTGCCGTCCGCATCGTCGATCTCGCCGTCCTCGTTGGCGTCGCGGTAGAGATTGACGGGGACGCGCGGAATGCCCGGCTCCCACGGATCGGCGACGTTCAGGCGCGCGTCGTCCTCGGCGCGCGTGGCGGCGTAGTAGACGATGCCCGAGATGCCGCCGTTGCTGTGGTCATAGAGGCCGTTGCCGTTGAGGTCGGTATCGCCGGGTCCCGGGAAATCATCATAGGGCGCGACGTTGGTGTCGACCTTGTCGTAAGTCGATTTGCCCCACCAGAGGTAGGACGTCTGGCCCAGGAAGCCCTGGAAGGCCTGCGTCAGGACGGGGCCGACTTCCGTGCGCGAGAGGTTGTTGCCCGTGTGCGGATTGACGATCTGCGCCACGCCGTCGGGTTCGAACTGCGGCTGGGGCGTCAGGACGTCCTCGGAGGGATAGTCCCAGCCCTGGTCCGGCAGCACCTGCCCGCCAGCGTCCACAACGGCCGTCAGACCGGTGGCTTTGAAGCGCGCGAAATCGACTTCGGTCACCAGCCAGTTGAAGAAGGGGAACGTTTCGTCAAACGGGATGAAGCCCTCGCCGTCCGTGGGCGCCGACTGGTACAGACTGCCGTCGCGGAAGCGCAGGTTCACCACCTGCTCGAGAATGCCCGGCTCGCCGGCATCGGGGAAGCCGTCCTCGTCATAATCCATGAAGACATTGTGGCGCAGCCGGAAGAACCAGCTGAAGATCGGGACGTCGCCCAGGACGACGTCCTGCGCGGCGTTGGTGACCGGATCGGCCGTCACGGTGACGTTCTTGCTGGCGAAGATCATGTCGAGGTTGTCATCCCAGATGGCCAGTTGGTAGTCGCCCGGGGGCACATCGGGGATGGCGAACGTGCTGTCGTCGTTGGCCGGGGCCGCGTAGAGGCAGCGGCCCAGCGCCAGGCCGGCGGCCAGCTCGTTGAGGCCGACCCAGGCCGACGGCACCGGCTCGCCCGGCCAGAACGTGAAGTCCGGCGGGCGCGAGTTGTGCAGGTTGACCACGCGACCGCTGATCGTCGCGCCGCTGCCGGGAACGAGCACCGTCTCGTCCTTCATCTGCTTGATGAAACCGATGAAGACGTGATAGCCCGGCGGCCCGAACTCGACGAAGAACGGCGGCTCGTTGGCCTTGACCAGTTCTCGCCGGTCGGCGGCGTGACGAAAATCGTGTACTTGCCGGGCGAGAGGTTCTTGATCAGCGCCAGACCGTTGGCGTCCGACAGGACGAATCCGGAGCCCTCCTGGAGGGGATTGCCCATATCGTCATAGGTCGTGCCGATCATGTGACCGAAGGCGTCCTGCATCACCGGCCCGCCGGACATGCCGTAGCGGCCGCCGGCCTCGACGAGATTGATGCGGAAGCCCGCCAGTCCCGGCTCGGTCGCATCCGGCGCGTTGTTGACCGGCGCGTTGTCATGGAAGATCAGCACCGCGATCTGCGCCGTGGGGATCGGCAGCCGGTTGACGACGACCGTCGTCGCCAGGTCGGTTCCGCTGATCTTGGCGCCGCTCATCTGGTGGTCGGCGTCCGGCAGCACGGACAGGAAGTACCGTTTCGTGGTGTCCGGCAGCGCGATGGTCGCCGTCGAGGTGAGCGTATGGCTGGTGGCTACCGGCGGCGAATAACTGCTGTGGAAACTGAAGGCGAGCATGTTGGGGTCGTTGACGCCCGGGGTGACCGGGAACGTCCGGTCCTCCTGGAGCAGCCAGCGATAGCCGCTGACCGAAGTGCCCTGGTCGTCCAGGACCGTCAGGTCCAGCGCCGGCGCGAGCGTCTGGACGGCCAGGCTGCCGGCCAGCGCCACAAGCGCCAGGCACCACTTCATAAAGAATCGCCAGTCGCGGGCGCGCCGCGCCCGGCTGGTGGGTCCCCGGTGGGGGAACGTGTTCGGGTGAACCGTCATTTGCTGCATCCTCCTCTGCGTTTGCATCTGGTGTCCTGCCAATTGAATCCTGCTGCGTACATCACACCGATTTGTGGGATTCATCCGGCCGCCTCCGCGCGGCCTGGCCTCACTTGGAAAAAAGCACCCCCTTCCGTTCGGGCACAGGAATCCATTCGTCCGTGCCCGTGCACAGTTCAGTAGTCACGCGCCGGCTTACCGGCGCGTGAACCCTATGGGATTTTTGGGAAGAACCGGCCGAACCGTCAGTCCGGGCGGACTACGGACGGCCGCTGCACCGGGGCGGCCCGGCCCCGGTGCTTGCCGCGGAACTGTAAGGGCTTAACGCCGCAAGCCCTCCCACCTGTTGCGCATCCGATGGCGCGGACCGGCTTGACGCCCTGCGCCCGTGCGGTGATCGGAACGCCTCGTTCTGGGATGCTTGCCCGATACATGCGATCAGAACCCTTCTGTTATGCCTAAGCTGCTTCTACTACAGGGTTCGCTTGCATCGCACTGAAATGACGGGTGCGATTGTGGGAGACAACCGGGGTTTAGGTCCCCAGCCCCGTTGTCACGTGGATCTGGCGCTCGCGTTCGGCTTGCGCGCGAATCCGGTACGCGCAGTCCAGGACCAGGCCGTACAACGCCAGGCAGCCGTCGTCGGCCGCACCGCTCGTGCCCTCTTGAGCTACCGTGATCAGATCATCTGTTAACGCGAGGACCTTGCGGATGGGCGAATGATTGTGACCTTGCACTGGCAGCGCCCCCCCGGAGTCGTGAATTCTGGCCCACGCCCTTTATAGCGATTGTTGTACCAGGCGTTGGCCTTGGGGCGGGCAAACTGTCAGGGTATTGTACGGATTGTTGAAATCGGAAGCTTTCAGGGTAAAACACTGATACAAATGCGACAGATCCGATTTTGGGGGCGTGTCTCGCGAGCTGGACGGAATGAGACACCGGGCATCGCAAATGGACCGATCGCGTTCCGCCGGGCGACACATAATGCGCGGAGTTCAAACGACTAATAAGAATCTTTCCTATTCTCGCTGTGTCTCACTGCCTTGCGAGACACGGCAATGAGACACTGAGGCACTTTCTCGCCTTCTGGTACATTCTTGCTTGACGAAGCGAATACTAAAGCGGTAAAAGTGTTGCGGGGGGAGAGCGGATTTCCTTTCCGTTCCGCCTTGGCCTCGAAGGACCTGCCTTGAGGGGTGGGGTTTCCGTGCGGAACCGCCGGTGGGCGCGCTGGGAGATTCGGGGCGCCATCCCTATTGCCGATCGCGTGGAGAGGTCCATAGTAGTGGTCACGGTCCGCGTGATGCATCGCGAGCGTGATGACTACTTATGACGACGGATGCAACTTCTAGGACTTCCTCTCAGGGAGTGGGCTGATGGAGTTTTCCGACCAGGACATTCGCGATGCCTATGAGCGGCTGGGTGTGCCGATGCCGCAGGCCGAACCGCCTGCCCTTGAGGCGCCGGGCGATGCCCTGGAGGCGCCGGCAGAGATCACGGCCGTCATCGAACGCGCGCACATCCTTTTGGAGAAGCAGCGTCCGGGGACGGAGCGGATGATCGATCTCCGGCCGATCCTCGACAGCCTCGACGTGCCGGTGTTCATACACGACCTGGAGTGCGCGTTCCTGGAGGTGAACCAGGCGGCGTGCGAGCACCTCGGTTACAGCCGCTACGATCTTCTGCAAATGGCGCCCGCGCAGATCGAGCTGCGGGCGGAGGCGGCCGCGCTGGCCGCGCGCATTCAAGCCTTGCGCGAATGCGGGCACGCCACGTTCGACGTGGTCCACGTGCGCCGCGACGGCGCCGAGGTCCCCGTCGAGCTGCATTGCCGTCTCACGGAGCATATGGGCCGGCCGGCCGTTCTCTCGGTGGTCCGGAACATCGCCCGACGCCGGCAGGAGGAGGCGCTGCGGCTCTCGCACCGGTTGCTGGAGATCGCCAATCAACACTTCCAGATGACGCCGCTGCTGTCCGAGCTAGTGGCGGAAATCCGGCGTTTTACCGGCTGCGCCGCCGCGGGCATTCGGATCCTGGACCGCGCGGGGACCATTCCCTTCCAGGCGGCCGAGGGCCTCGACAGTGCCTTCCTTGCGAACGAAGGCTGCCTGTCGGTGCATCGCGACCGGCGCACGTGCGTGGATGTCGTCCAGGGCGCGATCCCCTCGGATCGGCCCGGCTTCACTCCCGGCGGATCGTTCCTGGCCGGTGATACGGTCCAGATGCTCGCCGCCTCGCCGGAGTCCGTTCGATCAAGCACCCGGGGCCTGTGCACGCAGTTCGGCTTCCGCTCGCTGGCCCTGGTGCCGATCCGCCGGGCCGACCAGACGCTGGGCCTGCTGTATCTGGCCGACCCCCAGCCCCACCGGATCGATCCGGCGACGGTGGAGCTGCTGGAGCAGGCGTGCGAGCAAATGGGGGCGGCGATCCAGCGCATCTGCATCGAGGAGACGCTGCGGGACTCGCGCGAGCGCTGGCGCGCCCTCATCGAGAACGCCCCCAGCTATGTCGTGATCCTGGACCGCGACGGCATCATTCAGTACATGAACCGCACGGTGACGGGCGTCCCGACCGAGACGTATATCGGCCGCAGTCTCTACGAACTGCTGGCGCCGGAGGATCGCGGCCGCGTCCGGGAGGCCATCGCGCAGGTGTACGATACGGGGGAGGCCGCGCGCCTGGAGTACGCGGCGCCGCTGTCGGTCGGGCTGACGCACTTCGATGTCCATGCGGGCCCCATTCGGCGCGGCGAGGAGGTCCTGGCCGTGCTGTTGGTCGTCTCCGATGTCACGGAGGCCCGGCGCACGGAGGAGCGGCTGCGCAAATCCAAGCGCGAGCTGTCGATCCACAGCCAGATCGCCGACGTGTTCCTGACCGCGCCCGAGGACGAGACGTACGCCGAGGTGCTGCAGCTGATCCTGCACGCATTGCGCAGCCATCATGGCTTCTTCGGCTACATCGAGGAGGACGGCGCGCTGGTCTGCCCCTCGATGACGCGCGAGGTCTGGGAGCAGTGCCGGCTGGAGGACAAGGCGTTCGTCTTCCGGCCCGAGCGGCTGGCGGGCCTATTCCGGCGCGCCATCGAGCAGAAGGTTATCCAATGCGCCAACGAGGGGGTCGCCGTGCCCCAGGGGCACATCCCCGTCCAGCGGGCTGTCGCCGTTCCCATCGTGCACAGGGAGCGCGCGGTGGGCCTGATCGCGCTGGCCAACAAGATCGACGGCGGGCCGTATGACGAGGACGACCGGGATCTGCTGCGGACCATC
>Ga0214473_10008377_pt1 | contig 12216 bp, 10 predicted proteins | sample RVTome_7_FD_203509 | JGI IMG/M metagenome (GOLD analysis project Ga0214473, IMG submission 203509) | Soil microbial communities from uranium-contaminated site in the Upper Colorado River Basin, Wyoming, United States - RVT98D197 | ecosystem: Environmental > Terrestrial > Soil > Contaminated >... | reverse complement strand
GTGCTCTAACCGGCTGAGCTACACCGCCACTGGTCGGATGGACAGATTATTTTCTTTTTTATATTATCGATATTGAAGGGAATGTCAATGAATAAAAAGTGCCTAAAGTGCGCTGAAGTGCCTAAAATTGGGCCGACAAAAATATTTCATAATTTCCTAAACAAAAATACAGCATTCAGCGATCAGCTATCAGCGCTCAGCCAAAGAATAAACTCTCCCTTTGGGCCCTGTGCCCCTCGTTTTTGCTGATAGCTGATCGCTGACAGCTATTCCGTTAACAAGTAATCCGGCTTTACATGTTTCATGGACTTGAATATGTTTTCTCGTATACCTCGATGGCTTTTTTCTAATTCCTTTAGAAGATCCTTTATAAATTGCCGCTTTGTATTTCCGGCTGTGGGACAGGGATTCTGGAGGACGGGTAGCTGTTCCTCCTGCGCAAATCTTTTCAATAGAGATTCTTCGACGTAGGCCAGAGGCCGGATCAGGTTGAACTCTCCCTTGAAGTACGTTTGGTAAGGGATCATCGTACTGATTTCCCGGGCGAAGAAAATATTGAGCAAAAAAGTCTCGATCACGTCGTCTTTGTTGTGGGCCAAAGCCAGCTTATTGCACCGAAATTCCCGGGCCAATTCAAAGAGTCTTCTTCTCCGTAGTCTTGAGCACAAGAAACAGGGACTGGCCTTACGGTTGTAGTCGCTATGAGCCAGGGGGCCGATGTTTGTTTTTTCGATACGGTAATTATATCCCTCTCCTTTAAAGTACTCTTCCAGAAGTCGAGGCTGGTTCCCGTCGTTCCCCTCGAACCCCATGTCCACGTAAGCGGCCAAAACAAACGCAGGCCTGGGGACGAAAAGCAAAGGCCCGGTCAAGAGCTTTAGAAGGGTGAGGCTGTCCGCTCCGCCGGATACTCCGACTAAGATCCGGTCCCCTTCCCCCAGCATTTTGTGCTTGAGAATAGCCTGCTCCAGTCGCTTTCGGAGATGAAGATGGAGTTTACTCATTTAAAGTCGTCAAAAACAGTGTCAGTGTGAGTGTGAGTCCTGGATTCCGGCTTCCGCCGGAATGACGACAAAGAACCATGTCTTTCTAATGTTTGTCTCTCCGGCGAACACTGGACTTGATCCGGGGCGGAGTCCAGTTCGAGGCTTTCAAAAAGAAAGGTCCTCCAACCAATGATATTTAGACTATTATGGACTCATTACTAAATAAACCAAAGAAGCGGGCTCCTGTCAAGAATTTCGATTGGGAACTCACACTGACGCTCGTATTTTTAATTGGCCTGCCGGTATTTCATCAATTGATTGATGAGGCCGAAGAGTTTCCATGCTTCGGAGAGGTGAAAAGTGAAAAAGCTTTTCACGGTCAAGGGTTGGCGATCCGGGTCCACGTGGGCATAGCTCTTTAGGATCTGCAAATACACCCGGCGAGGGTCCGGGGCAGCCTGGGCCAGGCGAAGGGTCTCGGTGTAGGGGATCATATCGTCATCTTCTCCATGGGCCAGGATCAGGTCGGCCTTTAGTTGTTTCAAAGCGGGGGCAACGGAGAGGGCTTCAATTGAGCTGAGGACGTTTACGGGTAGCTTCTGGAGCAGGATTTCAGTCTGGTTGGGGTCAGTGTGCGACAAAAGGGCCAGGGCATTCTTCCCTTCCTCGCCTAGAAGCGGCAAGATTTGCTCAATCGAGGCCTGTTCATTTTTTAGCTTGATCTGCAGAATTCTTTGGAGCATCATTCGATCCTGTGCCGATGTGATCAGGTCAAGATTGTTCTCCAGAAAGACCCACTTGCCGTATTCCTGGGGTTTCCGAAAATAGCGTTTCCCCTCGAACTCAAAATTTCCGGTGGCGATGTAGGAAAGAACCTTCCGCAAGTCATAATATCCCCCGAAAGAGACGATGAACCGCACTTTCTCCCTAATGATAGGACGGCCGGCGGCGATCATCGTGGGTCCGGATCCATAGCTGAACCCGAAGAGGCCGCAGGATTCGGGAAGGATGTATTTTCTCAATGAGATGAGGTTTTCAAAGGCTACCCGGACCTCGTCGATATCCGAGGGAGCAATGCGAAAAGACCGCATCCCCTTGAAATCCGGAACAAAGACAACGAACCCCGAGCGGCAGAGAATTTCAGCAAAACGCCTCAAGCGCGGATCATTTTTTCCCGTATCGACGACCCCATGATTGAGGAGAATTCCCGGATACCGCCTCCCGGCTTCGGGGAGGTATAAGTCGGCCATTACGGGCCCGTTTGGCCCATTGTACGAAACCTCTTTGATTATAGGCGGCGGGGTCCACTTTCCCAGCCATCCCTTTGATTCAAAATTCAAGAGCTCGCTCAGAAAAAGCGTGGACCAGAAAGCTCGCGAAAGAGCCGGTCCAAAGAAAGCCGCAAGAAGACCCAGGGTCAGGAGGAAGAAGATAAGGGTGGTTTTTCTTCTCATTTTCTTTCCAGAGCGGCGGGACCGGCGAAGTTCCAAAATTCAGCGCAACCCCCCCAAATGCTTATCTTCAGTCTACGGCCGAGAGGGCCCGGGCCAAGTCTCGAAACTGCTCCAGGGATAGCGTTTCCCCTCTCAAGGCCGGATCGATGCCGGCGGATAGCAGGGCTTGCCGAATTTTTTCCGTGGAAAGGTGGGAGAATTCCCCCAAACGGATGGCGTTCGCCAGGGTCTTTCGCCGGTAGGCGAACGCTGAACGGATAACCCGCCGCAGAGTCTTTTCATCCCCGACCTCGACAACCGGTTCTTGCAGGATTTCAAACTTCACCACGGCAGACTCAACCTTGGGCCGAGGATGGAAAGCTTGGGGAGACACAGCGAAGAGAACCTGGGGCCGGCTGTAAAGCTGTGACCAGAGGCTGAGGGGGCCGTACTCTTTCGTCCCGGGCCGGGCCACTACCCTCATCGCCACCTCCATCTGGAGCATCAAAACGAAAAGCGCAAAACAATGGCGCTCTTCGAAAAGCCGGAAGATCATCGGGCTGGAGATTTCATACGGGAGGTTTGCGATGACTTTCATCTTGCGCCGCCCCTTCTGGAACAAAGCTCGGAAATCATAGCGCAAGGCATCTTCCGGAATGACCTCAACCTGCTCTTTCCCGGGAAATTGGTCCCGCAAAACATCGGCCAAACGCTGATCGACCTCGAGAGCATAGACCTTTTGCACACGCGCCGCCAGAGGGGCGGTGAGCGTTCCCAGTCCGGCCCCGATCTCCACAATGATATCCTCAGCCTCCAGGTCTGCACGATCCACAATTTTGCGGAGAACATTGGGATCAACGACAAAATGCTGCCCCAGCCTCTTCTTCGGGCGAATCTGGAGTTCTCTAAGTTGTTTTCGAGGGGAAATCAAGGTTGTCAGACCGCTTTCGCCGTTTTTCCCTGTACAGGATAACCACTCGCTTAGTGATATAATAGGAAGGAATGGCACAGATCAATCCCAGGACGAATCCGCCGACGATGAGGGGAAAGGAAATCCCCCAGCCCAGCTCAATCATTTTTTGGATGGAGAAACCTGACACCGCGAAAGAAGGGGGGGTTGTGCGGGTAATCATCCGCCCCAATTTGTAGTCCAAAAAATAAACGAACGGGAGCAACAGAGGGTTGGAGACCCAAACCCCCATGGCCGCGGCGAGTTTGCTTTTCCCGAAAAGATAGGCGATCAGAACGGCCAAAACGGTATGCAGAGGCACCGTAGGGGTCATGCCGACAAAGACCCCGATAGCCATTCCCTCGGCGACTTCCTCCGGCCGGCCCTTCAAACGAAGGAGCCGAAGGTACCAGAGGCGAACCCATCTCCTCCATCTGATCCATCGCTCTCTCATCTTCACTTTCTTTTCCAGGCTATTCTTATTGTATCTTAACCTAAAGGTTGTGAAAAGACGCGAAGGCATCACCCCCACCCCCTGAACCATGTGAGGTTCAGGGCATTGTCCTGCACCCTACGTGGTGCAGGGCTTCCCTCGCCGAAGCTGTGAAATAATCCCCTAAATCGCCCTCACCCTCGCCCTCCCCCGTCAAGGGGGAGGGAAATTATTTATTATTTCAATATGTTTACCCTCTCCCCGGGTGGGAGAGGGTGGGGTGAGGGGGTATATTCGAAATTTTTCACAGCTTCCCCCCTCCGAAGGGGAAGGTTAAGGTGGGGGGGCAAAAGTCACCCACGGTGAGGTCCTACTGCCATCCGTAATAAGCATTTCTGCCGCCTAAATTAAAGGGCACAAAAAATACTTTAAAAAAATTTTTGCACCAATGGGGTTAACTTCTTTCTTTTCCAAACCTGGAATAGGCATTCAAGGAAAGGTCGGAACTCAGACCTTCTTTCAGGAGATGGAAGCCGGCCACAGCCACCATGGCGGCATTATCCGTACAAAGAGCGGGCGGGGGGAAATGGACCATGATCCCTGCTGACTTTCCTTCCTGGGAGAATTTTTCCCGCAGGCGAGAATTGCAGGCAACTCCGCCGACCACTACAACGTCCTGGGTCGAATCCCTTCGAGCGGCGCGAAGAACCTTTGCGATCAGTGTGTCGACGATTGCTTCTTGAAAGGAAGCGGCAATTTCCCGAATCTGAACGGGCGTAAGTTCTCCCCCGTGGCTTTTCACATAGTTGAGAACGGCCGTCTTGACCCCGCTGAAGCTGAAATCCAAGGAATCGCGTTCCAGCAGGGTTCGGGGAAAAGAAATTGCGTTCCGGTCCCCCTCTCGGCCCAGTCGATCGATGATCTCTCCTCCAGGATAACCTAGCCCCATGAGCTTGGCAACCTTATCGAAGGCTTCGCCGGCCGCATCATCCAGAGTTCGCCCGAGTAAAATCATTCGCGTGGGGCTTTCGACCCGAAAAAGGCTCGTATGCCCGCCGGAGACGACCAGGGCGGTAAAGGGAATTTTCAAAGGCGAAGGGGTAAGAAAGATCGCGGAGATATGACTTTGAAGATGATTGACCCCCACCCAGGGGATTCTGAGGACGTACGCGATCGCTTTGGCGACCCCAAGGCCGACCAGGAGGGACCCTACGAGTCCAGGACCCTGGGTGACGGCGATCGCCTCGATCCCCTGAAGGTCATTTCCGGCCCTGGATAGGGCCTCTGTTATAACCGGCAGAATGACTTCGACGTGCCTGCGGGAAGCAAGCTCGGGAACGACCCCGCCGTACTTCCCATGCAGAGCGACCTGTGAAGCCACAACGCTGGAGAGAACTTCCCGGCCGTCCACCACGACAGCCGCAGCAGTCTCATCGCACGAAGATTCGATCGCCAACACTTTCATGGCCAGAGGGAGTATCGCATTCGGGTATTCTCTCGGATCGCCTTGACGAGGGCTTCCAGATCTTCAGGGGTGTTGAAGAATCCTACGCTTGCCCCGGACGGTGCCGGGGGGAAAGGTTCCGATCGCGCGATGAGCCTGAGGGCCATAAGGCAACCCACAGCGGCCGGAACGTTCCGGATTTGCCGCAATCCCTCCTTTCACTCCAATCTTTCGGCGGCAGAGTCCCGCCGGCTTGGGGAAAGAAACGGCAGCCTGGTCCAAGCAAACGGACACGAATACAAATCCAAAATTATATTGTACTGCTTTTCCAAAGGAAATCCATCGGCAAATGCCGACGGATTTCCTGTTGGCTTGGCTTAGCGAGATCCGCTGATAAATCCTCGCCAATAAGGGAAGGCTAGCCCCCCAGAACAGAGGCCATCTGAAAGATGGGCAGGTACATCGCCACGACGATTGCCCCAATCGCAGTGCCGAGAAAGACCATCAGTAAGGGTTCCAGCAGAGAAGTCAAAGCGGAGACGGCGGCGTCCACCTCGTCATCGTAAAAGTCCGCAATCTTGCTCAGCATGGAATCCAGGGCACCGGTGGACTCACCGACGGAGATCATTTGCACGACCATCGGGGGAAAAACTTTGCTCGCCCCCAGGGGCTCGGCTATCGTCTTCCCCTCTCCGATACTCATCTTGGTCTTGAGGATCGCTTTTTCGATGATCTTGTTTCCAGAAGTTCGCGCCACGATATCCAAACCCTCAAGGATTGGGACTCCGCTGGAAAGCATCGTCCCCAGGGTACGGGTGAATTTGGCGATGGCCACTTTCCGGATCAGGGTTCCGAAAATCGGAAGCCTTAGGACGTAATCGTCAACCCTTTCCTGCCCCGACTCTGTTTTGTAATAACGCCGGAAGAGGATGTACAGGACGATAAGGAGGGCGCCCACGAGGAGAAAATAGCGCCGCATGAAATTGCTGATGTTAATGACCATTTGGGTAAAAGCCGGCAGGGTTCCCCCCATATCGGCAAACATCTTCTGGAAGACGGGGATTACGAAAACCAGCATACCAATGACAACGACCATGGCAATAACCAGAACCGCAATGGGATAGACCATGGCCCCTTTCACTTTTTTCTTCAGGTTCATGGACTTTTCGATGTAGGCGGCCAAACGGTTCAGAATGGTATCCAGAATACCCCCGGTCTCCCCCGCGGTGACCAGGTTGCAATAAAGTTCATTAAAAACAGTCGGATGTTTACGCAAGGCATCCGCGAAGGTGGACCCCGCTTCCACGTCTCCCTTCACCTTGAGGAGGATTTCCTTCAAAGTGACGTTATCCTGTTGGCTGCCGAGAATCTCCAAACACTGCACCAAGGGCAGGCCGGCGTCGATCATGGTGGCGAATTGGCGCGTAAAGACGACGATATCTTTTTCTTTGACTTTTCTCCGCCCGGAAAACTTGAAGCCTCGCAGAATGTCCTTGGGTTTGGCCTCGATCTTGATGGCCTGAATTTGCTGCCGGCGAAGCGCCGACCGTACCGCGGCTTCGTTGGCTGCGGATAATTCCCCCCGTTCCCTTGTCCCTTTGCGGGTCCTGCCCTCCCAGACATACACTTCCATTGGCATCCTCCAAATACCGCACAGATTTCTTGTTAATCTTCCACTGTGGCCTTCAAAACCTCTTCGACGGTCGTAATCCCTTCTCGGAGTTTCGTCAGGGCCGTCTGCCGCAGAGTTTTCATGCCCAAGCGGATGGCTTCTTTTTTGATTTCAGTCGCCGAGGCCCCCTGAAGGATCAGTTCACGGATTTCCTCCCGCACGGGCATGACCTCGTATAATGCCAGCCTGCCTTTATAACCTGTATTGTTACATTGGGAACAGCCCACGCCTTTATAACAGATGAACCCCTGGATATCATCCGGGGCGACGCCCAGGTTCACAAGCATCTGCGGGGAGACTTGAATGGGCGTCTTGCAATTTTCGCAGTTCAGCCGGGCGAGTCTTTGAGCGGCGATCAGATTCACCGAAGAGGCCACGAGGAAGGGTTCGATGCCCATATTCAACAACCGGTTGATCGTGCTCGGAGCATCGTTCGTGTGCAGCGTACTCAGAACCAGGTGGCCGGTGAGTGCGGCCTTGATCGCGATCTCGGCGGTCTCAAAATCCCGGATCTCCCCCACCATGATGATATCCGGGTCTTGCCGGAGGAAAGATCGCAGGGCCGTGGCAAAATTCAAGCCGATCTCTTCGTGCATTTGCACTTGGTTGATGCCCATGAGGTTGAATTCCACCGGATCCTCGGCCGTGGAAATATTCTCAGTGATCTGGTTCAGTTCGGCGAGGGCCGAATAAAGGGTGGTGGTTTTGCCGCTGCCGGTAGGCCCCGTGACCAAGACCATGCCAAAGGGTTTGTGGATGGCATCCTTGAAAAACGTCAGAGGCGTTTCTTCGAAACCCAGCTTGGTCATGTCGAGCTGAAGGTTGGATTTGTCGAGCAGTCGCAGGACTACCTTTTCCCCGAAGAGAGTGGGCATGACGGACACCCGGAAATCCATCTCTTTGTCCCGGCCCAATTTCATTTTGATGCGTCCATCCTGGGGCAAGCGGCGCTCCGCGATGTTCAGCTTGGCCATGATCTTCACCCGGGATATAATGGCGTTCTTCATTTTCATGGGTGGCTTCATGAAGTCGTTGAGCACACCGTCGAGGCGCAGGCGGACGCGAAAAATCTTTTCGTAGGGTTCCAGATGAATGTCGCTGGCCCTCCGCATGATGGCTTCATTCAGAATCATGTTGACCAGTCTAACCACGGGGGCATCTTCGGAGGCCTGCTGCAACTCGTTGACGTCCACATCATCGGCTTCCTCCAGCAGCTCCATCTTCTCCTCTTCGCTGATCGAGCCCATCATGATCTCCGATATGGTCGAAGAGGGGTCATAGTGCCGATCGATCGCGACCTTGATGGCGCTTTCCGTGGAGACGAAAACCTCTACGTGGCAACTGGTCAAGAATTTGATGTCATCGATCGCGAGGATGTTGGAGGGATCGGACATCGCCACCCGTAAAGTGCCGCCCACCCTTTTGATGGGGAGCACCTGATACTTGTAAACCACGTCGGCGGGAATCAGCTTGATGGCTTCGGGGTCCACCTCCACTTCGGAAAGATCGACCGCCGGGACCCCGTAATGTTTGCTGAGGAAAGAGACCAGCTGTTTTTCGCTGATGAACCCGAGCTTTACTAATGAACTCCCCAGCTTGTTTCCAGAGATCTTTTGTTCTTGAAGGGCATCATCCAGTTGTCTGGTCGTGATCAATCCCTTGCTTACCAGCAATTCACCCAACCGGATGGACATAATACCTCCGCAAAAGCTGTCTAACTAGCAGAAAATAAATGGAATTAAGAACGTTTGTTACGCTTGTTTGATTTTTCTTTTACCTAGTATCGTCAATAAAATGAAAAATCTGAAGGGGCTTAACAATTTTTATTAAATTGTTTCTCCATAGAAATGAAAGCCTTGGGATCGTCGGGACCCACTCCGCTCTTGACAACACCCATCAAAGATTGTACCTTCAACCTCAATTATCGGGTGCCCGACTCCAATTCCTAAGACCCATGGCAGTTTCCATGATGGTTTAGGCCGGTTGCGCCTTCCCGGGAGCCCGGAAGGGATTTTCGGTGGATCGTTTTATCATATGGCTGGCTTCGGGGTGCTACAGCGGGTATCTCCCGCATGCACCGGGAACGGCCGGAACCATGGTTGGAATCCTGGTCTATTTTTTATTCTCTTTTTTCCCGCCCTGGATTTACCTTTTGAGCTCGACAGCCGTCTTTTTCCTTGCCTGGTGGGCCTCGGAACGGGCCGAAATCCTTTTCGCGGAAAGGGATAGTCCGAAAATCGTCATCGATGAAATTGCCGGTTATTTGATCGCCATGGCCCTCCTGCCCCGTACACTCACAATGGTGATCGGGGGATTCCTTTTCTTTCGTATTTTCGATATAATAAAAACGCCCCCCGCCGGATCTGTCGAGCGTCGATTATCTGGAGGATTGGCGGTCGTTCTCGATGATGCCGTCGCCGGGATTTATGCCAATTTATTGCTCCACGCGGCCATCCATTGGCGCCCGCAGCTTCTTTTCATCGTGGACAGATGGTACTTTGGGCCCATCTGAGGCAAATCGGCACCGTTAACCGACATAGAGAATGGGAAAAAATTGCGCCGGCAGTCCGGTTTTGACGATGCGACAATCTCCGGGGGTAAACGCGGTGAGCCAAAGAGCAGCATCGAATAGCAGGCTTTGGGCGGTTTCCCTCATAAGGGGGTGCGTTTCAAGAGGTTCCCGTGAAAGTTGAGATCATCACGGTGGGAAATGAATTAACCGCCGGCGAAATCGTTGATACGAATGCAGCGTTCATGGCCGGGCTGCTCACCGAGAGGGGTTTCGAGGTCACCCATATCACAACGATCGGCGATAACGAAGGCCATATTGAAGAGGCCCTCCTTCGGGCCCAGGAACATGCGGAAGCCATCATCGTGAGCGGCGGCCTGGGTCCGACGACGGATGACATAACGGCCAGCTCCGCCGCCAGAGCCCTGGGCCGTCGGTTGATCATGAACAAAGAAGTGCTGCAAGTCATACGTTCGCGTTTTGCGGAGAGAGGCATGGAGATGCCCCTGGCCAACGAAAAGCAGGCCCTTTTCCCCAGCGAAGCAGAGGTCATTCCGAACCCCCTGGGTACGGCTCCGGGCTTTATCCTGCGCCCCAAAGGAAAGAGATTCATTTTTCTTCCTGGAGTTCCCCGGGAATTACAGTATCTTTTGAAAGAAAATGTCCTCCCTCTGCTGGAGAAGGAGCGCCGGGAGACGACTTTTTTTGCCTCCCGGACCCTCAAAGCCTTTGGCGTTACCGAATCGGCCATTGCCGACCGTCTCCGGGACCTCAATCTCCGGGAGAATTCGGCCTCCCTGGCCTTCCTGCCTCGCTTTCCAGAAAACCATGTGAAGATCACGGTCCGCGGAAAATTCCGGGAAGAAGTCGAGAAGAACCTCCGAGAGATGGAGAACATCATCCGCGAAAAATTGCCGGGGCGGGTTTTCGCGGTGGATCAGGAAACGCTGGAAGAAATCGTGGGAAATCTATTGCGGTCTCACCAAGCCACGGTAGCGGTCGCAGAATCCTGTACCGGGGGATTGATTGCTCATCGTCTGACCAACATTCCCGGCAGCTCCGATTATTTCGAACGGGGAGTGGTGGTTTACAGCAACCGGGCAAAAATTGAACTCTTGAGAGTCCCGGAGGAACTCTTGGCCGCCATGGGCGCGGTCAGCGGCCCGGTTGCCGAAAAAATGGCTGAAGGGGTGCGTCAAATCAGCCAGTCCACCCTGGGACTGGGCGTCACGGGAATCGCCGGGCCGGGGGGAGGGACAGAAGAAAAACCGGTCGGCACGGTTTTCATTGCCCTCGCCAGCCCCCGGGGAACCGTCTCCAAAAAATACCAATTTTGGGGGGACCGGGCACAGATCAAATCGATTTCGGCGCATACGGCTATCGATTGGGTACGAAGGTTTTTTCTCGATATAATATAAAAAGGTTACCGAGTTTTCAGCCATGGAAGGAATCCGCTCATTCATCGCCGTCGAAATTCCGGAGCCTTTGCGGGCAAAGTTGGATGGGGTGCAGAGAGAGCTCAAACGGGCGGATGCCGATGTTCGTTGGGTGCGCCCGGAAAGCATCCATCTTACCTTGAAATTTCTGGGTTCCGTTACCGAAGAGGAACTGGAGAAGCTGGCCGGGGTCATTGCGCCGATTATTTCTTCATGGGTCCCATTTGAAGTACGCCTCCAGGGAATCGGATGCTTTCCGTCCTGCCGCAATCCCCGCATTGTCTGGCTGGGCATTGAACAGGGAAGCGCGGAAGCTTCGTCCTTGCAGAAGGCCGTCGAGAATCAGGCAGCCGATGTGGGTTTCCCGCCAGAGACCCGCGCTTTCAAGCCCCACTTGACCCTCGGGCGAGTTCGCTCTTCCAGGGGAAAAGGCTCCTTAGCTCAGGTCGTCGAGAATCACCGGGAGGTAGAAATTGGATCCTTCCGGGTCAATGAGGTTTATCTTTTTAAGAGCGAATTGAAGCCTTCGGGCGCAGTCTATACGAAACTGCAAACCTTCCCGCTGGGAAAAAGGGAAAAAGAATAAAAGATAAAAATATTAGAAACTGATTTGCCACAGAGGTCACCGAGGCCACAGAGGGATTTATGTTCAAAAACCAAAAGGAAAAGGCAAAGGGTTGCGGAATCTGTTTTGGGGGCGCAGGATCAAATTCTTTTCCATTGTCAGCTTCCACATCTCTGTGCTCTCTGTGACCTCTGTGGCTAACCAATTTCAACTTTTAAAATAAAAAATAATGAGGAGGGCTTTATGCCGGCGGAGACCCAAAAAGAAAAAGCGATTGATTTGGCGGTCAGCCAGATCGAGCGTCAATTTGGCAAAGGGGCGATCATGCGCCTGGGGACGGATGCAGTCCTTCCCGACATAGAGGTGATTCCCACGGGTTCGTTAGCTTTGGACATCGCCCTGGGCGTGGGGGGGATTCCCCGGGGCCGGGTCGTTGAGATCTTTGGCCCGGAAGCATCGGGCAAGACCACCTTGGCCCTGCATATTATCGCCGAGGCCCAAAAGAAAGGGGGCATCGCCGGGTTCATCGATGCCGAGCACGCCCTGGACGTCGCCTATTCCCGGAAGCTCGGCGTGAAAACCGATGACCTTTTGATCTCCCAGCCGGACACTGGAGAGCAAGCCCTGGAGATCGCCGAAATGCTCGTGCGCAGCGGGGCCATCGATGTGGTGGCGATCGATTCTGTCGCCGCGCTCGTTCCCAAGGCCGAGTTGGAGGGAGAAATGGGGGATGCGCATATGGGTCTTCAGGCGCGCTTGATGTCCCAGGCCTTGAGGAAGCTGACGGCC
>Ga0214473_10008376_pt1 | contig 12217 bp, 9 predicted proteins | sample RVTome_7_FD_203509 | JGI IMG/M metagenome (GOLD analysis project Ga0214473, IMG submission 203509) | Soil microbial communities from uranium-contaminated site in the Upper Colorado River Basin, Wyoming, United States - RVT98D197 | ecosystem: Environmental > Terrestrial > Soil > Contaminated >... | reverse complement strand
TTTACTCAAATGGGCCAAGTACCGTCGGTGGCGGAATCGTTCGAATGGCGCGGCTTGCGCTTCGAGATCGTCGATATGGACGGCAAACGGATCGACAAAGTGTTGGTCGTGTCCAAGGATGCTGTCAGTTCCGCGAATACGACGCCAGACAGCGGATCGGTTGCGCAGCAAAAGCCACAAGAACGAGACGAGTAATTTAACACGGCGAGCACCGCCGCGGATCCGGTGCTTCGGGACTATCTACCTGCTCTGCTGCTGTGCTTTAATAGATGCATACAGCGCGTCGTAGAGAAAAGCGGCTTTCTTGACGGTCTCGTAATCGTCTTTGGTAACAAGCGGAAAGCCCTGCGAGATCATTCGAATTCCGGCTGATTCCTCGGTTAGGTCAGTTTCATCGGCAAAGTCGGCGCCGCGCACCATGCGCGCGATTTTTCTCAGAACGAGATCATTGGCGCAGTAGTCATCGACGAGGGCTTCAAACGAACAGCGCCCTTTTTCGTCCTTGTGCGGATAGGTTGCTCCCGGCGCATCGAAGCCCTTTGCCCCCTGCCGCGATTGCACCTCTGCCACTTGGTCAGGCTCGACGAAAAGAAATTCCGCATGCGGATCGATAAAGCGGCAAATTAACCACGCCGTCGCGACTCGGTTAACTCGGATCTGTTTTCGCGTCACCCACTGCATTGAACGATCTTAGTGAAAAATTGGCCAAAGCACTAGGCCGACCAGCCCGGCGACGGAGACGATGATGGGCTCAGGTATTTTGTAGCGCCATAAGACGGCCAGGCTGACGAGCGCGATGGCCGCCGTTGGCAAGTCTATGATCGCACGCGTGGTCAATACTAGGACCGCGCCGGTAATGGCGCCCGTGGCCGCGGCGGTGGCGCCGTCGACGAAAGCCTTGAGTTGCGGGTTGTCCCGGTGGCGTTTGAACCAGGGCGCGGGAACGATGGTGAATATGTAAACCGGCAGGAATATGCCGACCGCCGCCATCACTGATCCCGGCAATCGGGCGACGAGAAAACCGATGAAGGCTACCGTGATCACTACCGGCCCCGGCGTGATCATGGCCACCGCGACCGCGTCGAGAAACTGGTGATCGTTCAACCAGCCGAATTGCTGTACAACGCCTTGCTGCAAGAACGGAATAATCGCCAGTCCGCTGCCGAAAACAAACGCGCCGGCTTTGGTGAAGAACAAAAGAATTTGTACCAGCACGTTGCCGGAATCGGCCGCCGTACCGGTTTGGCGAAGCCAAGCTTCGAGCAGCCAAATGATTAAACCCATGGCCACTCCGCCGAGCGCTATGAGAATACCTTGTTTCAGCCCCGGCCACGCGCGCACTAGAAGAACTATGACGCCGGCTAGAATGAAGAATTCCGCCAGCTCAGCCTGAGCCCAGAGGGTTACCACGGTGAGCGCGACGAAGATACTCCAGAGCAGAGAATCGCGCTTATTTGTGCCGCGGGCGAGCTTGTAGGCGGCAATCGCGATGATCGCGATCACCGTGGCGCCGATGGCGTAGAACAGCGCCTGCATCCACCAGAGCCCGCCATAGGCGACGTAGACGAGCGAGATGCCGACCACCATTAGAAACGACGGCAGCACGAACGCGATCCCGGCCAAACTTGCGCCGGCAATCCCAGCTTCGAAATAGCCGATCGCGATGGCGACTTGCGCCGCGAGCGGGCCGGGCATGATCTGAGCGAGCGCCAAAGATAGCTTGTAGGTATCTTCGCTGATCGAAGCGCGATTCTCGACTAGGTCGCGCCGCATAAAGCCGACTAATGCTACCGGACCGCCAAAGCCAAAGGTGCCGAGGTAAAGAAAATAGCGGACGAGTTCCGATAAGGTCACGCGCTCGCCTATTAACACAAAACGGCTGGACAAAGCCAGAAGCGCGTGGAAGAATTATGCGGAATTTGTTAGATGGGATTGGGGGAGATTAGAGGCGATGCTGAAAGTTATACCCGTAGAAGAAGCGGTTGGACTGCCGCTGGCCCACGATATTACCGAGATCATTCCCGGCAAACACAAGGGTCCGGCGTTTCGGCGCGGCCATATCGTGCGCCAGGAGGACGTTTCGAAGCTTTTGGACGTCGGCAAGCGACATCTTTACGTCATGGAACTGGAGAAAGGCGAACTTCACGAAGAAGAGGCGGCGCTGAGGCTCGCCAAGGCCGCAGCCGGGCCGAATCTCACGCTGACTGACCCGAGCGAGGGACGGATCAACTTGGTTGCTGGAATATCCGGGCTGCTGAAGGTCGACGCCGAATTATTATATCGTTTCAATTCTTTGGGCGATCTGATGCTGGCGACGCTGCCCGGCAATAACTACGTAAGGCAAGGCACTGTCGTCGCCGGCACGCGCACGATTCCGGTCGTCGTCAAGGAAGAATTGATCCAACGAGCGGAGGCTCTCTGTAAAGAAAAACCGATTGTGACTTTGTTGCCGATGCCGCCCAAGCGCGTGCACCTGGTGGTCACGGGGAGCGAAGTATTTACCGGCAGAATCAAAGATGGCTTTGAGCCGGTGGTAAACCGCAAGGTCAGCGAGATGGGATCGCATCTCGAATCGGTCAAGCTCGCGCCGGACGATCCGGATATCATCGCCGGACATATTCAAGAGGCCAAGCAGGCGGGCGCCGAAATTATCCTCGTCAGCGGCGGGATGTCCGTCGATCCGGACGACAAGACTCCGGAAGGAATCCGCCGCAGCGGCGCAAGGATCGAATCCCATGGCTTCCCGGTATTGCCGGGGTCGATGTTTGTCATGGCGTATTTCCACGAAACGCCGGTCTTGGGACTCTCCGGTTGCGTGTTGCACGACTCGTTCACCGCCTTCGATATGCTGTTACCGCGCCTATTGGCCGGTGAAAAGATCACTCGCGCCGACATCATGGCGATGGGCCACGGCGGGCTGCAAAGAAAACACGATCATTGATTGAAACCGATGATAGAAGATGGAGGATCGAGGGTCGGCATTCTCGATCTTCAATCCTCGATTCTCGGAATTAAAACACGGGGGAATTTTATGGATATTTTACGAACGCTCAAAGAGCGCTGCGATCCCAAACTGGCAGCGCTGGTAATCGTCGATGTGCAAAACGACTTTGTCAGTCCCGAAGGAAGTGCCGCTAAAAGAGGCGAGGACGTGAGTGCCGCTATGGCCACGATCCCAAATCTTACCCGGCTGATCGACGAGGCGCGGCGCGTGGAGCTTACGATCGTTTACATCAGGACGACCCACAGCGAATGGACGGACACGCCTTCGTGGATCTATCGTAGTTCGCAAAAGAGCGGCTTGAACACTTGCCGCGAGGGAACTTGGGGCGCGGAGTTTTACGAAGGGATTTCGCCCTTGGCTTCCGAACGCGTCGTTATCAAGCACCGCTACAGCGCGTTCATCAACACCGACCTCAACACGGTGCTCAAGGCGCGGGGAATTCAAAGCGTTCTGGTCTGCGGTGTGGCGACCAACGTCTGCGTGGAGACCACGGCGCGCGACGCCTACATGTACGATTACTATGTGACGATGATTGACGACTGCTCGGCGGCCTACGAAGCGAAGCTGCACCTGGGCACGCTGGAGAACATGCGGCGCCACTTCGGTTTGGTAGCTTCTTCGAGTGAGATCATCGAAACCTGGAGGGGTCTGCAAAAAAAGGCAGCCGGCTTGTAAGCAAAACCATTGGAGTGAGGAAACGACAGACAAGGGCCTGGCAGTCGGTTTCTGCCGGGCCCTTGCTGTTACTTCATAAAACTGGCGTTGATTTGATCGAGATCCTCCGCGGATGGCTGCAAATCTGCCTGGTTCAATTCGGCTAGCGGGGTGTCGCACAGGTTCAACTCTTCGGCGAATTCCTTGCGGTTCGGATTATAATAGATCAGTCCCGTCAAAAACTTACCCTCGGCGATGGACGCGTGGATCGCCGTGACCGCTTGCGCCTTGTTGGTCGGATCGTAGTCTTTGCTGAGCTTGTGCAAAATGATCCGCGAGCCGTCGTGCAGCTCGACCTCGTGGTCCGTCCCTTCGTCATAATCCGCCTCGATGTTTTCATAGGGCGGGATAAAGTCGACTTCGTGAATCGGGTCGAGGTGCCCCTTAGCGTACTTAAGACTCTTGGTTGAACCCTCGTGGTTGTTAAACGTGACGCAGGGACTGATGACATCCAGAATGGCGCTACCTGAGTGCGCCAGCGCGCCCTGAATGAGCGGCGTAAGTTGTTTGCGGTCGCCTGAGAAACTCCGGGCGACATAGGTGGCTCCCAGGGTGACCGCCAGCTCGGCCAGATCGATGGCTGGAATATCGTTTACCTTGCCGCCTTTCATGACAGAGCCGACGTCAGCCGTCGCCGAGAACTGACCCTTGGTTAGACCATAGACGCCGTTGTTCTCGACGATATAGGTAATATTCACGTTGCGCCGCATCATGTGACAGAAATTACCGAGGCCGATGGCCGAGGTATCGCCGTCGCCTGAAACGCCCAGGGGCATCAGCGTGTGATTCGCCAAGTTGGCGCCGGTGGCGACTGCCGACATTCTGCCGTGCACGGCGTTGAAGCCGAAGGATTGACTGAGGAAATAAGCGGGGGTTTTCGAGGAACAGCCGATGCCGCTCATTTTGATAACTTTGCGCGGATCGATGCTGCTCTCGAAATAGGCGCGCATGACCGACGCCGAGATCGCGTCATGGCCGCAGCCGCGGCACATCGTCGAAGCGGCGCCTTCATAGTCTTTTTCCGACAAATTGATGCGGTTGAGTTTTGCTTCGGCCATGATTCCGTCCTTGCGCTTATGCGGTTGCGGTTTTGGGTTGTGCCGACTGAGCGGCATCGAAGATTTGCTTGACCACTTCGCCGGCGGTCACCGGTAAGCCGTTGTAGACCAAAACGGACATGATCTTGGCGCCCACTTCGGGCTGCTCATCCTTGATAATCGCCGCCATCTGCGCGTCGCGGTTCTGCTCCACAAGGTAGATCGTGTCATGCTCGGCCAAGAAGTCTCTGACTTCGCCGGTCAGGGGCAGAGCGCGGATCAACATTTGGTTGGTTTTCAGACCCCGTGCCTTCAACCGGTCGCGCGCCTCGCGAACGGGCTCGTAGCTTGAACCGTAACAAACGATGCCGGTCTTGACCCCTCTTTCCCTCTCGATGATGGGCTTGGGGACAAACTTGCGCGCGGTTTCGAATTTCTTGCGCAGACGGTCGAGGATATACTTGTAATCATTTTCATCTTCGGAATATTTGGCGTCGGCGTCGTGGCCGGAACCGCGGGTGAAGTATGACGCCATTCGGTGCTGGTTCCCAGGTACGGTTCGGTAAGGAATACCGTCGCCCTCCTGATCGAAGTAGCGGCGGAATTTCTTGCCGGCTTTGGCCCATTCCTCAAGTTGCTCCGCGCTCAGCCGCTTGCCGAGGTCGTAGGGTTCTTTTTCCAGCTTGAGAGGCTCCGAGGACCATAAATTCATGCCCAGATCCAGGTCCATCGCAACGAACACCGGGGTTTGGAAACGGTCGGCAACGTCAAAGCTGCGCCGGGCAAAATCGAAACAGGAATTCATATCATGGGGAATTAACAGGATATGGCGGGTGTCGCCGTGGGATGCGCCGTACATCAATGATATATCCGCTTGCTGAGTTCTGGTTGGCAGGCCGGTTGACGGGCCGCCGCGCTGGACAATGAAGAACACACAAGGAATCTCGGCGTAATAGGCGAGACCGATGGTTTCGTTCATCAGCGAAACGCCGGGTCCGGAGGTCGAGGTCATGGCGCGGGCTCCGGCCCAACCGGCGCCCACGATCATGCCGACCGACGCGATCTCGTCTTCGGCCTGGACAATGGCGTAAGTTTTCTTGCCGTCCTTGGGCTTGCGCAGTCGCGGCAAATAATACTCCAAGGATTCAGCGATAGAACTCGACGGAGTGATCGGATACCAACAGATGACCGAGACACCACCATAAATTGCGCCCAGCGCCGCAACGGTGTTGCCTTCGGTGATGATCTTTCCTTTGTTGCCGTTGGGAATCTCCTGCAACCGCGCGATGTTTTGAGTCACGCCTTTCTCTTTTAAATATTGATACCCGGCGTCGATGCAGAGGAGATTCGATTCGATGACCGCAGGTTTCTTGCCGAAAGTGTCCTCCAGCACCGCCTTGATGACCTCCATGTCAATGCCGAAGAGATAGGCCAAGGCTCCGACGTAGACCATATTTCGTTGCTTGGCCCGGAGCGGGGACGCCGGCACGAGTTTGGTGACCAGCTTATTGGCGGGAAGTCCTATGTACTGGACACCATCCCGCCTGAGATTGGCCGGCAGCGGGGTGGAATCATCGTAAAGAATGAGCCCGCCGTCGCGCACCCGGTGGATGTCCTTGGCCGCGGTGACGTCGTTGAACATCACCATGACATCGATGACATCCTTGCGGCTCAAGTAGCCTTCGGCCGAGGCGCGAATCTGGTACCAAGTGGGCAAGCCCTGGATGTTTGACGGGAACATGTTCTTCGATGAGCAAGGCACGCCCATTTTGAAAATTGCTTTGAAGAGGATATTGTTCGACGAGGCGCTTCCCGAGCCGTTCTCGGTGGCGACACAGATGTTGAGATCGTTGATCGCTGGTGTGTCCAAGATACAACCTCCCTCCAGGCTATTTGGCAACGCTAAAACTCTAGCATATTTCCCTTAATTGACAATGGCTTAGTCGTTTTAACCAGGCGTATAATGGTCTTCGGAATTATAGTGTTCCTGAACTTCTTTCCAGGTTTGTCGGACCTTTTCGTCGATGTCGAACGCCTGTGCATACTGTAATATGTCGGGCATGGATACGATGCCGATTAGGTCACCTTTATCGCCGCTGACCGGCATGTTGCGGATATCGCGTCGATACATTTCCGCGAGCACATCGCCGACTAGAGTGCTGTGGGGCATCGTGATCAACGGCGCAGTCATGACTTCCTTCACGGGGGTATCCTTCGTGCTGATTTCTTTAGTGGCTACTCGTTTTAGCACGTCGCGTTCGGTAAAAATTCCGGTGGGTTTTCCTGCCGCGGTGACCACCACTGCACTGGCTCCGTTTTTGTCCATCAGGTCGATGGTTTGATAGACGGACAGCGACTGGTCAACCGTGGCCGCCGCCTCGCTGGTGATACTCGCCATGGTTTTTGTTTCGCTCATTCCTTGCCCCAGCTCGACGGCGAGTTTGAGAATCCTGCGCATGGAGACGATGCCAACGATTTTTCCCCGCCGCCCACGCACCAGGAGATGTCGGTACTTGCCACGATACATCTGGGCGAACGCCTCAACGATATGGGTTTCTTCGCGCACCGCGTGGATCGGGGCCGTCATGACTTCTTTGATCGCCGTTTTTTTGGCGTCGACCTTTGTGATTACGACTCGTCTTAAAACATCCTTTTCGGTAAAAATTCCCACCGGGACTTCCTGGTCGGTGATAATGACCCGGCCAACGTCCTGAGATGCCATTAGTTGCATGACGTCGAATATGGATGTAGAAACCTGCGTGGTCGTGAGGTTGGTCGTCATGATCTCGCTGACTTTGTTGGAAAGCATGGTGTACCTCTTTTCCCCGGGGGATCTAGACAAATGGCTTGACGGCCTTCGGATCTAATATACTCCGTGGGCCATACAACACTTCGTTCCGATTAAAAAACAAACCATGATAAACGGCTAAATGCAATTCGAGGGGGACCGGGGCGGTGATTGCGGGACGGCGGCGCGGCATGTTAAATTCAAACCGTTTGCAGGGAGCGATGGAAGTTTATGAGCCGCAGGGAAACCGAATTCGACCACGAAGTAGTCTCCGAGACTAAGAAAAAGCTAAAAAAGCCCCCGCTCTACAAAGTTTTGCTCCACAATGACGATTATACTACCAAGGAGTTCGTTGTACAGGTGCTCCAGTATGTTTTTCACAAGGAGCAAACCGAAGCGGTGCAAATCATGCTCCATGTCCACAAGAAAGGGCTTGGCGTGGCGGGCGTTTACACCTATGAGATAGCGGAGACCAAGGTCACCCTGGTGGAAAATCTAGCGCGCCAGCACGAATATCCGCTAAAATGTACCATGGAAGAAGCATAGGATGATCAGCAAGGAACTGGAAACCACGCTAAACGCGGCGTTGAAGGAGGCTAGACGCCGCCGGCACGAGTATGTCTGCTTGGAGCATCTGCTTTACGCTCTGTTGCACGATAAGGATGCCAGCGCGGCGATCCTCAACTGCGGCGGTGACCTCGAACGGTTAAGAAAGGCTCTCGAGGAATTTTTTACCGGTCAGTTGGAAACCCTTCCTGAAGGGCTCATCCAGGAGCCGCAACAGACTCTGGGCTTTCACCGCGTCCTGCAACGGGCCGTGATTCACGCCCAATCGGCTGAAAAAAAAGAGATCACGGGCGGCAATTTGCTAATCGCGATGTTCCGGGAGCCCGATTCCTATGCGGTCTATCTGTTAGAAGAACAAGGCATTACGCGCTTCGACGTGGTGAACTACGTGTCCCATGGCATCTCGAAGATCTCCACCGGAGAGGAATGGCCGCAAAAAGAAGAGGAACAGGGCGAAGAAGAAAAACCAGCTTCGCGGGTCAATCCTTTAGAGGCGTTTACCGTCAACCTGATAGATCGAGCCGCGCAGGGGAAGATCGATCCACTGATCGGCCGGGAAGACGAAATCGAACGGACGATTCACGTGCTGTGCCGCCGGCGCAAAAATAATCCGATTTATGTCGGCGATCCCGGCGTAGGTAAGACCGCGCTAGCCGAAGGCTTGGCGCTGAAAATTCAGCGGGGCGAGGTTCCCGATGCGCTCAAAGACGCGGCAATCTACGCCCTCGATATGGGCGCGCTCCTGGCAGGCACGAAATTTCGCGGCGACTTCGAAGCCCGCTTGAAAGGGGTCCTCAAAGGTCTTGCAAAGCGGGCCAATGCGATTCTGTTCATCGACGAGATTCACACCATCGTCGGCGCCGGCGCCACCAGCGGCGGCTCGATGGATGCGTCGAACATTTTGAAACCGGCGCTCGCTTCCGGCGAGCTCAAGTGCATCGGTTCGACGACCTATCATGACTATAAGAGCTACTTCGAAAGAGACCGCGCGCTGGCGCGCCGTTTTCAGAAGATCGAGATTCCAGAACCCAGTCAGGAAGAAGCCTACAAAATCCTCGAAGGCTTAAAGTCCCACTACGAAAAGCACCACGGCGTTCACTACAGCACGGCGGCCATCCGGGCGGCGGTTCAGTTGTCGGCCAAGCATATCAACGACCGGCGCTTGCCCGACAAGGCCATTGACGTCATCGACGAGATCGGCGCGGCGGTTAAGATCCAGCCGCCGGAAAAGCGCAAAAAAACCATCGGCCCCAAAGACATCGAGAAGATGGTTGCCAAGATCGCCAAGATCCCGCCGCGCAGCGTGTCGACCTCGGATAAAGAGCAACTGCAGAATCTGGACCGGGATTTAAAGCTCGTCGTGTTCGGCCAGGACACGGCGATCGAGACCCTTGCCGGCACGATCAAACTCTCCCGTTCGGGGCTGGGTCATCCCGAAAAGCCGATCGGTTGCTTCCTCTTTTCCGGCCCCACGGGTGTCGGCAAGACCGAGGTGGCCAAGCAGTTGGCGCAGGTCATGGGGATTGAATTTCTGCGCTTTGATATGAGCGAGTATATGGAGAAGCATACCGTGTCTCGGCTCATCGGCGCGCCGCCGGGCTATGTCGGCTTCGATCAGGGCGGCTTACTCACGGACGCGATCAATCGAAACCCCTATGCGGTATTATTGCTCGATGAAATTGAAAAAGCCCATCCTGACCTGTTCAGCATTCTGCTTCAGGTGATGGATCATGCGACTCTCACGGACAACAACGGCAAGAAGGCCGACTTCCGCAACATCATTCTGATCATGACCACCAATGCTGGGGCCCGCGAGATGAGCGGCTCGCCGCTCGGTTTCGCCGCCCAATCCAATGTCGGCAAGGGCAAGGAAGCCATCGAGAAAATGTTCAGCCCCGAGTTTCGCAACCGGCTTGATGCGATGGTCACGTTTAACGCTCTTAGCCCGGAAGTGATAGAGCGCGTGGTCGAAAAGTTTATCATGGAACTCGATCACCAGCTCAACGAAAAGAAAGTCTTCTTGCAGCTTACACCCAGGGCGCGCCGTTGGTTCGCGGAGCGTGGCTATGATCCGGCTTTCGGCGCCCGGCCCATGGCCCGCTTGATCCAAAATGAGATCAAAAGAGTTCTGGCCGACGAAATCCTCTTCGGCAAGCTGCAAAACGGCGGCAAGGTCGAAGTCGACGAGCACGAAGGCAAGCTCACGTTTAGCTACGACACGCCTGCCGCGTAGCCGGGATTAGTCACGCATGGCACCAATCGAGGCGCGAGCCCTGCGGAGGGAGCGCGGAAATCCAGAGTTCAAAGTTCAAGGCTCAAGGTCCGAAACGAATTGAAACGTTGAACCTGGAACATTGAACCTTGAACATCCTTTTTGTCTTCGCTCCTCCTCATGGAACATCTGATCGTCGGGTCGTTCCTTGCACTGTTCACGCTTGAGTTTCTCGTCGAATTCACGCTCAACGAGCTGAACCTGCGCCATGTGCGGGCGTGCTGGGCCGCGCAAAACATACCGGACATCTTTCGCGCGAAGATCCAGTCAGCGGATTACGATAAGTCCGTCCAGTACACGCTGGCCAAGGGCCGGTTTCATCGCTGGACCGACCTTTACGCGCGGGCGCTGTTGCTCTTTATTCTATTCAGCGGGCTGTTGCCGTGGCTCGACGCGCGTTCTCTGGATTTTGCCAGCCAGTTTTTCCCCGTCCCGCACGCTCAAGGAATTATCTTTTGTCTTGCGGTTGGCGCCATCTTCTCCATCGCGGGACTGCCGGCCGATCTTTACGCAACCTTCGGACTCGAAGCTCGTTTCGGATTTAACAAGACCACCGTGAGACTTTATGTGGCCGATAAACTCAAAGGTCTCCTGCTCGGTCTCGTGATCGGCGTTCCGTTTCTCTTCGTCGTCCTTTGGCTGATGGAGGTCATGGGGCGCTACTGGTGGATTTGGGCGTTTGTTTTCATCTGCGGCTTTGAGCTTCTTATGATCGTCATCTACCCGACTTTCATCGCGCCGCTGTTCAACAAGTTTGAGCCCCTGAAGGACGGCGTGCTGCGGGATCGGATTCTGCGGCTAGCTGAGCATGTCGGCTTCCACACGAGCGGGATCTACTCGATGGACGGCTCCCGGCGCTCGGCTCATTCAAATGCCTACTTCACGGGGCTCGGCAGGGCTAAACGGATCGTTCTGTTCGATACCTTGATCGAGCATATGACCATCGAGCAAGGATTGGCGGTCTTAGCCCACGAGATGGGCCACTATAAGATGAAGCACATTCGACGGATGTTGGTGGTGCAGACCGTTTTCTTGTTCATTGGACTTTTTATTCTCAGCTTGTTGCTAGAATACCGGCCGTTGTTTTCGGCTTTCGCTCTCCAGCCGACGAGCCACGCCGCACTAGTACTTTTTAGTCTGCTCTCCGGGCCCTTCACGTTTTACCTGGCACCGCTGATGAACCTGCTCTCACGCAGGCATGAGTATGAAGCCGACCAGTTCGCGGCGGTCACGCTGCGGGACGGCAGGCCGATGGAAGAAGCGCTGGTCAATCTAACGGTTAAAAATCTTTCGAACTTGACGCCTCACCCCTGGTATTCCTTCTACCACTACTCGCACCCGACGCCGGTAGAGCGGATCGAAGCCCTCCGTCAAGTCTCAGTGTGATTCGATTCGGGAAGGTTTGTCGCGAAGAATTTGAGGAAATGGTCGGGGCGAGTGGATTTGAACCCGACCGATAAGAAAAGGGGCAGCAAGTGAAAGCGCCTGTAACTCATAGTGGTTGCGGCGCTTTTCTCGTTTGTGGCGCTTCGCCGTCCGTCCCGCAAAGTCCCAGGTTTCGCCCTTCAAATCCCGCCAAAACCGAAACCTTTTACGGAACCTTTTCGGTTCACGAACATACACGGGAAGGAACGATGACGAGACGGTGATGGGCAGCGAAAAGAAAATGATATTTCTCCGTGGGAGTCCATGTGGACGAACGGGAGCGGGGAAGTCTCTCGAAGAGAAGCGAAGAGAGTCTTCCGCGCAAGGGTGGGTAGGAGATCAATAAACAGTCGTGGCCCTGAAGTGGAGCGAAGCGAAGCTCGGAGAGCGGAGGGTAACGGAAGGGCGAC
>Ga0214473_10008375_pt1 | contig 12219 bp, 14 predicted proteins | sample RVTome_7_FD_203509 | JGI IMG/M metagenome (GOLD analysis project Ga0214473, IMG submission 203509) | Soil microbial communities from uranium-contaminated site in the Upper Colorado River Basin, Wyoming, United States - RVT98D197 | ecosystem: Environmental > Terrestrial > Soil > Contaminated >... | reverse complement strand
GCAGCGTGAAGTCCGGCGCGTCCTTGCCAGTCAACCCGGTGTTCGGTAGCACGACAAAGCCGATTACCACAACTATGATCACGATTGCCGCGACGAGGACGATCCACTTCCCTCTCGGTGCTCCTGAGGGCTTGTATGCTTTCTTCGCCTCCACGACTTCCTTCTTCTCTTCCTCGTCGAGCTGGATGTCCACCTTCTCTCTCGGGTGGACCTTCTTGACGTGCATCTCGAGTTTGTCCAGCGAGACGTTCTGTCCGCACACCGGACAGGCCTTCATCTTAGCCATGTGACGGTTCCTTCCTTGAGCGCCAACTACGCGATTCTGGCTTATTAATACTAACTATGAGATGTAAAGTTGTGGCCTATTGTGGCAATAGACGGTTGCGCCTCCCTACAATCGTCCAGGATGCGTCATGAGAGATTTTGCGAGCGTCATCGCCTCTGACGACACCTTCGAGAAACTCTCGCCAATCCTGTCGATAGAGCCGTAGACGACCCTGACGTACTCCCTGTTCGTGAGATTCATCGCGACGAGCATCCCCGCCCCCTCCCTCCTCACCTGCTGCTCCACGTCGCTGTTCCCCCTTATCCTGCGGCTGTGCCTCCTCACCTTCCTGAAGTCCACCTCGACAGGCGAGTTTGTCCTCGGTAGCTTCCTCACCACAGTCCTGCCTTTCACCCTGACAGACACGTTCGGGGCGAAAAGCTCCTCTTGAGGCTCACGGATCAGGCGCGCGACCTTTCTCAACGACTTGCGAAGTTCCCTCGCGTGGTGTCCGTTGACCGCACGACGTTCCAACTCATCGATCTTGTTCAGCAGCCAGTCGATCTTCCGCCTTCCCATCTCCAGCTCCCTCTCTGATAGCTTCACGCTGGTGCTCAGTGGCACAGGCCCGTGGCGGTACCTGAGACAACGCCTCACCCTCTCGAACCACCGCCACCTCTCTTCCAAGGCGAGGAAGTCCGAGTGAAGTCGTCCGAGGACTGCGGGAGGAGGCTTGAGGAGGCGGAGCGTGTCTTCAAGGCGGGAGAGGACCGGAGAGGACCTGTTCTCTCTCGCGTTGGCCAAAATTGCCCTCCTCACCCTCACGCCGACCTCGTCGCACCGCCTGTAGAACGGCACCGCTGGAAGAGAGAAAGGATACGGCAGGCCGCCAGCCTCCTTCTTGTAGGCCATGATGTACTCGATCAACTCAAGGGCGAGAGACGTCTCACCGTCTTGGCGGCGGCCTTGCTTCAGGGATTGGTGCATCGACCTCAGCCTTTTCTTCACCCCACGGCGGTCGACCTTGTTCCTGAGCCACTGGTAGAGGGGCTCGAAAAGCTTGGTGCCCACAGCCCTGAGGAAGTGGTAGTGGCACGTGATCGCGTATGTGCCAGGGAACACCCTCCTGACTGCGGCCTCTATCCCATCGCTCATGTCGCGGACGACAGCGACCGGCTTACCGAGGTTCCTCTTCAGGGTCAAGAGTTGCGCCGTGATGCATTCCTCTCTCTCGCCAAGCACCTGGGCTGCCCGCCTGCCACCGTGCAACGCGTCTGGAAACGCCACGACCTCAAGCCGCACCTCGTGCGCACGTTCAAGCTCAGCAAGGATCCGCACTTCGTCGAGAAACTCGAAGATGTGGTCGGCCTCTACCTTGACCCGCCCGACAAGGCACTCGTGCTCAGCTTGGACGAGAAGACCCAGATCCAGGCCCTAGACCGCGCGCAGACGATTCTCCCGATCCGCCCCGGCCTCCCGGAGAGCCGTACCCACGACTACCGCCGGAACGGAACAGTCGACCTATTCGCCGCTTTGAACACCCTGGACGCGACCGTGATCACGGAGTTCCACCGCCGCCACCGCCACCAGGAGTTCCTCGTCTTCCTCCGGACGGTCGACGACAACGTGCCCGAGAGACTCGACGTCCACGTCATCCTGGACAACTACCGCACCCACAAGCACGACCGCGTGCGGCGGTGGCTCCGCCGCCACCCCCGGTTCCACTTCCACTTCGTTCCCACCGGTTCCTCGTGGATGAACCTCGTGGAGCGGTGGTTATCCGAACTCACCCAGAAGCGGATCAGGCGGGGGACCTTCAAGAACGTCCATGAACTCGTCCGGGCGATTAGGGAATTCCTGGAGGTCTACCTGGAGGATCCCCGGCCGTTCGTCTGGACGGCTAAAGCGGACGACATCCTCCACAAGGTCGCCTTAAACCGAGAACTGTTAGTAACACCACACTAGGAAAACAAACAGCTCAGTCACTCACGGAAGTACTGTCAAACACGGTTTCCCTGGCGAATCGGGCTATCGTATCTTGAGCTTCCAGTCATACGGGATTGCTGGCGAATCATAGGGGATCCTGTACTCGTCCGGCTTGTCATGTTTGTATAGCTCGGTCGGGATGCTCACGACGTACGCTGGCTCGCCGCCGATTGCCTTGAAGCCGTGAACAACAAGTGGCGGGATCTTGATCAGCATCGGATTCTTCTCTCCGGTGAAAAACTCGTTGACCTCCCCCTTTGTCTTTGACCCTTCGCGGTCGTCGTAGCACGCAACCTTGGCCATCCCTTTCACAACGACGAAGTGATCCGTCTGTATCTTGTGATAGTGCCACGCCTTGACGACATCCGGGTAGGCAACTGTGATGTAGCATTGCCCGAACTTCTCGAAGTCCGGCCAGTCGGAGCGGAGCGTCTCCATGAGATAACCGCGTTCGTCGTGAATCTGCCTGAGCTGCTTGACTTTCACTCCGTCGATCATCTTTTCTCCTCCCGGCGATACAACAATCGTTCCGACATAATAACGATTTCTGAGGAGCCAGTACTTCCGCGAGTGAAGCACCGCGTACCACGATACCGCAGGCCGAAGGGGGAGTACAAGGGCAAGAGGGATGCGAGGAACCTCCCGATGACGGTGGCGGGGAAGAGGGTGGCGGGCACTAACCTGGCTCACGAATTCGCGACAATCGAGTTGGTGGGTGAAGGGCCCCGCCTACCCTTCGATGTGGTGCCGTGGTTCCACGGCTCCAGGTACCGTGACACGGTCTCGATACTTATCGACGGAGCGAGGCTGTGGGTTGACGTCGACCTGCTGCTCATGGACAGGGAGTTCCTCAACGAGGAGTCTGTAGGTGCTGCAATCGACGCCGGGGTGCACTTCCTGATCCCAGCGAAAGATACTGGGCGGGTGAAGATGGCGAAAGAGAGGTGCAGAGGCTTCACTCACCTGGTCGAGCCGTACAAGATGGGCGACTACACGGTGAATCTGGTGGTCGTCGACACGGAGTGCATAGGCGAGGAGGAGGGCCACATCGCCTTCGTCACGGACCTCCCCGGGGAGATGTGGCGGGAGCTGGCCCTCATATATTCCAAAAGATGGGGGATCGAGACGGGATACGGAGAAAAGGAAGGGTTCCGCGCGCGCACATGCTCCCTCTCCTACCCCGTCCGCCTTTTCTTGTTCCTCGTCTCCGTCCTTGCCGCTACCATCTGAACAATCGAGAGGGAGAGCCATTCGTTGTCCTGGCATGACATGATGCGGGCTCACCTGGTGCGATTCGCCCTCGTCCTCTACATCCTCGGTCACTACGAGCCTGAACTTCTCGAGCTGGTTCTGGCGGCAATGGCGGGGGCGGGACAAGCGGAACCAAGGGGCTGTGTGGGTCAGGAATAGAGAGAGCTGATTGCAGGACAAAGCCAGACGCTTGTAATTCTATTTATCCCGGATACTATTCTCGACATGGAAGTGCCGATGAAGAAGTGTCCCGTGTGCGGCGTGTCTGTCAAGGTCGAGAATCTAGAAAAGCACGTGAAGAGGCAGCACCCGAAGGAGAAGGTCGAGCTCAGCTCAGTCGTTGCGGAGAAGGAGCTGCGCGATGCCAAGGAAGAGAAGCGACCAACCCGGAGACACGTCAATCGAAAGGCGGTTGGGCTGGTGTCTCTAGTCGCGGCGATCATCGTTGTCGTCGTGCTCGTCATCGCCTTCAGCAAGACTGGCGAAGTCCAGCCAACGGTCGGCAACAACGTCGGGCAGATCGCACCCGACTTCATGCTACAGACGACCGATGGCGACTACGTTTCCCTATCGTCGTACCGGGGTGAGCCAGTCCTACTTGCGTTCATAGACATTGACGGTACGCCGTGCCAGGAGGAGTGCAGCATACTCGCCTCCGTGCACATTGACTACGCCGCCTCAGTTCACTTCTTCAGCATTGATGTGGACATGATTCAACCGACGGACACGCCGCAAAAGGTGAACGACTTCAGGACCGCTAAGAACACACCTTGGCCCTACGCACTTGACCCGAGCGGGACCATCGTCAACAAGTACAGCATCACGGCAAGGCCTTGTGTCTTGATAATCGACGATGGGGGAATCATCCGAAGCAAGTTCGTTGGCAGGGCGCCGAATGGTTACAACAGCTACGCGAGCGCCTTGAATGCGGTTATCTGAGAACAATCCCCCGGTACAGGCAGGGCCAGAGCATCGAACTGGCGGCGGGAGCCACACCGGACGCGAGACGCTTGGCAGTGGCTCCCTCCTCGCACATCTCAGAGGGAAGGCGCCGCAACACCGGAGATGACCCTATGCTGGCACGTTCCCCCAGATTGTCGGGCCAGCGCGACGACACGGTAGGCGGATCGGCAGACCGCAACGGGGTCGTCACGGAGGGAGACGAGGGGAGAGGGACGGTTGCCGCAGTGTCGGAACCAGTTCAGTATTGATTGACATGCCAAAAGGCTCTTAGTGTTTATGAATCCTAATCCATAATGTGCCAAGACCAAGGACATGCAAGATGGTGGCGTGCAACCCGACATGGGTGTACTTCAAGCCACGCGGGGTGCCGCTCCGGAACCTCGATGAGGAAGTCGTCCTAGTCGAGGAGTTCGAGGCTATGCGCCTTGTCGACCTTGAGGATCTGACTCAGGAGGAGGCCGCCGTAAGAATGGGCGTGTCTCAACCATCCGTCAACCGTCTGGTCGCCTCCATCCGCAAGAAGATAGCGAGTGCTTTGGTCAATGGGAACGCGATAAGAATCGAAGGAGGTGATTATACGATAGAAAGTAGAGGATTTCTGTGCTACGAGTGCAAGAGCGTGTGGGAAGTGCCATTCGGGGAGTCAAGACCGGTGAAGTGCCCACAGTGCGGGAGCCCAAACCTCCACATTTCGCTTTCTGATGGAGGCCGGGGTAAGAGAGGGCGGGGGAGAGGCGGAGCGGGACGCGGCATGCGCCGCGTGCTCCGAAGAGGGCCACCCCGGAAGAAGGAGGCGACTGAATGAAGGTGGCAATCCCAACTGACGATAGGAAGACTGTCGCTGAGCATTTCGGCAGGGCCAGGTACTTCTGGGTCGCTGAAGTGGACAAAGGAGCTGTGCACAGTGAGCAACTGTTTGAGAATTCAGACAGACACCACGGACACGGAGATCATCACGGCCTAGTTGAGATTCTGAAAGACGTAGACATCGTCGTGTGCTACAACCTCGGAATGAGACTCCACAATCACCTCGCGATGTCCGGGATACCTGTCTGCATGACTAGGAACTCTGACATAAGGCAATCGATACGCGATATGCTGCAGGAGAACCTCCCTGAAATCGAGGAGACGACTCTCAGCGGCGGCGAGCATCACCATGCGGATTGTCATTGAGCTTGCGTCTGGTGGCATGCGAATCTGCACCATCAATCCGCTATGCAGATACCGTCTTGAGCCGGGAGGACTTCCGCATGGAAAGTAGGAAGATACAGAAGATTGGAACCTCGACCCTGACCATATCCCTGCCTAGGAGCTGGGCGACGGCTCGCAACCTGCGAAAGGGCGACCGGGTGTTCCTGATCGAGGAGGGTGAGACACTCAAAGTAGTGCCCGCGTCCTCGATGCAGGACAGGCGCAGGGCCGCGGACGAGTACATAATCGATGCGGACCTGTGCGAGGCACCCGGTATGCTCGAGGAGGTCATCATCGGATGCTACGTGCTGGGCAGGGAGAGGTTCACGGTCAAGTCCTCCACGAGGCTCAAGAGCGAGCACATCGAGTTGACACGGCAAGCCTCGCGAAGGCTCATGGGGCTGGCAATCATCGAGCAGACGTCTACCAAGATCGCGTTGCAGTGCTCGATCGAACCGCCCAAGTACCCCGTGAATGTGCTCCTGAAGCGACTGTTCAGCCTCGGCTCGACAATGCTCGACGAGGCAATCGAGGCTTTGATCACGAAGGACAAGCGTCTTGCGGAGGACGCGATGAAGCGCGAGGATGATGCGGACATCATGTACTGGCTGATACTCCGGCTGCTGCTATCTGCACAGCTGGACGACGGGCTCGTGGACAAGCTTGACATGAAGTCGAAGCTTGAAATCGCGGGTGACAGGGTCGTCGCCAAAGATCTGGAGAGCTTCGCGGATCACAGCGAGGAGATTTCTCGGACAATCATCGAGCTGATCGATTCGGAGGTGGAGGTCCCGACCACCATCGTGAAGGCGTTCAGAGAATCCGCGGATGAGGTCAGGGAGTTGTACGGCAAGGGCATCGACACCCTCCTTTCCAGGGAACTGAAGACTGCGAACGAGATTGTCTCGATGAGAGGCGAGCTTGAGAAGAGGCAAGAGGAGTTCACGAAGATGCTCTACGACCAGGTCGAGGACGGCTTCGTGCTCATGGCGTTCAGGACGATGACTCAGGGGATTGAGAGGATGGCCGAGTACGCGATTTCGACCGCGGTAATCGCAATCAACAGGTACCTCGAGAGGCCATCGAGCATCTGCCACGTGGTCAGCCGGTAGGACGCTCTGCCGCCCTGGTTTATGGCGACTGCTAACTCTTCAGCCGCTTAAATCCTTGAAACGGGGGCAGGTATCATGTCTGACCCATTCCAGACACCCCCCTTGGGACGGTAAACCTGTGGACTTTCTGCTACTTTCTGCTGTATCATGAGTGTGGGCAGGCGCCACATATGTCCCGCTACCTCAAACGGACGCGCGTCTTGCCGCCGCACACCTACATTAGAAGGTTGAGCGACCGATACAGAATGCCGCCTAGGAAGACTGCTAACCCGATTTCCACCAATGAGATGAAGGCTGCATTCTTCCATCCCGCTTCTCGGACCAGCGCGGCGAATGTGGACACGCAGGGGAAGTAGAGCATGATCACGAAAGAGAACACGATCATCTGCACGGGCGTCATGACGGTGCTGATCTCCCACGTTCCCGCAACGGTTGCCAGCAGCGCGAGCGAGGCCTCTTTCCTGAGGATCCCCAATATCAGAATAGGTGCCGTGAACACGGGCAGCCCGAGCCAGAGCACCGTCACGGGGGCGAAGACGTTTGAGATGCCAGGCAGGAGCCCGGCGATGTCCAGTCCCACGATGACCAGACTACCGACGACGATGAGGGGTATCGCGAAACTCACGAACGGCTTGAACCTAGCCCACGCCTGCTTGAGAACCACCCTCATCGAGGGCCTCCTGTACGAGGGCATCTCCATGATGAGTCCCACGGGCCGACCCGGCAAGAGCCTGTTCAGCGCTCTGCCGACGCCGAGAATGATGGCGAAATCGAGCACGTACAGCAGGACGGCCCACTGCAGCCCCACGAACGCCCCAACCAGCCCCAGGATCACGGCGGTCCTCGCCGAACAGGGGACCATGGTCGACAGGAACATGGTGATCAGCCTGTCCCGCTTGGTCTCCATTATCCTGCAGCCCACGCACGCCGGCACGTTGCATCCGAACCCGAGCAGCAACGGTATGCAGGCTTTGCCGTGGAGACCCATCACGTGGCACGGCCTGTCCATTAGGTACGCGACCCGCGGAAGGTACCCCCAGTCCTCGAGAAGCCCGATTATTATGTAGAACGGTAGGATGAAGCCGAGCGCCACCGACAGCGCGGCGTACAGCCCCACCACCCCCCCGTTCCACGCCAACTCCGGCCAGACACCCGCCATGTGGGGATTGACGTCCTCGAACAGCGTCTCCAGCGTCCCGGCGACCCATCCGCCGAAGACTGAAATGAACGTGAGTATTGCAAGCATCATCGCGAACATGAACGCATATCCCTCCACGGGATGCATGCTCAGGGCGTCCAGCCGGTCGCTCATCGATGTCTTGGTTGGCTTCGAGAAGGTCTGGGCCTCTTTCGCTGTGCTCGCAGCAATTCCATATCTCTCTGACGAAATAACGACCGCGCAGGGTTCCCTGTGAATCTGTGATATCTCATCGGATAGGGTCTCAGCATCCTTCACAGGCTGCGGGTTCTTATCCTCAACGATTCTCGTGACTTGCGGATACCTTTCGAGGAGTTTTATCGCGACCCATCTCCGCGGATATCCTGTGTCAACTCCTTCAAGAACCTCGGACAGCCGTTCTATCCTTCTCTCGACTTCCGGTCCGTACCTGATGACATTGTGGGGCGCGCGGCGCTCGACTGCAATGGCCATCGCCGCATCGACTACCTCATGCACGCCGATGCCTCTAATGGCAATCGTAGGCACCACCTGCACACCGAGTCTTTCCTGGAGTTTTCTGTGGTCGGTGTTTATGCCCTTCTTCTTGGCGGCATCAGTCATGTTGAGCGCGATAACCATCGGAACCTCCATCTCGAGCAGTTGCAGGGTGAAAAAGAGGTTCCTCTCTAGCGTCGTGGCATCGATGACGTTAACCACGACGTCAGGACGCTCCAGTGCGATGAACTCCCTGGAAACCAGCTCCTCCATCGAATACGTGGAAAGAGAATAGATGCCCGGTAGATCCAGGACGGTTACGATCTTCCCGTGATGATAGAGCCGCCCCTCAGCCTTCTCAACAGTCTTCCCGGGCCAGTTTCCTATGACTTGGTCGAGTCCCGTTAGCTGATTGAAAATGGCGCTTTTCCCCACATTCGCATTACCTGCCAAAGCAATCACTGTAGCTCGCTCAGGATGCTCTGGCGTCTTGTTCGGAGGAGTCAAATCGCTGCATTGAGCCATTTCATACGATGTCCTCCACGAATATCTTCTGCGCTATCCCCCTGCCGATGATGAGATTGCAGCCCCTGACATGTATTTCTACGGGCCCACGGAGCGGGGCAACCCTGACAACGGAAATGACTGTCCCTGGCGTAAGACCTAAGTCTGAGAGCCTCCGGACGACACCTACTCCGCTGCGAATAAACGCTATCCTTCCCTTTCTGTTCGGAGCGAGGGCTGTTAGGGGAATGACGTCTCGCTTTCGTCCACCAGTTGCGAAGGTCGACGATTTCTCAGACGGGCAGTCCGCGCCGCTCTCAGCGTCGGACTCGCTTGGCGGGACGGTATTGCCATGAGGACGCCCGGTTGGTTCTCCTAGCATCCTGCATAAAGTGGTCTCGGTTTCGTCGGAGGGTACGTGCACTGATTCGCCTGCCTCTCCGTGAAGAATACCGCAATCTATCCCCGGGGTCTTGTCTAGAGCAACCTCCAGTAGCCCATGATTCCTCCTGAGTTTCCTGGCAACCGGGACCTCACTATGAGCTAGCGACATTCTCTCAGGGGACTCGTATCTCGTCATGTCTTTTCTAGCGAGCCGCCAAGGACACTCCATGATGCTTTTTGGCGCCGTGTCAAACCGCGCAGAGACATCAGCGGTCCTTGCGGTGCCATCATCGCCCGCTGGGTCGTTAACTACCTCAAGGGATTCGTCTGTCGCCTTCCGTGACACGTATTTAGAGTAGATGCAACCCAGCAGATAAACCCTTCGGCTAACCTAAATATTCTGAAAACAAACCTAGTTGTCCGGATGAGCACCTAGGTGCTGAGACTCACAGGAAGCGCATGGCATTGGCGACAGGGTCTAACCTCCTAGACCAACCCATTGGCATACCACGCCAAGGACGAATCCCCGTAGCCGCCGTGAGCTTTGCGGGATTCAAGATCCCTAACCTCTGGCGTAACAGCAGTCCTTCAGCCACCATGATGCAGCAGTTTGACGAGCCACATCAGCACAATGCCGCCGAGAAATGCCGCAAATGCCGCAGCAGATTTCTTCTCATCTAGCTCCTTGTGCAGTTCGGGAATGAGATCCGCTGTCGCTATGTATACGAACCCGCCGGCGGCGAGCGGCAGGAGATAAAGGATGCCACCACCAAGGCACGGTGCGATGAAATATCCCAAGATACCACCGCCAACCGCTGTCAATGCCGTGAAAAAGTTCAGCATCAGCGCGCGCTTCTTCTCTAAGCCCCCATAGACTAACACGCCGAAATCACCCAGTTCCTGTGGGATTTCGTGCAAGGCTACTGCAAGTGTCGTGACGAACCCAAGGTAGATGTCTGCGAGGAAAGAGGCCGCGATGATAAGTCCGTCGATGAAGTTGTGCACGCCGTCGCCCGCGAGGTTCAGGTAGACGAACGTGTGGATCGGGCAGGTGCGCTCGTGGCAATGCCGCCAGAGCAGCTTCTCCATTGCGAAAAAAATGATAAAACCGATGATGAATACTCCAAACACCGTTTCCGTATCCAAGGCTTCTGGTTCGACAGATTCCGGTAACAGGTGCAGAAAAGCACCGCCAATCAGCCCGCCGGCCGCGAATCCCACCAAAACGACTAGGTATCTCTTCAATATCTTGTCTGAAAGTGCCAGTGAGAACACACCAATGAAGGATATCAAGCTGACCAGTAGCGTGGCGAATAGGATGAACCAGATAATCATGTCATCTGCAACCAGATATCTGCAATGTCCGTTTAATTGTATGGTGGCGACGAGTGTTGGGTTCTACACAGCCTTTCAGTCCCCGATTTCCTGAAATATCAAGAAGTCATTCCAATTCACCTCATGAGAGGACCGACCGACATATGATGGAGATACGTCTGCTCATCAGGTCACCGGAAGTCTGGATCAAGGACATCTTGAAGACTTCAAGGTGCCCAATCAAGTTCCTGGATTGCATGCCTTGGGGTGATGGTGGAGGTCGCGGGCTTCTGAAGCTCGAAGGTTCAAAGGAAGATATCAAGGCTACCATGACGATGATCGAGGCCCACCCAGATATCGAGAAGGTCGAGGCGTCAACATTGAAGGATGGGGGTGTCATCATGACGGTGACCGTCCGCAGCTGTCGCGCTTGCAGGGCCCTGTCCCGTTCTGAGTGCTTCCTCCTATCCTCAACATCGACCGATGGAGGGGACCTCCTGTGGACCATCGTCGCCCCCAACGACAAGTCAGTGATCGCCCTCGTCGACGAACTCGAGGAGAAGGGGACCTCTGTGAGATTCATGAGCATCTCCCCTATCGACCATCAAGATGTTTTGACAACCAGACAATTGGCGATTATCAAGAAGGCCTATAAGGAGGGCTACTACGATGTCCCGAAGAGAACTAACATCCAGAAGCTAGCCAAGGAGTCAGGTGCCTCACCTTCGACTGTCTCAGAGATCCTTCAAAGGGCTGAGAAGAAGATACTCAGCCTCTTCTTCAAGGCGCGTCAGTGAGGTCCTGCTGGATTGTCTGCAATCCCGCATATGTTCGGGACAAATTGCTTATCTCATTCAAGATTCAGATCGTTCCAAGAACATCTAATGCGAGGTCGGATGTTCTGAAGGACTACCAAGAGGGTAGGAATGCCAACGTCCAGAAAGACGAGGAAGGTCGCCATCTCATCCTCGAAAAGAGGAGGTCTTGATGATAAATGCAATCTTGTTTTTGAACAATGTCACACCTTCACTGTTGTGGAGTTGGAAGATGGTGAAGTGAAAAACGTCGAGGTCGTCAGGAATCCGGGATATCAAAGTGGTGACTGCATAGGATTGATAGGCATCCTCAAGAGGAAGGGGGTCGATTCCATCCTTGCCGGGGGGATGGGGCGGATCGCCTTCAAGATTTGCAACGACCTCGGTATTGGTGTTTATCTTGGCCTGAAGACGGTCAAGGTGAGGGCCTCGCTAGAGAGCTATCTAGACAACGATTTCATTCCCTTAACGTCCGCAATGGTGTGCAACACCATTCTGGAGAAATGGTCGATGTGGTAGTCTGATCGCAGACGAAACTGATTTTCCGAATGACGGTCTCTTTAATGAAGATGTCTTCAGAATGGGGCTTGATAGTATCCCTGAACGTTTGTTCGACGTAGGTGAGTCATTCAGCCTTGCTGACGAATGTTGAACATTGAACGACAAGACTGTCTACTCCGATTCTTGGCGGACCAGCAATCTCCCTATCCCTATTTTGAATGCGTGAAATAGAAGAACCTCAATCGTTCCATGTCCGGGTCTTCGAATGGGCAATAATTC
>Ga0214473_10008374_pt1 | contig 12222 bp, 11 predicted proteins | sample RVTome_7_FD_203509 | JGI IMG/M metagenome (GOLD analysis project Ga0214473, IMG submission 203509) | Soil microbial communities from uranium-contaminated site in the Upper Colorado River Basin, Wyoming, United States - RVT98D197 | ecosystem: Environmental > Terrestrial > Soil > Contaminated >... | reverse complement strand
CTCGATGTTCTCGCGGAGATCCTCGATCGGAAAGCTGGCCTTGCCGACCGGCAGATGGATGTTGCCGCCATCATCGTTGCGGAACTCGAGCCGACCGGCCGTGAATTCCTTCACGGCTTGGGCGACGTTCGGCGTCACCGTGCCAGCCTTCGGGGTGGGCATCTTCCCTTGAGGTCCGAGCACCCGCCCGAGCTTGCCCACCTTGCCCATCATCGAGGGGTGAGCGACGGCGACGTCGAAGTCGAGCCAGCCGGCGGTAACTTTGGCCACAAGTTCGTCCGCCCCCGCTTCAAGGGCCCCGGCCTTCTTGGCCTCCTCGACCGCCGGACCGTCGCAAAAGGCGATCACGCGACGGGACTTACCCAGTCCCTTGGGGAGGGAGAAGGCTCCGCGGATCATCTGATCTGCATGCTTGGGGTCGATCCCCAGGTGCATGACCAGCTCCACGGTTTGGTCGGCCGACTTTCGCTTCTTGCCGTTCTTGTAACTGCGATCGGCCTTCATCACGGCCATCTTCTTGACGGTCGCGATGCCCTCGTCGATCCCGACGGGGGTACGATTGCCGCCGCCGGCCTCAAGCTGCTTGCGATAAAGAACGCTGCCCGCACCCATCGGTCATCTCACTTCCAGTCAGATCGCCCCTGATCCATCGACGATGTCGATGCCCATGGAACGGGCCGTCCCGATGACCACCCGTTCCGCCGCCTCGAGGGAATTCGCATTCAAGTCCGGAAACTTCCGCTCGGCGATGGCCCGTAACTGCTCCCTGGTCACCGTGCCGACGGTCTCCTTGCTGGCAACACCGCTGCCCTTGGCGATCTTGGCCGCGTCCTTCAGCAACACCGCCGCCGGCGGACTCTTGACCTGGAAATCGAAAGAGCGATCCGCATAGACGTTAATCACCACCGAGACGAGCATGCCGTTCAGCGCCTGCGTCTGGGCGTTGAACTGCTGCACAAACTGGCCGATGTTCACGCCGTGCTGACCCAGCGCAGGACCGATGGGCGGCGCCGGCGTGGCCGTTCCCCCGGGGGCCTGCAACTTGATCCTCGCGGTCAGTTCCTTTTTTTTCGCCACGTTCTCAAACCGTCCGGAGTGCGCCGACCGACGGCCGCTACAGGCCGCGCGAGCCGGGCTACTCGACCTTTTCCAGTTGCCAGTAGCCGACCTCCACCGGAGTCGACCGCCCAAAGATGTTGATCACCACTTCGACCATGCCGCGTCGCTCGTCCACCGCGTCGACCTCGCCCTCGTAGCTCTCGAAGGCCCCGTCGTTGATCTTGACCTGGTCGCCCTTGTGGATGTTCAGCCCGGAGAGGGTGGGATCGTCGTCACCCTTCTCGCAGACCGCCAGCATCTGGGCCACGTCGTGGTCGGGCATGCTGGTGGGCTTTCCGTCCGAGCCGATGAAGTCGCCGACGCCGGTGGTCTCCTTGACCAGGAACCAGACGTTGTCGCTGATGGAACCGTCTTCCTCGCAGGACATCTCCACAAAGACATAGCCGGGGTACAACTTGCGCTCGATGATCCGCAGCGACCCGGCCTTCATCCGCTTCTCTTTAAGGGTCGGGACGAGGATCCGGCCGATGCGGTCTTCCAGCCCCTCGATGGCCACCTTGCGCGTCAGCGTCTCCCGCACCTGTTCCTCCTTGTTGGAGGCCACGCGCAGCACGTACCACTTCATCCCCGGAGCACTGGCCGGCTCAGAAGCGGCGGGCGTCGGCGACGTGGTGTCAGGCTCGGTCATACCTTGAGCACACCGATCCAGAAAAACACCCTCTGAAACAACAGATCCACGATGAACAGCAGGCCGGCCAGCAGCACCGTGAACATGATCACGACCTTGGTCGAGCCGATCACCTCGCGGCGCGACGACCAGCTCACCTTCTTCATCTCCCCCTCGGTGGCGATCATGAAGTCGCCCGTGGTGCGGTGGGAGAACACGACCCACCAAGCCAAGGCGCCGGTGACGACCAGGAAGGCGAAGGGCACGCCGGCGCTGACCATCAGGTGCCAGGCCTTGTCCCCCTCGAAGATGGAGAGCCGATCGTAGAGGAACTTCGCCCCCCAGGCGAGCAAAGCCCCGACGGCGACGAAGGTGCCGACGCGGATGACCTTGCCCTGCTCCGGCTTGTACTGGGTGAAGGGACCGCGCCCGGCGTGCGACGGCGGGGCGGAGGCCCCTTTGCGTGGGGGCTGCTGGGGCGGCCGGTGCTGGCGATCGTCCACGACGGTAGCGGAGTCTGCTTGACTCATGGCCCTGCCTTATCCGCGAGTTTGCCGGCGCGAGTCGGGGTAACTCGGACCCCGGCCGTCCCGACTTGACGCGCTCCTGTACCCACAGGAGCGGAGGGACTTGAACCCCCAACCGCCGGTTTTGGAAACCGGTGCTCTGCCAATTGAGCTACGCTCCTAAGCAGATCAACTCCTGGCCCGACGGCCGAGATTCACTTCCTCTTGATCTTGTGAATCGTGCGCTTCCGTTCTCGCTTGCAGTACTTGGACAGCTCCAACTTGGGCGTGCCGCCCTGAACGTTGACGTTGGTCCTGTAGTTCAGGTCCTTGCATGCCGTGCACTGCAGCCACACGTATTCTCGTTTCGTCGCCTTTGCCATGGGTACCTACATCCCGGCGGCGCCTTCGGCGGCCGCCCGAGGGGTTACTCGACCACTTTGGCGACCACGCCCGACCCGACCGTGCGTCCGCCCTCGCGAACGGCGAAGCGCACGCCCTGTTCCATGGCGATGGGCTTGCCGAGGGCGACCTCGATGGTCACGTTGTCCCCGGGCATGCACATTTCAGCGCCCTGCAAATTCAGCGCGCCGGTGACGTCGGTGGTCCGGAAGTAGAACTGGGGCCGATACCCGCTGAAGAAGGGGGTGTGTCGGCCACCTTCCTCCTGGGTAAGCACGTAGACCTGCCCCTCGAACTTGGTGTGCGGCGTGATCGAGCCGGGCTTGGCCAACACGTGCCCGCGCTCCACCTCATCCTTCTTGGTGCCGCGGAGCAGGCAGCCTACGTTGTCGCCCGCCTGACCAGAGTCGAGCGTCTTGTTGAACATCTCCACACCGGTGACGATGGTCTTCTGGGTCGGACCCAGTCCGACGATCTCCACCTCGTCACCGACCTTGACCAGCCCGCGCTCAATACGACCGGTGGCCACCGTCCCGCGCCCCTTGATGCTGAACACATCCTCGATGGACATGAGGAAGGGCTGGTCGATATCCCGCTGCGGAAGCGGAATGTAGTCATCGAGGGCCTGCATCAGTTCGCCGATGCACTTGGTCACCTCGGGGTTCTCCGGGTTCTGCAGGGCAGGAAGCGCCGACCCGCGAATCACCGGGACGTCGTCGCCGGGAAAGTCGTATTTGCTCATCAACTCGCGAACCTCGAGCTCGACCAGGTCCAGCAGCTCGGGATCGTCCACCAGATCGACCTTGTTCAAGAACACCACCAGATAGGGCACGTTCACCTGCCGGGCGAGCAGGATGTGCTCGCGGGTCTGGGGCATCGGGCCGTCCGCAGCCGAGACCACCAGAATGGCCCCGTCCATCTGGGCTGCGCCGGTGATCATGTTCTTCACGTAGTCGGCGTGGCCGGGACAATCGATGTGCGCGTAGTGTCGCTTGCCGGTCTGATACTCCACGTGCGACGTGGCGATGGTGAGGATCTTGGTGGCATCACGGCGCCCATGGCTCTCCGAGGCCTTGGCCACCTCGTCGTAGGACTGAAACCGGGCCAGGCCCAGCTTGGACTGAACCGCGGTCATCGCCGCCGTAAGCGTCGTTTTGCCGTGATCCACGTGACCGATCGTGCCGACGTTGACGTGGGGTTTGTTTCTTTCGAATACTTCCTTGGCCATTCAGTTCATACCTCCACTCGCCCGACGCCCGTGTCATCGAGCTCCTGCGTTCCTCAACCTGACTCTCGCCGTACGCTCCGCCCACCGCGCCCAACCGCGGAGCCTCACTCCCTCGGCGCGAGCACGGCTCCACCGGGGAGATCCGTCGTACACCTTTCACCGAAGCCTGGCTGAGCCGGCGCTCGCCCAAGCTGCTGACGGGAATCGAACCCGTGACCTCGTCCTTACCAAGGACGCGCTCTACCAGCTGAGCTACAGCAGCAAGGTGCGTCGACGGGGGCACGCCAAGCCGTTTGCGCAGACCCTCGCCCGCGCCGCTGTACTCGGTTCACGACGTTGCACTTGCCACGCAGAGGACGCTGCAGTTGCAAGAACTGAGCCAAGTCCCGGGCGCACCGCAAGTTACGATCAACACCCTGGCGCGTCGCTTGCCAGAGCCGGGCAAGTATACGCAGGGACTGGGGCGTGTCAAACGCAAAATGCGGCGCCTTGCGATGCCCAAGACCCGGCGGCAGCAAGTCCGTCGTCACCCGCCAGTTTCCCGGGCGACCGGCGTCGGCGCCAACGAAACCGGCTCCAGGCTGTCCAACGCCGAGTTGGACCCAACCGAAGCACCCGCCCGGGACTCGAGGGTCGTCTTGGGTTTGCCGCGATTGCGGTATAGGAACCGACGGAATCCGGCCGTCCTGACGGTCGCCTGATCTAGGTCCTTCCGTGAACCGCTTGACATTACACCAATAGAAACTAAAAGACAGTCACAACTTAATACGGTCCAAACTGCGGCAGCGGATCCAACTCGACACAACCAATCCCAGAGGCTTCCGAGCACGAGGGCGTCGCCACACCTGCTCACTTGAACCACCGGGAACGCACGAGTAGAGTACGGTAGGGGTTGCCCGAGGAAGGCGGAGCCCTCTCTCACCAATGTGACATCCCTTGCGGGAGAATCTTCTCCGTGGACACGCGCGCCTTAACGGGTACCGACTTGCACGTCTCCGTCGTCGGCCTGGGCACGTGGGCCATTGGCGGAATCGCGGAGGAGTGGGGGCAAGTCGACGACCGGGAGTCCATCGCCACAATTCATCAAGCGCTGGACCTCGGCATCAACCTGATTGACACGGCACCGATCTACGGCGCCGGGCATAGTGAAGCCGTTGTCGGCAAGGCCATTCTCGGACGTCGTGAAGAGGTGATTCTGGCGACGAAATGCGGCCTGGTCGCGTCGAAGAGCCGCGGGGCGCCGCCGATCCGCCGCCTGACCCGCGAGAGCGTGCTTCGCGAATGCGAGCAAAGCCTCCGCCGACTGCGGACGGAGGTGATCGACCTGTACCAGTGTCATTGGCCCGACCCGGAAACGCACATCCGCGAGACCATGGGAGCGCTGGTGACCTTGCTCGAGCAGGGCAAGATCAGAGCCATCGGCGTGTCGAACTTCAGTTGCGAGCAGATCGCCGCAGCCCGGGAGTTCGGGCCGATTCACAGCCTTCAGCCGCCGTTCTCCCTTCTGAATCGTCGCGCCGCCGACGATCTGCTGCCCTACTGCGCCGAGCACAACCTGTCGGTCATCGCCTACGACGTGCTGGCCAGGGGGCTGCTCACCGGTAAATTCCATCGAGATAGCGAGATTGGCGGCATGCGCCGGCGCGACCCGGACTACGTCGGCAGCCGGTTTCTGCGTAATCTGGACGTTGTCGCCCGGCTGGGCGAGATCGCCGCGGCCCACGGCAAGACGGTCGCTCAACTGGCCGTCCGCTGGGCTGCGTACCACCCGGGCGTCACAACGGCGCTCTTCGGGGCCAAGCGGCCCTCCCAGGTATTGGAAAACGTCGGCGGAGTCGGCTGGACCCTCACGGAGGATAACCAACAGCGCATCGACCAGCTCCTGCGAGGCAACGCCGTTGACACCTGAGGCCGGCCGCACTGAGCCGACGGTACGCCATGATCCACGCACCCGCGTCAAAAGCGGCGGGCCTTCGGCGTCGTCCGGTCCGTCGTCGCCGCTGACCGCACTATCGGAGGCCAGCCGGCGCTACGCCAAGTTAACCTCCAGCACCCCGTCTAAGCACCTCCGGGTCAGCCGGGCGCTGCCCCTCGCCGCCGCACTGGTCGTGGGAACGGCGATGGTCTTCGCCGGACGCCTCGAGCATCGCTGCGCCGCGATGATCCACATCACCGGTCCGAACGCCGAGGGGCTGACGGCGGACTGCCGGAGGGCGCTCTTGGACTACGCCTGGCTCAATTCCGCACCGGGCGGTCCGGCCGAATCCCCCCGCCGTTGGCAGGTGGACGTGCCCGCGACAGCCACACTCCGTCTGAGCCTGACCGCCCCCGACCGCCGGAAAGGCCTTGAGGTCGTGCGGGAGACGGCTGCCGGGTACATCGCTGACCTGCGTGGCCAATGGGAGGCGGCGCGTGCGACGCCGTCCGCGGCCGAGCAGATCCTCTCGCAACGCACCCATGAACTCCAACGGCGGTTGCAGGACGGTGCCGCCCGCCTTGAAGCGATTCAGACCGCGGCCCCCACGGGCGATCCGGCCGCGGTGCGAGCCATGCTGCTGGAGCAAGGGACCATGCTCCGCTCGCGGTTCGCCGCAGCCCGGAGTCGCCTCGCCGCCGCTCGGGACGAGCTTCAGGGATTCCGCCAACTGCCCCTGCCCACCTACGGTATCGTTGACGGTTCGGAACGCCGCGACGCGTTGCAGGCGGACTCGGCCCTTCAGCAGGACCTTGAAGAGCTGCAGGTGAATCTGCTCGAGCTTCAAAGGCACCTTTTCCGCGCCGCGGAGGAGGCGGCCGAGTCCATGAAAGAGTTGCTCGCCGCCTGCGAGGCGATGGTCCGGACCCTGGAAACTCACAAGGACGCCGCGTTCGCTGAGCCCGGACGGATGACCATGGCCGCTATCGCGAGCGAAGCGGCCAGCTACCAGGACAAGCTGCAGCAGTTTGCCGAGGCCTGGACCACGGACTTTTCCGGGCGAGACCACCTGCCCGAGGATCGACTCGCCGACGAACTGCTGGACTTGCACGAGCGCGGCCGAGCCCTCCTTAACGACTTCCTGTTCAACGCCGACCGACACCTGGGGACCATGCGAACGAGCTTGCAGGAATTCGGGGCGGGCGACAACCCCCGCCTGTACGTGCTCCAGTCCGACCTGGCCCGGGCGTTTCAAGGGTTGCAATCCGCCCACCATCGATTCGCGTTTGCGGCGGAGCAGATCGAGGCCCGCGACAACTTTCGGCTGGATTCGGCCCTGAAGGTCGCCCGCGGTCTGCGCCGGCGGACGCGGGAGCAGATCGCGGCCATCGACGAGCAACTTCAGAAACGGGCCCTGGAACGCGCCCGCGAGAAGCACGCCGAGGCCCTCGAACGAGCCCAGGCCGAGGTGGAAGGCCTTCGCGTTGAGACGGAGGGGATCAGCATTGAACTCGTCGATTTGCTCGAGTCGTTGAACGCGACGCTGGACGAGAATGACCGGTTCCTTAACGCCGCCATTCAGACGGAATGGGCGGCGGCGCAACAGGAACTGGCCGCTGCCGATTTCACCGCGCTCCAACGTCACCTCGACGAGGTCGCGGCGGCGCGTTCGGCGGTGAGCGCGGGCAACGATCTCGAACTCCTCGACGTGGCGGTCGTCGGTCGACCCGCCAATCTGAGCCAGCGCCTTCGCACCGGCGGACTCGCGGCGCTGTGCACCCTGTTGACCGTGGGTCTGGGGCAATGGTGGCTGGCCCGGCGCGGTTGAGGCGCGGCCTTAGCTGACAGCCATCACTCCTCAGCCTTGAACGGGGAACGCCAGGGGGAGCGACGCTGGGAGAGGGACGACATCGGCCCGAACCAGTCTCCGGCATCTTGGGTCGCGGGCGACTTTTCAGGGAAAAGCACTTTCGGATCGCCCGCGACCCAGCAGACGTGGCCCGTCGCTCCGCCGAAATGTCACCGCCCCCCAGATCAGGACCGGAACGACGCACGACGTCACCGTGGAGACGGATACCACCTCAAAGCTCAGGTCGACCAGCCAGTTGCCCAGGCCGCCGAACACAAAGAGGTCGACCTCCCGAAACCAGCGGAACGCCGCGATCGCCACACGGAGCGCCACGAACGCGTGAACGATCGCCAGCCCGAAGACCATCGCCCACCCCCGTCGCAACCAACTCACCGGCGTGGCCAGCACCAAGGCGGTCAGCGCCGCCGTCGGCAGATACCCCGTCCGCCAGGCGCTGTAGTTCATCGTCCAGGCCCGCGAAAGGGCCCGGTTGACCAGGCGCACCTGCGTGTCCCACGGCGGCTTGTTCGGGGGCGCGGCGGTGAACTCGACGACACCGTTCGATCCGAAGGACGCAAAGAGGCAGCGCCCCGCCGCCCGGAAGATCCCGGCGTACGCATCCTTGAGTCCTTGCCACGGGGCCACCACGAGAAGCCCGTACGCCAGAAGCACCTTCAGCACAAACAAGCCAACGCCGCTACGCATGAGGTTCCGCCGGTGCGACCCGGCGGCCCATGGCCCGACGGGCCCACATCACCCACAAGAACAACGGAAAGAAAACGAACAGAGCCTGCCACACGTCGATGTGCATGGTGTCAAACAGAGCCCGATAGTGAACGCCGGTGTAGTACAGCGTGAGGATCCGCACCAGGTTCAGCAGCAACAGCACCGCCGTTCCGGCGAGGATCGCGGGGATCTTGGCCACGAGCACCGGGGGCGCGGGCGTCGCCAGCATGGCAAAGACGAAGAACGCCGACGGCTGGATGGCATCACAACCGTGCCGGATCTCCAGCGGGAACCTCGGCGAACGGATGGTCGTGCCCTCAGCGGTGGCCTGCTCGCCGAGCCAGCCGAGGAGCCTGGCGCAGATCTCCGCGTTGAAATGAAGGTAACTCTCGAAAGACGGCGTCTTCGCCAGCCAGATGTAGAAAAGCACATTGAACACACCCATGGAGCCGCCGAGGATGAGCACGAAGCGGAAGATCGGCCACCGCGCCCGAAACCACGCTTCGCTTCCGGCACCGCCCTGGCGCGGCCGGCGCCCTGCCGGCGATCGGACACGAGGTTGCCGCGTTGCGGTCAACTGATGTACATCCTGGTCCGCTTGATCTTGCCGTTCTCGACCACCGAGCGGTGCCAGCAGGACTCCACGTTGAGCGACACCCACTGGCGCTCCTCCTTGCGGTAGTGCCAGTCCTTGTCGTTCTGGAAGTAGAGCTGAATGCCCCGCCCCTCCACGACGTTGAGAATCTCATTGTTGTGGTAGTTGAACTCGTCGTAGTCGGTGACGGCTCTCTGCCCCATCTCCGAGTAGAGGTCGTTGAGCCGCAGCAACCGCTCGTGCAGGACAGGGTCCAGCGGGGCCACGTTGAGCCCCAGGCGGCGGGCCTCGCGAGGGGTGATCGGATACTCGTGGGCGGGGTAGTCGGAATTGAGGGAGTGAGCAATGCGCCGGGCCTCCTCGGCGTCGTCGAGGTGGTAGAGGAGAATCTCCGTGCACAGCCGGATGGAAAGCGAGGTGGAGGTAACGGTAAAGCTCCCGGAAGGGATTGATGTCGTTTTCCGGGGCGTGCTTCCGCCAAAGATCGATGACTCGCTGAACCTCGTCGTGGCCAACGTACACCGACTCGTTCCGGCCGTCCAACGGGGCCAACTGATGGTCCAGAGAAGTGTCGATGGGGGTAAGGAACGCAAGCGGGCCCATCTGGATGTCGTCTGCCCCCAGAGCCAGCATGGTGGCCGCGGAGGCGCAGGACAGCGGAGCCACCAGGGTGAGGTGCTCGGCATGCTCGCGCAGCAGGTGGATCAGCCGCAAGGCAGACTGCCCGTCGCCGCCGTCGGATTTGACGAACAGGGTGATTCGCCGCTGGGGCTTGACCGTACGGAGCACCTCGTGCATGGCCTGCACGTCGTTGCTGCAGATTGAGCCCTGCTCCGAGGTCCAGTAGCTCAGGAAGGTGCCGTCCGCCGAGTCTTCGATCTGCTCAACGATGTCCTGGGTCTTGTCGAAGAGCACCGGCGGCGACTTAACCCGGGCGCTGCGGCGGCCGGTCTCCGGCCTGACCACACGGCTCGGGCTCTTCTTCGTCTTTCGGGCCTTGTTCATGGATGCGATCCGTAGCGACCCCGCAGTCCGTCTCGGCCGCCTCAATCGGCCGACTCCGTCGCGGGCCACCGCCGCGTGGATGCTAACCGGCGGGTTTCTACATCGCAAAGAAGACCACGACCTGATTCTTGCGGGGGTCTTGAGCACCCCTACAATCCGGCGCTGCTGCCGCCGCGCGGTTTGAAACGGTCGCCGGGCGGATTCGCAGGCGGTGGAAACCGCCGATCGGGTCGCGACCGTAGCGGCCTTGGCGTTCCGGGAGAAACTACATGCAAGCGTGCTCCTACCTGTACCTGATGGTCGCGGCGGTCGCCGGAGCCCAGACGGACCCCGCGAAGCAGGCCGAAACGCCGGAGCCGAAGGTGCCCTCTTGGGCGCGCGACGCATTCTGGTACGAGGTCGACGTGCCCCTCTTTTTCCGCGCCGACCTCGTGAACGATCCTGCGGGCACGCCAGCGTCAACGCCGAAGGCCCCGCCGTCGACTCGTGCACCGGGCGGGGCCGCGATGCCTGGGGGTGATCTCAAGGGCCTCCAGGCCAAGCTCCCGTACATCAAGGACCTGGGGGTCAACGCCCTCTATGTGACCTCGGTCTTCCCGAAGGGTGTGGATGACGGGCTGTCGGCACTCCGCCACGTGAGCGACGCCATCGGCGAGGCGGGCAGCCTTGCCCAAGTCACAGGAGAGACGGACGACCCATCCACGTGGCGTTTCTCGGCCTCCGACCGGTCGTTCCTGGCGATGGTGGAGCAAGCCCATGCCCAGGGAATCCGAGTGGCCATTGCCGTTGACCTGCCGGGTGGACCCGCGGCCGGCCCCGAGGGGGATGCTCCTCCCAACGGCTTGATCGCGGTCATGCGCCGTTGGATGGACCCCAACGCTGACGGCAACCCGGCGGACGGCATCGACGGATGGATCGTGGGCCACGTCGCCCGCCAGTCGCGCAGCTTCTGGCGTCAGTGGCGCGAGCAGGTCAAGAAGATAAATGCCGAGGTTCTGCTCATCGCGGATCCGCCCGACGACCCGTCACCCTGGCTCGCCGGCGATACCTTCGACACCGCCGTCAACCATGCCTACGCCGAGGTGCTGGCCCGTTTCTTCCGGCCCGGCAACGAGGACTACACCGCGGAGCACCTCTTTAAAGATCTGGAGGCCATGCAGGGACGCCAGTCGACCGTGGTGACCATGGCCATGCTGAACCCTTCCGCAGGGGCGGACGGCGAACGGCTGATCGCCCGCCTGCACCGGTCGCCCCAGGGTGCCGACGCGGAGGGAGCGGGCGGGCGCTCCGGTCCTCCGTCGAAGGCGGTGATGGACCGCTGGCGGCTCGCCGCCCTGTTCCACCTGTGCTACATCGGTGCGCCGATGCTGCGCTTTGGGGAAGAAACGGGCATGCCTCAGGGCGGAGCGACGGCGCCGATGTCGTGGCCCGACCTGACCGCGACCTCGGATGACTCGAAGGACTTTCGACTGGAGATGCTGGCCCTGGTGCAGCTCATGGGCCGGATCCACGGCGGGCTCACCCCGTTGCGACAGGGTTACCAGCGGCGGCTGCTTTGGGATCACGATCGGGGGCTGCTGGCCTTCTCGCGGCTCACGCCGGGAGACGTGGTGATTCTGGTGATGAACTACGGCAAGAAGTTGGAGGAGGCGGAAATCCCCGCGGGCAAGCCCCGCCAGCTTCTCGGGGTGCTCGAGCCTCAACTTTGGCCGGTGGTCGAGCAAAAGAAACCGGCGACGCCCAACCCCCGGCCATCCTCGCCGGTCCCCTACCTCCAGCTCACCGGGTCACGGCAATTCGCCAACGACCGGGGGATCACTTCGCTCTGGGTGCCGCCCGGCACGGTTAAGCTGGTCCTGGTCAACGACCACGAGCCGCGCTAGGCGGCCGGTCGGGCGCCGCTCGGCGGGTGGTTCGGTCCAGGCCAATGGCCGGCAAGGCCGCCGGCCGAGCCACCCTTGCACCGCGTTGGGCAGATCGCGCGACTGTTTGAGCCGCATGGCCTCAGCCTGCGCCAACGCACCGAACTCCGGGAACATCCAAGGCACCGAACGCTCGCCCGGGCTGAAGCCACGCGGCTCGGGCCGGGGCCACTGCCTCAGGATGTACGAAACACGACTCTGGCTCAAGCGCCGGTCGCAGCCGTAGGGTCCGCTGTGCGCAATGGTACTAACCTTGTTAGGCGGCCTTCTTGGTCTTGTTGTTCCCCCGGTATTCTGCGGTGGTCAATTTGCTCGGCAACATCCGTTTTCCGCTGCCGGTGATTCTCA
>Ga0214473_10008373_pt1 | contig 12223 bp, 10 predicted proteins | sample RVTome_7_FD_203509 | JGI IMG/M metagenome (GOLD analysis project Ga0214473, IMG submission 203509) | Soil microbial communities from uranium-contaminated site in the Upper Colorado River Basin, Wyoming, United States - RVT98D197 | ecosystem: Environmental > Terrestrial > Soil > Contaminated >... | reverse complement strand
GGAATTATCGTTAAAAAAACTACTGCAATGAGAAAAACAGTGAATTTACTGCCCAATCGGTTCTACTCCATGATCTGGACTGTCACCTGTTCCGTTTGAACCAAATTGTTGCCTCACCTTATTTTCTATTGCATCAATAATATCATCAATTGTAAATTCTTCTTGGTATGCCTGAACTATTTTTCTTCCGTAATCTTTTACTTGTACTTCATTTAGGTTTTCAAACCTGTCAAGAATTATTTTTAAAGCAATTTCATAAAGTTTTAATTTTTCATTCTGCAAAAGATCTATTAACTTGTCAACTCTGTTTGGTGATGGATTAAAATGCTCTAATAAACCAAAAATTCGTTGTTTTGCCTGCAACGGTAAAACATTTAAAAAATTACCTTCAAGTAATCTTCCTTTTGTCGCAAATTGCGTATTGTTATTTTGTTCCAAAAATACTGTAAATGTTGATGCAGACTGAATCTCAAGTCTGTTTACATTCGATGGTGTTAGATACTGCCATCTTGCATCGCCTAATGTGCGATTTATACCGTTAATCTGTACACCATTTAATGCAGTTCCATTAATTATAATTCTTACATCATTTACAGGATTCACTTTTGTTCTTTCTACCAAAAAACTCGCTTTTTGTTCATCTATATAAGTAAGCGTTACATTATAAACTGGAAAATTTGTGCTAACTGCCCTTGCACTATAACCACGTATCTCATTTGCCATAGTTGGTTCCAAAACACAACCAAAATTCTGACTACCATCATCATCACATGATATAGATTCAAGTGAAACCTGATCAACAACTTTATACCAAACATTTCTCACGTTTATTTGTACATTTGAAAAATCTCTCCCTTCTGCTTGCGGAACCAATTCAACTAATACTATTACAGAAGAAAATGATGCTAATATTATAATCAGAATAATTTTTAGTTCACTTTTTATTTTTTTTTTTTAAGAAAACCTAAAATCAAAATCATCACCTAAGTCAATGTAACCGTATAATTCAAATTCATTGTATCACCAGAAGCAATTGTTACTATACCAAATGTACTTCTTCCTAACATCTGTCCACCTGTTAATGAATTAAAAATTCCTGCTTCCTGAATCCCACCTGCACATGTTATACCGCTGAAAGATGAGATTACACTTACTGAAGTTTCACCTGAAATTAAAGTGTTAAGATCAGGTGAAACATCTTGAACTCTTGCACAACCACCAATCGGTGAAACTAACGCAGTCTGACCTGCAGATGGTGCAGTTGCAGATGTTCCAATTTCAAGATAGTCAAAATTTGTTGTGCCAACACCACCAACACCAAATATGGCTTCTGCCATTTCATCAAGACCACCATCAACAATTAGATTATGGTTCTCAACTGTTTGTTTTAGATTACCATCTCTGTCAAAAACTTGTAAAGTTACATAACCAGTTATTGTCGGTTTTTCTGTAACTGTTTTTTCAACTTGTAGAATTATAGAACTGTTTACATGATCATTGGAAATAGGTGCTAAAACAGCACCCAATCCTAAAAGAACTGCTACTACTGGAATTAAGAGTAGTGCGTTCCTATTACTTTCCATGTATTCCAGATTCGATTTTTCCTATAAATCGATGATTAAGCAGTTTATTTTTGTAGTTGGTCAAAATATTGTTCACCTTTTTTCTTACCTTCAACATGTGTATGCCATAATAAAATTACCAAAATAGCCAGTTTTATACCATCAACACGTGTATGCTATAATAAAATTTAACCGTAAACCAACGTTTGTTATTTATTGTTACTTCATAATTACGAGTACAAATTTGATTATCAACTCGATAAAGCAATTGTAACAAAAATTTTCTCAATCTTGATTCCTGTTGAAACCAATGAACGTGCATCAACTGCACAGTTAGTCGCAAAAAATCAATCAAGAATATATCTGAAGGAAATAAAATTTGAACACGACATAAGTGAATTCAAGGAAGAATATCTTGGAACACAAAAAGCCGATTCTTACCAACAACTAATTATTAAAAATAAGGGATTTTGCATAATTCCAAAGTCAGATAAACTTCAAACCACGCTTTCTGAAAAATGACCTAACTTTTCTTTTTTTCAGGCATTTAGCACAAACACGATAGATATGATCATCGAAATAGAATTGATTGTATTTGTTATCTCCACAAACAAAACAGACTTTAAATTCAACATCTAAAAACTCATTTAAAGTTATAATAATTTGGTTATTTTCTAATTTCAATTATAGACCAGAACTGAATTGATATTAAGACTGTATATTCTTTCATACCTGTCTGAGTTACCTGATAACGTTCCCCCTATGTCAGAACCCTCAAAAATTCCTTTAGGATCAGAACCACTGAAAACTAGATTTACAGACTTTATTGAAGTTCCCATATAACACACTTTTCCAGTATAATCTATTCTTACAAAATCCTTTTTGACACTGAAAAGATATTCAAATCCCTGTATGCTTTTACATTGACCATCATAGTAACCATAATCAGGTTTCATGTATCCACCGCCAAAAAGATTAGTCTTATAATTTCCAATTTGTACTTCCGCATTTACTATGTAAGGTATTGGAGTTAAAGGATCAACTTTAAAATCAATCTGTGGTTCACCATAAAGTATCATATCGTGCGTTCCCCAAAATCTTGCCTTTTCTCTTGAATTTTCTTCATGTGAATTCTGGATAGTTATGGTTGAAAAGATTATTAGAAATGTGATCGCAATTATTGCAGTCTTCAACAGTTTTTACTCAAATATCTTCCTTAAAAGCGTTTTTTTGGTATCCTATAACCCATGCAGGAACTAAAACTAATTCCTTACCACAGTTTTTGCAGAATATTCCATTTTCATCTATCAAAACATCTTGTATTCCATGACTTTCACAAATTATGTCGTTTGATCTTGCAAGATTCCTTGCAACTTCTATTACTTTTGAAATGTCTGGATTTAGATACTTTAGTGCAGATTTTCCCTCTATTATCCAGTTTCCAACTGCATAACCCCTATTTTTTAAATCAGTTAAAATTGATACTATCTGATTCTGTGATTTTTCTTCAGATTTTTCCATCAAGATGAAGTTAACCTTTTCTTGATCTTTGTCCTTCTCTTGTTATCTCTATTGAAACGTGTTCTTAATGAGTTTCCAACAAATGCCGAAATTAAAACAACCAACCCAAGCCCTATTATCTGAAGTTGGACAATATCTACTGGAATTTCACGTGCATCCAGTATCACTTCTGTTTCTCCAATAAACTCCTGATCTTGAAACTCAAAGGTAAATGTAACTGGAATTGTTATCAGTTCTTTTTTAAGACAATTCAGTAATATTCCCTGTTCTTCGTCACAGAATGCAGGCGGAATGTAAATCGTATATCCAACGGTTGCTTCACTCCTTGCTGTTTCACCTGCACCTTCAGTTCTCTTATCAAGCGTGAAGGTTGGTGTATCGGTAAATCTGATCAAGTCAGTAAATTCTCCAACGTCAATTTTCTTTACTATCATTTCTTGCTCTCCATTCCAACCTATTGTAATCTGTCCTGTGATCACATCATTTGGCTTTATGAACATGTGACTGATTGATAGAATAGTAAGACCACTTAATCTGTCTTCAAAAATAATCTTATTTGCAGGTATAGATGCACCTGCTGAACCAGAACTAGCACTAGGAGATGATGCAGGTGCAGAACTAGAAGGTGGTGCTTCACCCAAGAATAAATCGAATATCTGCGTAGTAGGACTGGTTGTTATAATTGCAAATGTATTTGATGTGATTCTATTTGCAAATGAATCGTATGTAGTTGCTGTTGGAATAAGACCTACTATGAAATTGTCTGCATTTGCCTTGAATCTTGCAGAAATATAATCTGCAACCATCTTACTATCTGCCGTTCCTGCAGTACCATTCCAAGTAGTTGACCAAGAAACTTTATCATTTGAATCACAAACAGGTGTTGATGGGAAATCAGTAATGTCTTGAATGTTTGTATAGTTTACCTTTATTCTTACATCTGAACCCTGACCGTTTATCGGACAATCAACATCAAAAACCAAAGCAAATACGGTAAATGATGACGAACTGTTTCCTGATGGAAAAGGAAAGTTAATTGTCTTGTTTAGTATGAAATCATCCAAGTCTATGAATGTAAAGTTATAATTTCCTGAATCCAAGTTATCAAATACTGCATTTGATAAAGAACTCAATGTCTTTGTCTGATCAAAAGTTGAATTCATTGCCTTTACAGAACCACCGCCCTTGTAAGAACTCCCGTCTTGTTCTCTAACCATAACAGTAACATGACTTCCAAATACAACATCTACTATGTTTGATGGTGTTCCTGTTGACGGAATATCATTTAATGCAGAAACACGATAGCCATACGTATTAGGTTTTGTTACTGCAAGATCATTATATGTTAAATTTGTAGTTGTAGTATTTGAAACAAGATCAGAAAATGATCCACCGTTTATCCTTCGTTCTATTTTATAGCCATTTATTGTTCCATCTGAAGTCGGTTGTGTCCATGAAAGATCAATCTGATTCCCGTTCTGTGATGCCATAAGTGTCGGCATGTTTGGTGGATTTGATGTGGTAATTGTTTCTTCATTTGATGTGGTTGCAGACTGACCGAATGTATTGAGTGATGTTATTCTGTAAGTCACTTCAGTTCCAAGTGCAGGAATTGTCGTATCAAGAAAAGTTACATTTGTATTTCCAGTATCAGAAACTAGAATTTCGAATGCACCGTTTTCCACCTTCCTTTCTATTTTATATCCAGTTGGCGTTGTACCGCTTGCAGGTGCAACCCATGATAACAGTACATCATCGTTTTGATTCTGTAAAGTTAGATTTGTAGGTGGATTCGGTGGAGATATTGATTGTGGTACACAAGAAGCGATGTTTGAACTTGATGCAGTACCAATTGAATTTATTGCCTTAACATTATACTGATAGGTACTGGAAGCCTGCAATCCCGAATCTGAATATGAAGGAGTAGCATTGCCTGTATTTGCAACCAATGTTATGAAACTGCCACCATCAACTGATCTTAAAATATTATAGCCTGTAATTGCGGAACCCCTGTTAAGCGGTGATGTCCAAGAAAGATTACATGTGGTTCCAGTTGGTGGTACAGATAGATTTGTTATTGCATCTGGTATAGAAGCCACCAATATTAGTGAAGAGTTTGTGCCTGAACCAACTGCGTTTTCAGCATTTATCAAATAGTACATTGTAGTTGCGGAAGGTGTTGTATCTGTAAATGCTGTCAAAGTCGGTGTACCTATTGATGAAAATGTTACGTTGTTTATGCTACTGAAAACATTATAGTTTGTAATTGGACTTCCACCGTCATCAAGCGGTGCATCCCAATCAAGAGTTGCGTTTGTCGTACTGAAATATGTCCCTGCCAAATTTTCAACCGCATCTGGAACTGTAGCCGATGTACTATTTGGTGTAACAAAACCACGATCTCCACCATACGTATTAGAAATTTCTTCATTTGTTACACTACTTCCTTCAAAAAAGTAGGTTGTTCCACCAACTGTAGCGTTAATGATCTTAACGACACCTGATCTTAAAGAAGATTCATCTCTTATCCATGTTCCAATAGTTACTGTTGATTCTGTTGGTGCTGTTACATCAAGAGTTAATTCCTGTAATGCAAATGGTGAAAGTCCTGTTACATTTTGTGCTACTATTGGATGATATAATGCAAAATTATATAGTAATGGGAAATCATTTGGCAACCATCGATCAATTGTTCCGTTAAAGACTGTTAGCCCAACACTGATTCCCTGTGCCTGTGTACCAATTTCACCCTGCACCCACATTGAAACAGGTTCAGTTAAAACTGAACTTGGAAATTCCTTGAAAACTAGAAACACACCATCTTCTTGTGGATGACCAGTTGTTGCAGGTGCTACTGCTATATCTTCAAGTATATTTATTCCACTTGCATTTGTAAACAAAGAACCAAAAGAGAACCTAGAATTCTGATCTTCCCATTCTCTGTACTGCCAATCATCTGTTCCTGCATTCTGTTGTGTTTCACTGTTTGGCGTTGGTGTTACTGTGACTAAAACTGAACCATTGTCACAACTATCTGATGACGATATGAACCCAAATGTATTTGCATTACAATTTGCATTGTTTGCTGTGTATGTCATTGTTGCAGATTCCATCTCCCAATTTGTTGAATTTGTAAGTGTGAAATTCTTTAAATCAAAATTATAACGTACAAGAGTGCTATCATCATCATTTGTAAACATCACAGTCATAAATCCAGAATCAAATAATGACCAATCCAGTGACATTCTTTTTAGAAATGGTGCAAATGTATCAAGATTTCCTGTATCAAAAGCAGGTAAACTCCATACATGGGGTAATCCATTTGTTATTGCTGTACAGTCATTAGAGGAAAAGTCTGATAGAAAAATTGTTTCATTGAATCTATTAATATCTCCATTACAAAAATAAACTATATGTTGATCTCTTGGGGTTGTACTTGCATCAGTATCAAAATAAAATTGTACATCAGAATTATTTTCTGTTACATTATAATGAGTTAGATTGAACGTTTTTATTAATAATCCACCTGCACCTCCCTGTCCTGCTACATTTGACTGTACGCTAAACCAATCACCATCACCACCTGATGTTGTTGGTGTGAATTGAGGAACACTCTCGTAATTAAATTCAACCAATTCCCAATATGGATCATCATCAGGTGTCGTCACCGAATTTGATGTTGTAGCACTTGAAGATGAATCTCCATTTAATGCTGAAACCCTATATGTATATGATGTATTTTCTGTCAAACCTGTAGCATTGGCTTTGAAGTTAAATCTCGCTAAATCTGGATTAAGTTGATTTACGTCTATGAATGACAGTGTTTGCAACGGATCTGTTATTGCTATTGTTTCATATCCAGAACCATCGTTTCTTTCAATTTTCCAGTTTGTAACATTTAGACCATTATGTACCCATGTAACTGTTATTGTATCAAAATGAGTTAATGTTGCAGTTACACTACTTGGTGCGGTTGGTGTTGGCAATGCCACACCTGTTACTCCTGCAAGTGCCACAGTATTTATCTGTGCAAGTCCGTTTGAATTGTCTAGTCCACAGTTCTGATCGTTCTGATTTGTTGCAATGTTTGTTACAGTAGCAAATGTTGTTGAACAGTCAGGTTGGAAGAAAAATAGATCATTAACATCATTAAAATTATATTTTACCTCGTTTTCAACTTCTATTGATGTCACGTTTGCCTCGATTCTACTTGTAGCACTATTGTCCCTGACTCCAACCATTAATGTTACAATCTCGTTTGTTGAATTATCCCAATTTGGAATGAAACTTACATCAAATGGTTCTGAAACTCCTACTGAAGATGGTGTAAAGTCAACTGTTCCAAGCAATCCACCCCCGATTATTTTCATAAATTGTCCTCTTGGGAAATACCCATTCAGATCATGTCCTATTGATACAGAACTTGGTAAATTTTCTGTCTGACCTGCTTGAAAGTCACCGTCACGAAGTTCGATATGCACGTGTACGTTTGATGTACTGGTAATTGCTTCCAAGTTTCCTGTAACCCTAATATCATCAAGTGTTCCAAGTGTTGTTTTGTTGAATTGTTTGAAAACTACTACCTGACCTTTACCTGCATCAGTTGTTCCAGTATGCATTGTTAATGTTGATGATGTATTGCCAAAAAATCCTGTAGTAATTGCAGGAAATGTCCCACCATACAATGAATGCTCTTGTGACTGCCACCAATTGCTCGTGTGATTCACAGGCATGTCAATAAGATATTTTAGATAGAAGTTTCCGTTTGCTAGGTTCACTATCCTGTCACCAATATCTCTTACTGATCCAGTTGCACCATTTTTCCCACCAAGAAAATAATATGTATCATTGATTCTATTTGTAAAGTCTGTTGTACTGACACCTACTGTTTGTATATATGGTGTTTCTGTTGCTGTGCTTACGCAGGCAAGATCAGATGTTTGTATTCCGAGAGTTATTCTTATTCTTTCATAAGCGTATGTTGAATTTATTCTTGGATCATTGCTTGCTAAAGTATTTTCTAAAGTAACTACCCGACAACCTGTTCCTGCACCTGTATTATCTGCACTATTCCAGTCTGTCCCACCCCAATCTACCGCATAAAAAATATTGTTTATCAAATCATCAAAAAATCTTGGTAAAACTACTGTTTCATCCCAAATCCAACCACTAAAATAACAACCATTTGGATCTCCACTGTTGTCAGTTAATTTTCCCCATCTGAACCCTTCAGGTGGGTTTGTATTATCTACAGCAGTTGTATTTATTGCGGTTGGACATGTAGATAATCCTGTATCACCTGCAAGATGTACCTGAATTTTATCTTGCTGTCTTGCATAAAATTCTGCACCGTAAGCATTTTGTATGAATGATTCTATTCCCAAATCTTTCTCAAAATAATAATATTCCTGCCAACTTAAAGGAATCCCACCGCCAAAAATCAATATCGGAATTTTTTGTGGAATCGGAACATCAAATACTGATCCTGAAGTCATCTGCAAATTTAATAATGTTGGAAAACCTAAAACCAACGAAAAAACCACAATACTAAAAAATACTAATATCCCTGTTTCTTTTATTAAATTCCCAAAATTAGATCTAGGTTTATTGCATCCCACACATGAAAATGATGGAAATTACTGTAAATTGTGTAATGTATTTAAAGAATTGACCTGTTGCCAAAATTAAATTATTTAAAGATATACCTACTTTTTGGAGTTTCTCTTCTTTTTTGTATTAAAATAAAGGTATATTGCTAATATTCCTGCTACTACTAAGAAGGAAAGACCGCTTCGTTGTTCAAATGCAAAAGGTCTTACTAGATTCTGCGGAACGTCCTCACTTGAGATTTGTCCTTCATTGGCTAGTATCAATATTGGGACTATTATGATAAAAATTGAACCTAGAACTACTATTCCACCGATCAATCTAGCATTTAATTTCAAAAATGTCATTTTTTACCTTTCTTGAAGATCGATTCTCTTATAAAAATAAAGTAAATGAATACAAAGCCACCCATGAACCCAATGATATTGAACACGCCTTGATTTATGGTAAATTCAAGTCCACCAAAATCCAATCCAATCAAATTGAACTGCATCAATGATTCTCTTGGTACAAGTAAACTGATAGTCGCTATTCCAATAAATTCAAGCAAAACTACTACACCAAAAACTGATAAAACCATTATTTCTATTACTCTAATTATATATTTTTTTACCATCTAAATCTTCAACCTTTTGTAAAGTCTTTTTCTTATCACAGTAAAATAGATTAAAATTGCAATTGCTACTATTGCCATTATCTGTATTGTTCCCATGCTTATTAGGATCTCTCTTCCAAATGATGTAAAGTCTAATGCAGGTATTTGTGCAGGTGTAGAATCAGATGGTAATAGACTTGAGAATGAATGTATTCCTATGAATTCAAGTATATACAAACTTAAAATTCCAAACACCGCAAAAATTTCTGCAGTTCCCAAGATAGAATGTGGTGTTATCGCTTTTCTTGCCATATTATCACTGTCCCAATGATGCAGTAAGTGCATTAATAACTGCGATGTCTTTGTAATTACAAACTGTTGGCGTTGTTCCAGTACAAGAAAATGTGTAATCCTTTTTCGTTACAGGTGTCTTGAATTTTACAACCCCAACTGGACTGTCAAAATTTATTTGGTAAACTTCATCTCTTTGTAGTAAAACATCAATTTTTGTCTGTGCTACACTTGATGCTAGTGTTGCAGGAAATGTAAAGATCACTTCACTTGTACCATCCTGTTTGAAATGTGTTACTTTTCCACCACCCAAAGGTACTGTTGGTGTTGAAACAGAAACATAACCCATCCTATAACAAGTCCAAGCCCTTCCATCAACACAGGTGTAAACTTTGTAACCGCCAAGAGAAGCATAGAACAACAATCTATCATCTTTTGGATAAACTCTGATTATTGCACCTGAATCATCTTTCACCAATAACTGATTTTGATCTCTTGCAATATCCATCGAAAAAACAGTAGAGTTTGTCAATGAGAACTTTTGATTATTTGCATCAATGGTAACTTCACTTAAGATAAATCTAACAGGTGTTACGCCATTGAGTTCGAACTTAGTTATGTGATCTTTAAACTTATACAGATATTGTTCTGAAGTAACTGTCGGTAAAGGTTTGAATTGTAATGTGAGTTCTCCGTTTGAGTCAGTTATGCCTTTTGTTGATATTGGTACCTGTTCAGTAAAAATTGATTTTTCTGCAATTAATACATCAAACTTTGCAATTGCTGTTACTTCAATCTGTGGACTTGATTTTATAATTAATGTCTGTTCTAACAATCCATTGTCAAAATTAACGTTACTTGTGTCTTCTACGAAAAATGCAAGTTGTGGAATCTGTGTTGTTGTTGTTGATTCAGTTCTTTTTTCAGTATTATCAATTTTTACCACAGAAGAAATTATTTCCATTGAAACAGGTTCAGGCGTTGGTAAGGGTTCTGGAACTTCTTCTATCACATTAGTTCCTTCAATTATTTTAAATGAATTATTATCTATTGTAATCGTGTCATTTGTAGGTGGTATGACTATCCCTTCTGGTGGATTTATTATATTTCCAAATATTGTCCTGTTTTCTATAACAAGTGCATTTGGACACTCTTCTATGCTGTTACAGAATTGGATCTCCAATCCCTCAACTTCACTTAGATCCTCATTTGCTCTTTGTAATGCATCATCTAATGATCCCTGACTATTAGGATAAAAAATTGCTAACGGTGCAAAGAAAATGAATGAGAATAATACCACAGAAAGTATTATTCCTGTCATTAATTTTGGATTAATTTTTCTTTTAGCCATTTATGGATACACCCATCCAATATTACTTCCACATCTTTGTGTATTTCGCCAAAGTGTTTCACATGTGATGTAAAGATTTCGTTGTGTTGATGGTGTATTATATTCAAAAGTATCTGACACTATTAAAGCATCAAATTTATATAAATTCAATCCACCGCCTAATTTAGCATCTATTTGAAATGTATAATTTGTTAATCTACTTAATCCAATAAAGTCGTTAATACATGGTGACACATTACTACGTTTCTCTCTAGATGAGATACCAGATGATAAACAATTAGGTGATGAAAGTTCTGTAACTAAATTTCCATCAGTATCTAATACTTTAACTGTGATAGAAGTACCTTCATAACTTGCTATTGATGTACACCCTGAATTATCACATGATCCTGCATAGGTAAAAGGACTATGACCAATAACTTGAATTTTATCATCATCCTTTGGTATTGAAATTTGCTTTCCTGTTTCATCTATAACTACTTTTCTTGATTCATCCTGTTTTAACTCTAATAAATAAAATGTAAATGGTTCTGTCTTTACATAATTATTTGTACCTGAACTTGAACTCATTTGTACATTGAGATTTCTGATTATCAGTTTTAATTCATGTAGTGAACCATCTGCCCAATTGTTACCTTTATCTGATAATGTAAAATTCAGTGAATCGTTTATCTCGAATCCTTCTCTGACTTGAAATGGTATGCTATTATCAATAGTATCTCCGTTTATTTTGAGTTGCCTAGTTTCAACTACTATATTATCTAATAACAAATCAATTGTAGCATCTGCTATAATATTTGATTTTTCTGATGTAATTGCATCAAATGTAAACTCGATTGTTGCTAAATCTAAAATATTTCCTTCAGGATCGCTTACTGAAAATGCAAGTATTTTTCCAGAAGTATCTAAAACATCGCCATTTGTGTCATAAATTGTTGCAGTATTTACTATACCAAACTTACCAGTAAAACCAAGTTGATATTTTTCTAACAATTGTTCAATGTAACTTAATTTAGTTTCAGGTAATGATGTTTCTTCAATAATTGGAATTGGTTGAATTTCTTCACCTGTTTTTTCATCTTCATAGATAGGTATTGGTGTACTATAAGTAATATTTGCTTGTTTTTCTGTAATAAATGGAATCTCCAAGCCTTCTCTAGATGGACTAATTTGAATTGTAGAAATCTGACCACTTGTAAAACCATATACCAATGATCCAACAACTAACCCGATAAATCCAAAAATGGCTATCTTCCTTATCGGAATTTTAGATTTTTTTGCCACTGATATCACCCA
>Ga0214473_10008372_pt1 | contig 12224 bp, 8 predicted proteins | sample RVTome_7_FD_203509 | JGI IMG/M metagenome (GOLD analysis project Ga0214473, IMG submission 203509) | Soil microbial communities from uranium-contaminated site in the Upper Colorado River Basin, Wyoming, United States - RVT98D197 | ecosystem: Environmental > Terrestrial > Soil > Contaminated >... | reverse complement strand
AGGCGATCCGCCGTATCAAGCGGCGCAGCTTCCCCCGGGAGTATGAGTAGGCGGACTGGAGAGGCGTATGGCAAAAGAGGAAGATAAGATCAAGGCGGAGGGAGTGGTGGTCGAGGCCCTGCCGGGAACGCAATTTCGCGTCCGGCTGGACAACGGCCATGAGGTGCTCGCGTACCTCTCTGGCAAGATGCGCAAGTACTACATCCGCATCCTCTTGGGAGACCATGTCGCGGTCGAAATGTCGCCGTATGATCTGACGCGCGGTCGTATCACCTTCCGCCAGAGGAAGAACGCTCCCGCACCTGTGGAGCCGTCCCGGTAGTGGCGTGAACTGGATTTATTCACAAAGAACCTCCGCGCCAGCGGAGGTTCTCTTTTATGGTCTGGCGAGATGGCTCTAAGGCAGTTCTTGGAACGAGCCCAGGACCTTCATGTAGTTTGCCCGTTCGAAAGCCGCGGGCTCGGCGACGGACTTCTGGCTCATGCTGCCCTGCATCTGCTTGATGGAGACATACTCATGCTCGGTCATCCAGGTTGTCAGGCCGGCGAGGAGTTCGCCTACGCGCGCAGGCCCTGCGTGCAGTAGTTCAGACGCCATCATGGCAGCTTTGGCGCCGGCCATCATGGCTTTCAGAATCCCTTCATGTGAGTGGATGCCGCTCGTTAGCGCCAGATCGGCGTCGATAGATCCGTACAGAATCGATATCCAGCGCAGCGGCAGCCGCATTTCCGCCGGTACGCTCAGGTCCAACGTGTGCGCAATGCTCAGCTCTTCGATGTCAAAGTCCGGTTGGTAGAAGCGATTGAAGAGCACAATTCCGTCGGCGCCGGCCTGCACGAGTCTATGCACGAAATGGGGGAGCGAGGTGTAGAACGGGCTCAGTTTCACTGCCAGGGGGATACTGATCGATGTCTTGACAGCCGCCACCAGCTCCACCTGTGCATCTTCGATCTCCTCGGCCCGCAAGGCGGCATCGACCGGCAGATAGTAGAGGTTTAGTTCCAGCGCATCCGCGCCCGCGTCCTGGATGAGGCGAGCATAGCGGACCCAGCCGCCTTTCGACACACCGTTCAGGCTGCCGATAACCGGGATCTTGACTGCCTGCTTCAGTTTTCGGACATGGTCCAGGTACTTCTCAGGCAGCAGGCTATGGACGCCCGTATCTGGCAGATAGCTCGCCGCCTCGGGCGACGAGTTGGTGCTGCGCGAAAGATTGTGATCCAGTTCAAGACTCTCGTGGATGATCTGTTCCTCGAAAAGCGAGTACATGACCACCGCCGACACGCCGGCCTCCTCCAGTTGCCTGACCTGGTCTATCTTCTTGGAAAGTGGCGAGGCGGAGGCAACCAGCGGGTTCTTCAGCTGCAGGCCAAGGTATGTGGTTGACAGGTCAATCATGCGAACTCACCTTTCGACGCGACGTCTCAATGAGGCGTCGCGGCACTTGGTCTTTTGATCATCCTTCCAGAGCGCGGCCGGCTTAAGGCTGTTTGCCGTTCCCGTCCGTGCCGTTGTAGTGCATCGCCGCCATCTGCTCGTAGAGCGACCAGCGTGACTTTGCGTCCTGCTGCGCCTGCTTCATCAACAACTCGGCGCGCTCCTCGTCCATCTGCGTGAGCATCTTATAGCGGGTCTCGTTGTAGGCGTATGTAGAGAGCGGGATGCTCGGTTCCTTGCATTCGATGAGCAGCGGGTTCTGGCCTTTGGCCGCCAGCCGTGGATCGTATCGGTACACCGGCCAGGCTCCTGATTGCACCGCCAGCTTTTGCTGTTCAAGTCCATGGATCATGTCGTAGCCCTGCTGGATACAGTGGCTGTATGCAATGATGAGCGAGGGGCCGTCGTAGGATTCGGCATCCAGGAACGCCTTGAGCGTTTGTTGGTCGTTGAATCCCATGGCCACGCGGGCCACATAGACGTACCCGTAGGCCATCGCTATCAGGCCCAGGTCCTTTTTGGGGAGACCTTTTCCGCTCATGGCAAATTTGGCGACGGCCGCCCGTGGAGTCGACTTCGAGGCCTGCCCGCCGGTGTTCGAGTAGACCTCCGTATCCAGCACCAGCACATTGACGTTCCGCCCGGAGGCCAGGACGTGATCCAGCCCACCGTAGCCGATATCGTAGGCCCATCCATCGCCGCCCACGATCCAGACGGATTTTTGCACCAGGCTGTCGGCAATGCTAGCCAGATCCTTTGCCAGTGGATCATCATTTCCTGCCAGCTTGCGCCTTATTTCGGCGACGCGGACGCGCTGGTCGTCGATTCCGGCCTCCGTCGCTTGATTGGCGTCCAGGACCGCTGCCACCAGATCAGCCCCGAGTTGCATCTCGAGCTTCACAAGCAATTCGCGGGCGTATTCCCTCTGCTTGTCAACCGTCAGGCGCATTCCAAGTCCGAATTCGGCGTTGTCTTCGAAGAGGGAGTTGGACCAGGCCGGTCCGCGGCCACTTGTATCCATGGCCCAGGGTGTGGTTGGCAGGTTGCCGCCATAGATCGAGGAACAGCCAGTCGCATTGGCGATGATCGCTCGATCACCGAAAAGCTGAGACAGCAGCTTGAGGTACGGTGTTTCGCCGCAGCCGGAGCAGGCACCCGAGAATTCGAAGAGCGGCCTGAGCAGCTGGGAGTTCTTGATGGTGGAGGGGTTGATCAGCTTGCGATCCAAATCGGGGATCTTCATGAAGAAGTCCCAATTCTCTGCCTCGCTCTCGCGCAGCGGCAGCTGGGACGACATATTGAGTGCTTTGCGACCCACCTGCGTCTTGTCTTTGGCCGGGCAAACTTCCACGCACAGGCTGCAACCGGTGCAATCCTCGGGCGCGACTTGAACGCTGTAGGCCATGCCCTGCGAAAACTCCTTGAACTTGGACGGCATGTGCTTAAACGTGGCTGGTGCGCCCGCCAGCAGCTTGTCGTCAAAGATCTTCTGCCGGATGACCGCGTGCGGGCAGACCATGATGCACTTCCCGCACTGTATGCACAGGTCGGTTTCCCAAACCGGGATATCCAGGGCAATATTGCGTTTTTCCCACTGCGTGGTCCCCGTCGGGAAAGTACCATCCAGAGGAAGAGCGCTGACCGGCAGGTTGTCGCCTTCGAAGAGCAACATCGGGGCGATCACATTCTGGACGAAGTCGGGGGCTTCCTTCGGGACTGCCCGCCGACGAGAAATCTTCGACGTGGCCTTGGCTGGAACCTCCACCTCAAACAGGTTCTCGATCGTGGCGTCCACCGCGGCGAAGTTCTTTTGCACCACGGCCTCGCCGCGCTTGCCATACGTCTTTTCGATGGCATGCTTGATTTCGGCAATGGCCTGCTCTCGGGGCAGAATGCCGCTGATGGCGAAGAAAGCGGTCTGCATGATCGTGTTCATGCGGCCGCCCATGCCGGTCTTCTCCGCAACGTCGTAGCCGTTGATGACGTAGAACTTGAGCTGCTTCTCGATCAGCTGCCGCTGAACTTCGATCGGCAACTCGTCCCAGACCTTGTCCGGGCCGTACAGGCTATTTAGGAGGAAAACGCCTCCGGTCTTAGCGTATTTCAACATGTCGAACTTCTCGAGGAAGTTGAATTGGTGGCAGGCGACAAAGTTGGCCTGGTTGGCCTCAATCAAGTAGGGCGCCCGCACGGGTTGAGGACCGAAGCGCAAGTGGGAGATGGTCACGGTACCGGACTTCCGGGAGTCGTAAACGAAGTATCCCTGGGCGTAGTTGTCCGTCTCCTCGCCGATGATCTTGATCGAGTTCTTATTGGCCCCTACGGTACCGTCGGCGCCTAGTCCGAAGAACACACAACGTACCGTATCCTCGGGCTCGATCGAGAAGGAGGGATCGACCGCCAGGCTGGTGTGCGTGACATCATCCGTGATGCCCACCGTAAAATGGTTCTTTGCATCGGGCTTGGCCAGTTCGTCGAGGACACCCTTCACCATGGCAGGCGTGAACTCCTTGGACGACAGACCGTAGCGACCGCCTATGACGCGTATTTCGGAGCGGCCGCCTTCCCGCAGGGCATTGACAACATCCAAATACAGCGGTTCACCACCTGCCCCCGGCTCCTTCGTGCGGTCAAGGACCGCCACCGACTTGACAGACGCAGGCAGGGAAGCGAGTAGGTGTTCACCGGAGAAGGGCCGATACAATCGGACGCGCACCACGCCGACCTTTTCGCCCTTTTGGGCCAGGTGTTTGACCGTCGCGTCCGCCGTCTCGCCGCCAGATCCCATCAGGATCAAGATGCGTTCGGGATTGGCGTCTCCGGAATAGTCGAAGAGCTTGTATTGCCGCCCGGTGATGCCGGCAAATTTGTCCATCGCTGCCTGGACGATAGCCGGAGCGGCGTCGTAGTATGGATTGACCGTCTCGCGCGCCTGGAAATAGACATCGGGATTCTGAGCAGAGCCTCGCAACACCGGATGCTCTGGCGAAAGGGCGCGCGCCCGATGCGCCCGGATCAGGTTGTCGTCTATCAATGAGCGCAGCTCTTCATCCGTGAGGTAAAAGATCTTTGCCACTTCGTGCGATGTCCTGAACCCATCAAAGAAGTGAACCAGGGGCACGCGTGACTGCAGGGTGGCCGCCTGCGCAATAGCCGCAAAGTCATGCGCTTCCTGCACAGAGCCGGAGGCAAGCAAGCCAAAACCTGTCTGCCGCACCGCCATGACATCCTGGTGGTCGCCGAAAATCGACAGGGCATGCGCCGCAATCGCGCGCGCCGCCACGTGGAAGACCGCACTGGTCAGCTCACCTGCAATCTTGTACATGTTCGGGATCATCAGCAGGAGGCCCTGGGATGCCGTGAAGGTTGTCGTTAATGCGCCGGCCTGCAACGCTCCGTGCACGGCTCCAGCGGCCCCGCCTTCCGATTGCATCTCAATAACCGTTGGAACGGTTCCCCACAGGTTGGGTCGTTTCTTGGCAGACCACTCGTCAGCGAATTCGCCCATGTTGGATGAAGGCGTGATCGGGTAGATCGCGATGACCTCGTTTAGCCTGTGGGCTACGGAGGCCGCGGCCTCGTTGCCGTCGATCGTGACTATCGGGTGTTTCATTTTCTATTGACTCCTTGGGAAGCGGACGGACGCCCGCGTTTTCTCACCAAGGTATCAGTTTATCCCCCGTATATGCGCAATGTTAGTTATTTATGGCACGAATCCCCCTGCGGGTTGTCATATTTCGGACAAAATGTGGACGAATTAGGTTTGGTGCAAATTAGACGGGCCGCGTTCACACCAATCTGCGGCCTGCGTCAAGCGGAATCACAAGTTCATCTGGAGTTTTGGTCTCGCCACGAACATCGCGGCCAGCGATTTTGCGTCCGGCACGTCGCCCTGCTCCGCCATCTGAAGCGCCTTGTCGAGTGGGATTCTCTCCAGTTCCAAGAACTCGTCCTGATCCTTCGGGAGCGGGCTTGGTGTCAGATCTCGCGCGATGAACACGGCCATGAATTCCGTTGAGTATCCCGGTGCCAGGTAGAACTGCCCCACTCTTTCGAGTGTTTGCGCCGCCATCCCCGTTTCCTCGCGCATCTCCCTGGCGGCACACGACTCATAGGACTCGTTGATGTCACGCGTTCCCGCCGGAAGCTCAAGGAGATCCGATCCCGCCGCATGCCGGTATTGGCGCACGAAAAGAAGATTCCCATCCGCGTCAATGGGCACCATCACGACGGAGCCGGTGTGCTCAACGATCTCGTAGTCTGTCTCGCGTCCATCAGGTGTTCTCAGGTGGTCCCGGCGGATTTTGAACGCGCGGCCTTCGAGCAGCGATTCTGATTTGATGAGGTTAAAGGATGGCATGGGGTGCTCCTACAAATAAGCCCAGGCGCTATGGGCCTGGGCTTGGGGTCGTCTTCGATTTGACTACGGAATACTGAGTTTCTGCCCCACCGTCAACTCGCTGGACACCGAAAGGCCGTTGGCGCTGGCGATATCTTCCGGCAGCACATCTCCATACTGGCAGGCCACCCCGTAGATGGTCGTGCCCGCTGAGTCAACGGTGTACGTGTCGGGATGGTTCATCAGGGACCGATCCCCCGGGAAGGAGCCAGTCTGTGGAATGGTCAGCTTGGCTCCGGGGTACAGGGCGCTGCTGCCAGTAAGGCCGTTGGCCGCCAGAAGGTCGTCCGGATTCACATTGAAGCGGCGGGCAATGCAATATGGAAATTCACCTTGCTGCACGGTGTACGAAGTGGGCCGACCGGCAGAACCGCCGGGCTTTGCCGTGGCCACGGGGATCTCGGACGTGGCAACTGGCTCAACAGTTGCAGGTCCAGGGGTTGCCGCAGTTGCCACCGCGCTCGTCCCCGCCGCAGGATTTGCCGTCCCGCCTGCCTGCGCTGTCTTTGCGACCGCCGTTTGCGTGCCGAGGTCAGCCACAATCTTCAACGGATCCTGACCGGAGGGGAAGGGGGACACAAACAGGCCAGTCGAAATCAACGTGGGCGTCGCAAGCGGCGCCTGCGAATACGTCTGGGTGCAGGCCGACGCGATGACCGATCCCAGAAGAAGCAGGCTCACCAAGATCACGCTGGATTTTCTGTGCATTGCGTCTCCTGTTTGCATTCCTTAAGAAAGGATAGTAGCATAGACCTTTTGAAGCGTCAAGCCGCGCACCCCCATTATGGACTGCACTTCAAATCCGCAAGGAGCCGCGACGCCACCTCGTGAGCCTGGAGCGGGCCGCCAACTTGCATGCGCGACCACAGCCCACACAATCCACGGTCCAGCTTGGGCTCCTGATTCAATGCCTCGCGGGTCATCTTTTCTGCCGCACTCGGACTGCCCGCACGCGCCTCCGCTTCTATGAAGGGCAGCCATTCAAAGGCGTCCTCCGGCAGCGCACCCCTTTGCGCCGCTTCTGCGCCCAGTGTGACAACGCCATTCCAATCGCCGGCTTGCAGGGCCAACTCCGCTCTCTCATAGTAGTAGCACCAGGTACTCCGCGGTTCTGGGCCAAACGGCGGCGCAGGCAGGACCAGGGTTTGGGCCCCGGTCAGAATCAGACCCGGTTTGGAGAGTGGTATCAAAGTCGTCAGAGATTCTGGGTATCGGGAGTACGTAATCTCATCACCGTTGGCCGGATCCAGGACACGCAAGCAACCACTGGACGGAACGTAGACAACAACCGTCTGCGAAGTGCTGCCCAGGAAACTCATCGTGCGGAACGGGAGCTGCATGGGCGTGTTGGCTGCCAGGTCAGGCAGAACGATGCCGCCCAATCGTTTCTCCGCATAAACCATCGCGTAGGGCAATTGAGGAGGCTGCAGATTCGACGCATACATCCAGTTCAAAGCGGCGGTCATCGACAGGTCTGTCTCGTAGTCCAGGGGCATCTGGGTCGTGATCACGGCCGTGCCCGGCTGCAGCGCCGGAATGCGCCAGGCGAATTGCCAATAGATCTCCGTTTGCCGTTGCCAGTCGCGGCGGAAAATGTTGGAGTTGAAGAACTGCTGGCCAATGCCAAGCGCCAACAGGCCGGCGATCGTGAAGATGCGTGCGGACCGCCTGCGAAGTATTAGCTCGACCATCCCCACGGCGAACAGACTCCCTCCGAGCATCATGGAAATCATGAAACGGTCAAAACTTGACTGCAGCGTCAGCGGAAGACCGGCCACAAACGAAGGCAGGCGGCCCAAGACGATGCCGGCAATGCCGATGATCACCGCCGCCCAGGCGAATTGACGCGGATCGGGCCCGCGCGCCTCGTCCGTTGCCCTTGTAGGAGGGCTGGCTCGAGTCTCATTGTCCCACGTCGCCGAAAGTTCCAGCCTCGACAGGTAGAACGAGGCCAACAGGAATGCAGCCGCGATCAGTGCAATGGTGAGAAGGCTGGCTGGGGCCCGGATTGACGCCGACAGAAGAAACAGCACTTGCCCCCACACATAGAGGCAGGCCTTCCAGAGGGCGTCTCCGAAGATGCCCACGGCTGCCGTGAAGGAGGGCGGCACCGTGGTTGCCGTCGGATCGTATGACACGTAGGCGCCCGATCCGTAGTAGTGGACCAGCCAGATCACGTCGGCCAGCCACACGGCGAAATAGGGCGACCATGCCTTCAACGCCTTGATCGTGCGGGCGGCAAAACTCTGGGTCGCCTGGGCCGCTATGACCCAAAACAACAACAGCCGCAGTGGTTCCAGTCCGATAAAGTACTCCGTGGGAAAGACGCCCGCCGCCTCCAGCATGAGTGCGCCGGAAGTCAGTGCCAGGAACGCTTTCGGCCTGCGAAATGCCCGGACACTGAGCCCGAACGACACCAGATAGGCGATAAACGGGATCCACTCCTGGTTAATGTGCGTGAAGGCCACCCAATGCTGGCTGTATCCCGGGTAGACCAGAAACAGGAGCGCGACCGCCAAGGCCTGCTGCCTGTGGCTGGGCCACACCTGATGCAGAGCAAACCAAGCGGCCAGCGCGGCTGCGAAGCGCACGAGGAGCGCGAGCAGCTGCCACAGCAGCGGATTTGACGGTATCAAACTCGTCGTAATGTAGAAGACCGGTCCAAGAAAGGGACGGAAGCCTTGAAAGGCTGGAATGAATTCAGCCGGTCCCAGGAATCTGGCAATCCAGGCGAATGGCCAGTCGTCCCAATAGAAACCAGTCAGAGGTATCAGCCAGCCGTATGCGAGGAGGGTAACGAGGGCAAACGCCGCCGGAATGGTCTTGGTGCCGAAATGAATGGACCGCATCCGCCTCATTATATAAGCAAAGGCGAGGGCAAACCCGCGGCTATTGCGGTCAGCAGGAAGCGCCGTGCACTGACTCGGCACTCCGTAGAATGGCTTGACCGCGGATTTCGCAGGACAATCTTCCGACTATTCCCACTCTGGCGCGAGTCTTGTGGCTACGTCAGGTGCCGACTTTCTCCGACCTTTCGCAGGACAACTTGCAGCCGACTAGAGTGATCGCCTTCGAGGGTTGATGCCCCGACGCAGCTGGTGCAGGCGCCAGGGTCATGACGGCGACAGGCCCCGCATATGCGTCGCGGGTCACTGGATGTTCTACCCCCCGTGGCGAGGTAGCTGCCGGCGTTTGCCGCGGACGGGGAATTTCGTTGAGGAACCGGCCCTCGACGAATCCGCTTATCGCTCGGCTACCTCGGGGACCCGCCACGCCGTACGCGCCCGGGCCATCCTGGGGAGATGCTGCAAGCAATGCTACGCAAGTGGTCCGAAGTCCCTTTAGCCACGAAGACGGGCCCCCCTGGGAGCCTTCGAGACCTCTACGGGTCGAAGGCTGCCTGATGGCGGCGCCTACCTGTGTTCGGCCAGAAGCCAGCCTCGTCTACTCATCCTCCTCATCCGACTTGCCGTAGACCCGCTCCACAGCCCGCTTGACGTCCTCAGCGCCGTGGGTGTCGCAAGCCACAAGGGGGCGTTCGATATCTGGGACACGCTTTCCGCCCGGGCTCATTACCTTGCAGTCGACGAATTTGCCATCGTTGTCGTACACGACATACAGCTTATAGAGTCTGCCGCAAACGATGCAGCCATGCATCTCCCCTTTAGTGTGTTTGTCCGGCATCAGAGTCTCCTGCCTTCTTCCTGCAAATATACTTCGATTTCCGGCGGTCTGAGAGCATGAGGGCCAGCAGACCGGAGCCAAGGCCTGACAATCAGCGCGGCGCGGGGCATTCGGTATAATCCCTTCCGCATGCGAACTTCCATATCCTCCCCTGCCGGCGTCACGCCGATCAGGGGTACCGACTGGATTACCCCTGCGCTGACCTTTGTGGTTTGTCTATTTTGCTTTGGAATACTTCTTTCAAGGCTTGGTTTTTTCCAGGACGACTGGCACCACGTCTTCTATGCCTACTGGCAGGGTGCCGAAGGTTTGCAGCGCTTCCTGCTCGCCGACCGGGGCCCTTTTGCTTGGACGATCTATGCGCTTTTCTTCAAGGTGCTTGGATTCTCTCCGGCGGCCTGGCACTGGTCGCTGATGTTTTTGCGCTTTCTCACGGCCCTGACGTTCTGGCTCGCCATGCGTCAGGTCTGGCCGCGCCAACGGGGCCTTTCCTCCTGGCTTACGCTGCTTTTCTCGATCTACCCGATATTCACGCTGCAACCACTTTCTGTGGCCTATACCCTGCACTGGGTGATGTATCTGGTTTTCATGCTCTCGCTTGTGCTGATGCTGCTGGCAGCGCGACGCTCAACCCTATTTCTCCCGCTCACGATCCTCGCACTGCTTCTGGAAGCCGGGCATTTGGCTTTCATCGAGTACTTCTCGGGGCTCGAACTGTGCCGGCCGGTCTTCCTTTGGCTGTTGTTCTCTGACTACCCGCCGCGGGACCGCTGGAAGAAGGCGCTTAAGGTCGCCGCCCCCTACCTATGTGTCCTTCTGCTCTACGTTGTCTATCGCAGCTCATACGGCGTAATCTTCGGCTACGACCGCTTTACGCCGCTGGCGACGCTCGCCGATGTGTTTCGTGCTCCGATGGCCGGCGCAGTGGGCATCCTTCAATCCATGCTTCAAGACCTCGTGTACGTCATCCTTTCACAATGGGTTGCCGCGCTCGATCCGGCCATAATTGATTTGTCGCGGCCGTCCACGCTCCTGATTTTTGCCAGCCTTGCAGGCTTCGCTGCCCTCGCATATTTCGCCTTCACCCGGTTTGACGTCTTTCGGGAGGACTCGGTCTCTCAAGGGCCCGAGCGCCAGGTGGCTGCCGGCGGCCTTCTCTGCGTGGTTCTGTCGATGTTGCCTTTTTGGGTCACGGGCTTCTCCATCTATCAAAAGAATCAACTCTGGAGCGAGAGGCTGGCCCTGGCCGCCATGCCTGGTGCGAGCATGCTGCTGGTCGGCACCGTCTATGCTTTGGTCGACCGGAATCTGCGCCGTTTTCTGATCCTGAGTGTGCTGCTGGGACTCGGAGTGGGACTCCAAGTCCAGACTGCGCGCAACTTTCAAGCATCCTGGGAGAAGCAAGAGCAATTCTATTGGCAGCTGCACTGGCGCGCTCCTGCGTTGCAGGCAGGCACGATGATCGTCTCTGACCAGGAGATTCTTTTCTACATGGGGATTTATCCGACGGCCTTCGCGATCAACACGCTCTATCCGCAGACAACGCCGCCGCCGCTCGCCAGCTACTGGTTCAATGCGGGTTTCGAGCACCTGAACTTCGACAAGTTTGCGGCCGGCCAGCAGGACACATTCGCCAAGTACGCCACCACCTTCAATGCCGGCGTGCAAAATGTAGTCGCCATCACCTTCGAACCGGGACAGGATCAGTGCCTGTGGGTGCTCGGACCCCGGCTTGCCAACGCGCGCGGGCTCACGTCGATCGCACGCACTTGGTTGGGGGTGTCCAATGCGGCTCGTATCCAAGCCTCGCCAGGGACCATGCCGCCGGCTGCAATATTCGGCAGGGAGCCGGGTCACACCTGGTGCTACTACTTCGAGAAAGCGGATCTGGCCGCCCAGTACGGCGATTGGCCGGTGATTTCCGGCCTCTGGAACGAAGCCACTCAGGGTGGGTTCCGCGCCGCCAACGGGATCGAGCTGCTGCCGTTCATTTCGGCCTCCGCCAGGCTCGGCAACTGGCAGCAGGCGCGCAGCCTTACGTCGCAGGCGCAGAGCCTTCCCGATCGTTCCACTTCGGTGCTTTGCGACCTCTGGCGGGATTTGGCGCTCACGGCATCGCCTTCGACGGAGCGGGATCAAACCGCGGGCTTGGTGGAAACGGAACTGGCGTGCCAGAAGTGACGGCCCATCTGCGGCTGTTCAGTATAATGAAATTGCCGTGACCGCAATAGCCGCGTTGGTCCCCATGCGCCATCACAGTCAGCGAGTGCCGGGCAAGAACTATCGCACGCTTGACGGCAAGCCCCTGTTTCATCATATTCTGCAGACGTTGCTCGCTGTGCCGGAGATTCAGCAGATTGCTGTCGACACCGATTCCGATGTGGTGATTCGAGGACTTCGGGATCATTTTCCCGGCGTGCTGGCAATCAACCGGCCAGCTGAGCTTCGCGCGGACGACGTTCCAATGAATCGCATCCTGGAGCACGACACAGCGCTGGTGCGGGCCGACTTCTATCTCCAGTCCCATGCGACGAATCCCCTCTTGCGGCCAGAGACCATTTCCCGGGCAATCCGGGTATTCGAAGAACATGACCCGAGCTATGACTCGCTATTCTCGGTCACGGCCTTGCGGACCCGGTTGTATGACGAATCGGGCCGGGCCATCAACCATGATCCTTCGGCGCTGATTCAAACTCAGGATCT
>Ga0214473_10008371_pt1 | contig 12225 bp, 14 predicted proteins | sample RVTome_7_FD_203509 | JGI IMG/M metagenome (GOLD analysis project Ga0214473, IMG submission 203509) | Soil microbial communities from uranium-contaminated site in the Upper Colorado River Basin, Wyoming, United States - RVT98D197 | ecosystem: Environmental > Terrestrial > Soil > Contaminated >... | reverse complement strand
TTGCCTTATTAGCTTTAGATACTATGATCAGATTGGTCGCCTCGTACGATGGGAAGGGCAGAATTATTACATCCAAGAGACGGCGAAAAGATACCGTTAGAATGGAGGCCTATGCTTGAAAATACGGCTGTATGTTTACACTGGAACCGGTAATTCATTATGGATCGCACGTCAGCTGGCACTGGAATTAAAAGAGGCCACCCTCGAATTTATGCCGTACTTATCAAAAGATTTAAAGGTGGAGGCCGATGGGGTGGGTATCATTTTCCCGGTCCACATTTGGGGTTTGCCTATTCGCGTCATCCGGTTTATCAATCATCTTCAAGTCAAACCCGGGACGTACTTTTTCGCCTTGGCCGTCAACGCCGGGCAGCCCGCCGCCACCCTGCTGCAGCTGCAAAAGTTAATGTCAACCCGCAAATTACCGCTCGCCATGGGCTATTCCTTTGTCATGCCTTCCAATTACATCCCCTGGGGCGGTCCTGGACCGATTGACCCTCAGCAGCGGCGGTACAGGGAAGCCCAGGAAAAGGTGAAGGCGATTGCCGGACCTGTACTTCGGAGCGAGCGAAAAAAGGTTGACCGGGGACCTCTTTGGCAGAATATCCTGTTTTCCTTGCTCTATAAGATGTCTTTCCCGTATGTTTCTAAATTGGACAAGAATTTCTGGGTGGACGATAAATGCCATAGCTGTGGAATCTGCGCGAAAGTCTGTCCGGCCGGCAATGTCGAGATGAGCAATGGAAAACCGGCGTGGCTACACCGCTGCGAACAATGCTTGGCCTGCCTGCAGTGGTGCCCGCAGGAAGCGATTCAGTATGGCAAAAAAACCGTCAAATATCCGCGGTATCATCATCCTGAAGTTATTTTGCAAGACATGCTCGAACAAGCGCAAGCTATACATAGCAACAGAAATAAACTTGTATGAATGGTCATTCCCGCGAAAGCGGGATCCAGAAAACAAGCTGGATTCCGGGTCAAGCCCGGAATGACAGAAAGCTTATCCGATTCGCCGGCCTAAGGAGGGAGTTGTGAGTAGGGAATGGCGTCTCGGACAGCTCTGATTAAAGGCGTGAAACTATAAGTGGGGACCGCGCATCCGGGGGCAAGGATGAACTTTGTATTCCCGGCCTGGAACAGGGCCGATTTGACGTGATCTCGAATGGTCTTGGCCGAAACGTAAGGAAATTTGACGTGATCGATTCCGGCCATAAGGGTCAGAGAAGTTTTTTTACGGGCCTCGGTAAGGGTAGGCCCTCCGTTCAGATCCGCCCAGGAGATGGCCTGCACCGGGTAGTCAAGGAGCCGGTCAAAATACAATTTCTCCCCGTGAGCGTGGAGAATGTGACATTCTCCTTTCCCCTGGATGGCCTTTAAGAACTCCAGGTCAAAAGGGCGCATAAATTTCTCGTACTGCTCCAGAGAAAGACTCTCCTCGGTAGCCGGAACCGAAAGAAAGATCCCGGCGGAACCCTTCTCCAGGCTGGCTAAGGCATACTGAATCAGGGTGAAATTTATCACCCCCAGAGCCGTCAGGACCGCTTCCGGGTGATCAGCCATCAGCCCGGCCATCGCTTCCTTGACTAAATTTCTTTTCAGGGTATTCCAGGCATTAAAAACGGTGTCTACGAAGAGGGCTTTCCCTCGAAGGGCCTGGGCGATGAGCTCGATGGCCTTGAGTTGCTGGCCCAAAGGGGTTCGGCTTACATCGAGAGGGGTGAGACGCTTGAGATCGTCCGCAGTGGCCATGACTTCCATTCCCGCAGGCATGGGATAGTCGTAGTCGTTCATCGCCTTGAGAAGGTCAAGGTCGTAGGCCTCGAAAAATTCCAGATGGGCCTGGGCCGTTCTCTCCGGAGAGGCATGTTGAGTTCCGAAATGATACCAAATAGAGAACGGAGGTCGATCTACAGGTTTTCCCGCCAATGCTGTCCGCATTCTTTCCGTTTTGGTCATCATCTTTCGTTTCCCCCCCTTTTCGCCGCCACTAAATCTTTGATTACGCTGGATTGGGAGACCGGCTCTAAAGTGACATCGCCTTGGATAACTGTTTGACAAAAGAGCCCAGTTTTCCCATTGATCTTTCCTGTACATCTTGCACATATCCCCAAATCACAAGCAGCATGGTCATAGTAGGCGATGGTGCTATCCAGGTTATGATAGATATAATCGAGAGCGCTCATGGCACTCATACCTTTTTCCAGCGGCACCTCATAGGGCTGGTAATGCGGCTCCTTATCTACAGAGGGATCAAAACGAAAGACTTTAACGTTAATCATCTTTGCAGACATGGCCTCCCCCCCTGTTTTTATCTTTCAGGTTACGAGTTTCGAGTTTGTATTTGCGTGCCAGAACGTCAGTGATGGCCACCGATATCCGAACGAGCCCCCATCATTTTTTTCATCATCTCCAGAAAAGGAACCCGCCCTTGAGGCGGCGAGAGCGTGGTGATGGCGGCTGGTCTCCGGAAAACTTTCAAAATGCCTTCTTCGAATTTGACGATACTTTCCTGAAGCCAGTTGTCGTTGTCCGTGTAAGGGTAATCTTCCCGGTAATGGACTCCGCGGCTCTCGGTGCGCAACATGGCACTGATCGTTGCGGACTGCAAAAGATGAACCATGTTTCTCAACTCGATGGCGTCGATCCATTCCTTGTTGTAGCTCCGGCTTGGGGAGAGGATGGCCAGCTGGGGAAGTTCCTCTTTGATGACCCTTTCCAAAAAGGCAATGAAGTCAGACAGCTCTTCCTGTTTACGGATAGGTCCTAACTGCCGGTGGGCTGTTTCTTGAACCTGCCTCCTAACCTGGGCCGGCCTGAGACCTTGTTGGCGCAGCAAAGGCTGCTCGGCTGTTTCTTGGAGCCGTTGGAAAGCTTGTGGTTCGGGCCAGGGAACCTTGGCCTTCTTGGCGTACTCCCCAGCATTTCTTCCTGCTTCCGCCCCATGAACCAGCATCTCCGTAATGGCCGAACAGACTCGGTTGGCGCCAAAAGGGCCCAGCGTGCATTCCCCCGCGGCATAAAGACCTTCGATGGTGGTCTCAAGCTTCTCATTGACCACGATGCCGCCTTCGAAATATTCCACCGCCGGTCCCACTTCCACGGGCTCATTTTCCTTGAGCATTCTTCCAAGCTCGACCAGGTTCATGGCTTTGTATTGCCAGTTGGGAAATATCGTCGAAGTGGCGATGCGCTCGAAAGTCTCCCAGGGAACCTGTCCCCGACCGTAGTACACCCCTCCATTGGGTGTCCCTTTGCCTTCCCGCACTTCTTTCATGGAGGCGAAAGATATGAAACCCTTATTCCACTCCATGGTCGTACCTTTTTCGACCGTGTAGGGATCGTATTTTTTAAGAAAGGCTTCCCCGGCATTGTTGGTGAGCTCGCCGCCGCACAAAAGGCTCAGGATATAAGTGGCAATGCTCCCCCGCCACACTGGCGGTGACAGAAGAACGTTGCAGCAAAAAGTGATAAACTCCATGTTGCCGATCTCGGCCCCTGCTCGATGGGCCATGGCGATTCCTTCGCCGGATAAGTCCCGCATTCCCGTGTTCGGCCAGAAAGCCTTGTGCCAGCCACCTGTGGCCATGACCACGGCTTTGGTCTTGAATTGGATGAATTCCCCGGTTCGGATATCCAGACCCAGTGCGCCGGCAGTCTTTTCCTCCTGCGTCGCGAGATCGAGCAGCATGGTATCTTCAAATAGTTCCACCCCGACAGACTTTGCCTGGCGGAGCAGCGCATCCATCAAGGCGATTCCGGAGGTGAAAATGGCGCGCTCTTCGGAAAAAAGGACTTTAATCCCCCAATCCAGCAACTCCTTTAACCGCGCTGGAGCGGTCCGGATATATTGTTCCACGAGCTTCTGGTTATTCAGGTAATACCCCTGGGTGACAATGTCGTTGAAGAATTTCTCATACGTATCTGTGGGGGCTCCGGGGAAACCAAGCTTATGGAGGCTCTGTCCATCCAGGGTAAAATCCGCGCCCGCCATGGGCGTCGCTCCGCAACGGGCCAGGGGACCCTTGCTCAAAAGCAGAACTCTTACCCCCGCCTCCCTGGCACCGATTGCCGCGCGAAAACCTGCACCGCCTCCTCCGACGACCAATACATCGGTTTCCATCACTTTCGCGGCCATGATCCGACTCCATTCCTACCCAAGCGCAAAGGGCTTAGGGCATAGGGTTTAGGCTTTAACGCTATGCTCCATGCTCTCTGCGCTATGCGTATTTTAGTCTTGAAGCTCATAGCGAAAATCACAATAGGGGGCTCCTTCCATAATGGTCTGAGTTCGAGTAAATTTGATTTTCGGATTCACTCCTTCAATTAAGGACGCATCTCGGCTGCAGGACAATAAATTGCCGAACTCCGGGATGCCCAATTCTCTATACATTTTGGCATAGCGGCAGCGGGTTACGTTGAAAAAAAATCTCTTGTCATTCTGTTCGAGGAAGTCAATCTGCAGGGCATCTTCCCGCGTCCAAAAAACGAGGCTTTTGCTGAAGGCCTCGAGGGTGTTTTGGCCGAGAAGGCTGGCCATTTCGGTCCCTGCCTCCCGCGCCAGGGATTGAATGATCGGTTCGACGATTTTCAGGGTCCGCTCTTTTCCGAATTCTTTTATGAATGCCTTTAAAACAGGACTCAGAATCCGGGCTTCGATTTCCCTTCTGGCCAGGATGCTTATTTGATTTAAATTTGCTCCCATCTTAATTTTCTCCTTCTGCATTCCAAAATCCACAATTATAAAATCAGCGGCAGGTCCCCTCCGTACTTCTTTACTTCAGCCACGCTTTTAATCCTTTCCTCGGCCAGACGGTCGGCAGCAAGGTTCGTGGGGATTTTATCCCGTTTGCTGATCTCAATAAGCCTCTCCATGGTTTGGTAGATTCGTGAGACTTTCTCTTTTCCCCTCTCATGATTGACCGGGCCCACTCCTACCCGGTCTGTATCGTAGATCGTGCCCCCGGCGTTGGCGATGTAATCCGGGGCATAGAGAATTCCCATCTTCTCCAGAAGATCACCATGGCGCTCTTCTTTTAGCTGATTATTGGCACAACCGGCTATGATCTTACACTTTAGTTTTTTCAGCGTTGCATCGTTGAGGGTCGCACCCAGCGCACAGGGTGAATAAATATCTACGTCCAGTCCGTAAATATCTTCTGGAGAAACAGTGGGAAGGCCAAATTCCTTGACTACCCGGCTCACCCTTTCAGAGTTGATGTCGGTAACGATAATCTTGGCTTTCAATTCGATGAGCTGTCTGACCACGTGGTATCCTACGGCCCCTAACCCTTGAATGGATACTTTTTTTCCTTCCAGGTTATCCGTCCCGAATACTTCTTTGGCGCAGGCTCGCATGGCCTGAATCGTTCCGAAAGCGGTCATGGGCGCGATATCTCCAGCACCCCCCAAGTAAGTGGGTAAGGTGACCACGTAGGGGGTTTCCATGCGGATGTATTCCATATCCCTCAAGGTCGTCCCCACATCTTCGCCGGTGATGTATCTTCCCCCCAGACGGTTGATGAATTTGCCCAGGACGCGGAAGACTGGCTCCCGGTCTTGGCGATAGGGATCTCCGATGATTACGGTCTTTCCCCCTCCCAGGTTTACGCCCGCGGCGGCGTATTTATAGGTCATCCCTCGGGCCAGACGCAGGGCATCTTCGATGGCCTTCATCTCCGATTCATAGTGCCACATGCGGCAACCCCCTGTGGCCGGGCCTAGAGTCGTGTCGTGGATAACAATTACCGCCTTAAATCCTATCGCCCGATCCTGACAGATCAAGAGATTTTCATAATCATATTTTTCCATGTAATCGAAAATACTCTCCATGGCCTCCTCCCGGTTACTTCTGCTTGGTAGAATCTAAGTCACCTTCTGCATACATCCTCTTGGCTTTCCCTCTTTCTCCGATGATGGCCTGCACCACGTAGACATTGTTGGGAGGACAGCCTCTGACATAACGCTGTCCTCGTTTCCCTTCGGGAACGCATTTTCCCACAGTTACAATGCTCTCCGTAGGGACGAAAGGGGGGATTGCGGGATCTCCCGTAACCACCGTTACTCCCGGAAGATACATGAGTTGGTCAGCGTTGCGCATATCCACCAGGGCACTCATCACCGTGTTGCGGCAACCTGTACAAGTGACTCCGCCGTAGATCAGGTTGAATCCTTCCACTTGCACGGGGTTGTCTTCCGTGGACCGGAGGAAGCGGCGCCGTACTTTGTTCAAAGGCTCTCCAACAATCTCAATCTCCTCCAGCTTGGCAGTTCCCAAACCCCGCTTGGCTGCGGTCATCGTTAAAAGAACTTCTTCCGGTTGGAAATCCATAATCCACCCGCAAACCGCATCGACCGCCACGAGGTCTTTGCCGGCGAGGATTAAGTCCATCTCCACCGGCTTGCCGAAAACCGGGCCCAATCCTTCCTGGCAATAAATGGCGTCTACTATGGTCAATTGCGGTTTCACCGCGGCCAGCAGGTCCACAACTCCTTCGAATAAACCTTCCTGATGCATCATTCTCTTATATTGGTCCGAAAGCAGCCCCTTGAGCTTTTTAATCGCACAGGTGATCTCCGTTTGGTCATGGGTTTTCATTTTCGGAATGGAAACGATCACATCGGCATCGCGGACCAGCTGGTAGCTCTCAATCTCCTTGAATACCTTCCAGCCGGGGACGGGAATCAAGGTCTTCTCAGCCTTTTTCAAGTCGAACACCTCATAGCCGCTTTCCCTGAGGTTGCGGTATCCTGAAGCTTCAATAACCTTCTCACTGTCCACCCCTACGGCCGCAGACTCGGCAATAATTGCCCGGGCTCCCATTTCCTGCACGATGTCGGCCACGGCCCGGGTTACCTCGGCCTGGGTAATACAACCCTTCTCCGGCTCAGTAGGAGGAGCCACCCAACTCGGGTTCAAAAGGACTGTCTTTCCAGGCTTAATTATATCCTTGATTCCCCCAATCAGAGTAATTGCCTTTTCCACTGCCCCGCAGATGGACTGAAAATTTGGCTGGGGATTGGTTTTTACGATGGACACTCTGCTTTTTCCCATGGAATATCCTCCTTCATTTATAGAAGCAAATATAAGCAACTGTTTTAGCCACATCCAGCTGAAATTCTACTCCGGGGGACACGATAACCGATTCGCCTTTGGATATCTTCCGCCATTCTTCTCCGGGGAGCTGGATGTTCAATGCTCCTAAAGTCACCAAAATGTGTTCTTCTTTTTCCGTAGAAAATTTGTATTTACCTGGGAGCATGACACCGACAGTGAAATATTCCCCCTCATATTCCGCTCCCAAGCTTTTTACCTTCCCATCCAGGTACTCATTAACCTTAATCATCTCTTACACCTTTCATGAATCTTGCTGTCAACCGCTTGATTATGGCCTGTAAGGACTTTGAATTTTTGTTTTTATTGCCCAATCATGACACTGGGCAACCAAAGAATAATCTTGGGAAACACCATACAAAGAATGAGGCCTATTCCCTGGAGGATGACAAAAGGCCAAACCGATCGGTAGATATCTCCTATCGTTACCCCCTCAGGAGCGATAGATTTCATGTAAAAAATATTATATCCGAACGGAGGGGTTAGGTACGACATTTCCAGGTTTACGATGAAGAGCACTCCAAACCACAAAGGGTCAAACCCTAGGGCCTTGATAATGGGAACGTAAAGGGGCGCGCAGAGGAGAACAATCCCCGCTGGGTCCATCAGACAGCCCAGGATAAAAAGGATCATTTGCATGCCGAAAAGAATGACCCAGCGGTTCACTTTCATCGCGACCAGCGTATCTTTGACGAAATCGGCCCCGCCAGCCCCAAAGTAAAAAGAAACAAAAAGAAGAGACCCGATCATGATCCACATGACCATGCAACTGCTTTTTAGGGTATTCAGACAGGCTATTTTTAGGACTTTCCAGGTTAGCCGGCGGTAGACCAGGCCGCACAAAACACTACCGAATGCCCCAATGGCCGCAGCTTCAGTTGGAGTAGCAATGCCCTCAAAGATGGACCCCAGGACTCCAACGATTAGCAAAAAAGGAAGAATGATCGCCTTCAGGCTGACGAACCTCGCCTTCCAGGTTATTTGTCTCCTCTCATCCAGGGGGAGAGCAGGAGCAAGATTCTTCTGGAAAAAAGACCTTATGGCGATGTATATAATGAAAAGACCCGAAAGAAGGAGTCCCGGAAAGACTCCTCCCATGAACATTTTTCCAACGGATACTCCGGCCATCCCACCGTAAACCACCATCAATATGCTCGGAGGAATGAGTTGCCCCAGAGCACCGCCTGCCATCACCGAACCAAGAGTGATGGATTTGTTGTAATTTCGTTTGAGCATTGCCGGAACGGCAATGATCCCCATGGTCAAAACCGCTGCTGCGCTCACGCCGCTCATCGCCGCCATGGCCGTACAGATGATGACCGTGCCGATGGCTAACCCGCCTCGAATAGGGCCCATCCAGATATGAAAGGCCGTGTACAGATCATCGGCCAAGCCGGAACGCTCGAGGATATTGGCCATGAACATAAAGAGGGGGACGGCGATCATTATATAATTAAACATGGCTCCGGAAGTTCGGCTGGCCAAGAGATAGAGGGATTGAGGACCCATTATGAAGTAAGAAAAGACGATGGCTACGCTCCCCAGAGCGAAAGCGAGGGGCACCCCTAAAAAAATCAAAGCAAACAGAGAAATAAATAGGAGGAGGCTGAGGATTTCAATGCTCATTTCCGGTCTCCATCCTTTATCCGTTTCAGGTTACGGCCGAAGATTGCCAATCCCTGCAGCAGCATAAGGAAAGCCGCGATGGGAACGGCCAGGATCACGTGAAAGATGTAGGGCCCCCAAGGGCTTTGACTCCGTTCCAGCAACGCTACGGATTCCCAGGCCATTTCTCCCCCCTTCCACAAGAGTAAACCAACAAACAGAAAAAAGAAGACGGATGTAGATAATTCCAGAATCGCTTTCTTTCTGTCGGATAGACGACTATAAATTAAATCAACCCGAACATGTCCCCCCTGGGAAAGGGTGTAGGCCCCGCCCAGAAGAAAAGAGAGAGCAAAAAGGTGCTCTGAGGTTTCATGAACCCAGATGGTCGGCCGGTTAAAGCCATACCGCAAAACCACTTCCCACAAAGTAATGCCGATGATCCCAATCACCAGAAGACTAACGATCCTTCCGATCCGAGAATTGATTTTGTCAATCGTCTCCAGTCGTAATATTCCCATCCAGTTTATCCTCCGGCCATTGTCCATAGATCCTACTCCCCCCTCTTGCCCACTCCCACGGGGAAGAGGGGGTGAGGCAGGTTGACGAAATGGCCTGTCTTTAAGGCTTGTACCCTAATTGGGCGGCCAATTCCATCATCGACTTAAATTTTTCGGCATATCCCGGGGAGGCGGCCGCGTATTTTTCCATAGTGGCGTACCTGGCTTTTTCCAGTTTGGCCATATCTTCTGGCGACCAGGTAATGAAAGTCATCCCGTGTTTTTTTAGCTTTTCCAACACCACTTCTGTTTCCACCCGAACTTTCAACCAGTATAAAAGGGTGGTCTCGTTGATGGCCACATCGACAATCTTTTTCAGGTCATCCGGCAATTCCTGCCAGGCTTTGGAGTTTACCAGCCAGTCGTACCATCCGCCGCCAGAATAGGTGGGCATGCTTATGTATTTGGTCACTTCATGGAAGCCGTAGGCATAGTTCACAGTGGGAAAGGTAAATTCGCAGGCATCGATGACTCCTCTTTCCAGGGCTTGATAAATTTCCCCCCCTGGAACGGTAACAACGGAGGCTCCCAATAGAGCAAAACTATCCGCGGCCACACCGGCTGCCCTCATTTTCAGTCCTTTCAAATCGGCGACTCCCCGGACCGGTTTTTTCGACCAGATGTGCTCCCTCTCCATGGGTGTGGCTCCGATGTATCTGATTCCATATTTCGATAAAATTTTGTTGGTAATGTCCATTCCTCCCCCATGGTAGATCCAGATTAGACCTTGCAAAGGATCATTGCACGCCGGCCACTCTTGCGCTGCCTTCAAAGCCGGCTCCTTCCCGCTCCAATATACAAGGTAATGCTGGGACATCTCAAAAACGCCTTTGCGCAACGCATCCCATACCTCAAAACTCGGTACCAATCCTCCGGGGGGGACTACCTTGATGTCCAGCCGACCGTTGCTCAATTCGCGAACCCGATCCGCAAAGCGCAAGGCGATCATTTTATACTCCATCAATCCAGGATCATCTACGCTCTGCATTCTCCACTTAATCAATTTACCTTGGGCTGATGCCGGTGTATGGTCTAACACCATTAAGCCCATCCCCACCACGAAAATCAGAACAAAGACGAATAACCCTTTTTTCATCGTCACACCTCCCTATGGATTTTTGCGAATTTTTTTCCGGCTCCTTGTTCTCTTTTTTTATGAAAAAGCCCCCTGCTTGCCCCCACCTCCTTTCTTCATACCCGGTACCTCTACTCAGGCCTATTTTGTAAGGCCAGACCCGCCGGAGTCTTATATCCCCCATTTTCAAAGTTTCTCCGGAAAAAACAAGAGGGAATTTTATTTTCCTGGGGCGGATATGCAGGTAACAAGAATTTCCCTGCTCCGGCTTCCAGGTGTCGGCATAAAACTCAAAGCCCGTCCCTTCAAAGGTTCTATTGTCCACTCGGGCAGCAATCGCACAAATCTTGGCTGTATCTTCATCGCTGAGCCCTGCTTCCTGCCAAGCTTCCCTCAGAGGGCAGCCGTGGAACTTTATGTCCACCCCTTCAGCATCACAGCGTAGAACTTCCGCGGAGAACATTCTTCCTTCATCGGGGTCCAAAGCCAAAAAGGCATTCTTCAGGCCTTCCAGGTCATCAGGGCCGTATTTAGCCATTTGTTTTCCAATTTCGAGTCCGCGCTTATAGATGGCGCGCTTCATAATGGCCGCCGCTTTTTCCTCGCCTATCTCTTTTCTCAGTTCATCAAAGATGTAGTAATACATCATGGCCCGATTTTTAAAGGATGAATAAAGAGCGTTACGCATATCTTGTTTTGTCATGATTCATCTCCCGAACATTTTCTAAAGGTTAATAATATGAGCCTCTTGCAAAAGTGTAAATAAGTCGTAAAAGGGGTGAGCTTCAAGGGTTCTTCTGGGATATAGTTTTTTTGCCAAAAAAATATTACCAGGAGGACCGATGAAGCTCCGGGAAACAATATCATGGTTAATGGGCACGCTGCAACGGAGTTTCAGAGGGGCACCCATTAAAATAAAATGCCCGTGGTCACTTAAACTTTCTGAGCCGCCGCATGGCTTCAGATAGTCGGTCAACTGGAAGGGTCAGGGCAATCCGCAGGTACCCTTCACCGTATTTTCCATACATCGACCCGGGGATCATCCAGACATTGGCTTCCCCAAGAACCTTGTAGCAGAACTCCTGCGAGGTATACCCTTTGGGGATGGTTGACCAGACATAAAAAGTAGCCTTGGGGCTCTCTACCTCCAGACCTATATCCCGCAGTCCCTGGACCACCACATCCCGGCGTTTCTGGAAGATCCGATTCCGTTCCTCCATGAAGTCGATGGGCCCGTTCAGGGCTTTGGTGGCAGCTACCTGTAAAGGGTAATACATACCTCGGTCAGAATGAGACTTAATTTTACCCATGCCGGCAATCACATCCTTGTTCCCCACTAACATGCCGGTCCGCCAACCGCAACAGTTATAGGATTTGGATGGTGGTGATCCGGGTTGGAGACTGCATCCCGCAGGGCCTCCAGGATATGTTGGGGAGGAGTTACATCAGGATCTCCGAGCCCCAGATTGATTACGTCCCGACCCTCTTCTCTCATCTTGGTCAGGCGCATATTCATTTCCGTACCGAGATAACCTTTAAATAAATCTAAACGCTTAGCCAATTGCATGTTGCAACTCCTTGGATGTTACCCTCCGGAAACTTAAGATTATGATGGAATAATGGAGTTGAATAAGATCGATTTCTTGGCCCCGTTTAAAACCCATCATTCCATTCATCCAGCCTTCCATTATTCCAGGGGATTAAATACTTTCTTCCTCATAGACATTGGCAATGCAGCATAAGAAGGTTATGGGCTCTTGGTCGCTCACGTTTTTCATGCTGTGGACTTCCATCGTGGGAATGAAGATGAAATCGTCGGGGCCCAGGACCTTTTCTTCAACCACTTGGTCTGTCTTGGGGTCATGTTTCATACA
>Ga0214473_10008370_pt1 | contig 12225 bp, 8 predicted proteins | sample RVTome_7_FD_203509 | JGI IMG/M metagenome (GOLD analysis project Ga0214473, IMG submission 203509) | Soil microbial communities from uranium-contaminated site in the Upper Colorado River Basin, Wyoming, United States - RVT98D197 | ecosystem: Environmental > Terrestrial > Soil > Contaminated >... | reverse complement strand
CTTCGAAGCTGCGTGGTCGGGCTCGTGACCGGCGGCCGCCAGCCGCCGTTTCTGGCGCGTGCGGCGCCAGAGCTCGATGCTGACAACGAAGACCACCACCAATCCATTCAATCCGATGACGAGCGCGGAGGGTACCTGGACTGCTCTCTGCATGTTGTTTGCGCCCACTAGGAGTGCGCCGAAGAGTATCGAGGCGGGGATGCTCCAAATGGGATGCAACTGTCCGAACAACGCAGCTACTATGCCGTTGAAGCCGGCGCTGCCGGTGAATCCGGAGGCCGAGCCGTCGGTGATCATGCGGTAGTTCACCCCAAAGACCTGGATCGCGCCCGCCAGTCCGGCAAACGCCCCGCTCAACAACAGGGCCATCACGACGTAGCGCGGCACCTTGATGCCCGCGTATCGGGAGGCGCGTGGATTTTGGCCCACCGCCCGGATGCGATATCCCAACGTCGTGCGCCACAACAACACATACACCAGGATTGCCAGGCCGACGGCGATCACGGCTCCCAGATGCAGCCGCGTGGGCGCCAGCCTTGGCAGGCGGAAGATCTCGAGCAACCGCGCGGTTTGCGGAATCTTGGAAGCCAGCTGCGCCTGACTGGGATCGATCATTGGTCCACGCAGCATGAAGTTCATCAGCTGCACGGCGATGCCATTCATCATCACGGTGCTGAGGATCTCGTTGACGTTGAAATACGCCTTGAGATAGCCGGGGATGCCGCCCCAAATGGCTCCGCCCAGAAACCCGGCCAGCATGCACAGGGTGACGGTTACGAAACCCGGCCAATCCGTGAAGGTCAGTCCCACCCACGTAGCCAGAATGGCGCCGACGATCATCTGGCCTTCTCCCCCGATGTTGATGACGTCGCCTCGAAACGCTATGCAGATTCCGAGTGCCACCAGGAGCAGCGGTGTGGCCTTGACCAGGGTTTCCGCGAACGCATTGCTACTGCCAAATGCGCCGACCCAAAGCGCGGTGTAGGCCTCAATCGGATTAACCCTCAAGAGCAATAGCATCACGCCTCCAATGGCCAATGCACCCAGCGTCGCAAGGACGGGCAGAAGCGCATCAACCAGGCGTGAGATCCACTCGCTTTCGAGGATTCTTCTCATCTGGAGCCGGGACTCTCCCTGTTGGCGCCAGTATACAGGAAGCCCTCCCAAGTTGTCAGACAATATGTAACTGAAATCATATGATACTTGTCCGGAATGCCCAGAAACCGAGACGCCCATGCGTTGCTAGGGGGGAGCCTCCTGAGGAACGCAGGGTGGCGGGAGGTGCTATCCTGTCGGCTGATATTCCCAGGAACCTATTTGCCGCGCTCGCCGCGGATGTATGGTTCGCCCAGCGCCGCCGGGGCGCCGATGCGTTTGCGAGTGGCTTCGCGCGATCCGATCACGAGCACGATGATCGTGAAAGCGTACGGGATCATCTGGAGGAAGAAGCCCCAGTATGGATTGTAGTAGAACGGGTTTCTCAGACCCAATAGCAGGGTAGGTCCCTGGATATCCAGGATCAGGCGTCGCAGCGCACCGAAGGCGTACGAACCGACGGCGGCCCGAATCGGATCCCATTGCGCGAAGATCACCAGGCCGACCGCGATCCAACCCTGCCCGCCAGTCGTCAACTCGCTGAACCAGCCGGGCGAAACTGCCAGGCTAATGGTTGCGCCCGCCAGGCCGGCCAGCATCCCGCCCACAAATACGTACGCGTAGCGCATCGCAAAGACATTGATTCCCAATGCGTCTGCGGCAGCAGGAAACTCTCCGACCGCCCGCAGGTGCAGACCAGGCCGCGTTCGGTTGATGTAGTACCAGGCCAATGGCGTCATCAGGTACCCGACATACACCAGCACACTCTGCTCCGTGAAGAAGATCGGGCCGAGCACCGGCACTGCGGAGAGCCCGGGGACTGTCCATGTCGGCAGCAGGGAGACGGCACCCGCCTTGCTCAAGCCCTCCCCCAGTACCAGGCTAACCCCCGTCCCCACGAAGGTGAGCGCCAGCCCGCTAACGACCTGGTCGGCCTGCAGGCCGATCGAGATGAATGCGTGGATCTGGCTGAGCAGCCCGGCCGCAAGCATGGCCACGATCACCCCCAGCCATGGGTTGTCAAGCTGTACGCCGACGCTGAAGGCGGTCATTGCGCCAATGAGCATCATCCCCTCAACACCGAGGTTCAGCACGCCCGAGCGTTCTGCCAGTACCTCGCCCAGCGTGGCAAATAAGAGGACGGTTCCGCTCGCGACCCCAGCCTGCAGGATGTCGATGAAATTCATCGGCTAGTCCTCAGCTTCGCCGCGAACCACGCGGACCTGGTAACGCAGGAAGAAGTCGCTGGCGATCAAACACACAAGGATGATGCCTTGGATCATCTTTGGCACCCCTGATGGCTGGATCTCACGTCCGGCCAGGATCAGCGCGCCGAACAGCACCGAAACAATGATGATCACCAGGGGGTTAAGCTTCGCCAGCCACGCCACAATGATCCCTGTAAAACCGTAGCCGGCGGCCAGGGGCGAGGTTTGGAGGCGGTGCACCACGCCTGTGACTTCGGACATGCCGCCCAGGCCGGCCAGCGCGCCGGAAACCATCATCGCCAGCACGGTGTTGCGCGTGATGTCAATGCCCGCATAGCGCGCGGCACGCGGATTGTCGCCGATGAGACGGATCTCATAGCCCCAGCGACTCCTGAAAACCAGGACCCACAGGATGATCGCTGCAATGATCCCCAGCAGCAGGCCGAGGTGGGTCGTGAGTCCCGCAAAGCCCGGCACGCTCTTGGCGAAATCCAGCAGCCTCGGCAGCCACGCGTTGCTGGGGAAGGTCGGGCTCATCTGGAAGCCGCCCTCGGTCCACACCGCAAAGATCCAGAAGTTCACCCACGCAACCGCAATGTAGTTGAGCATGAGCGTGCTGATGATCTCATTGACATTGAAGGCAGCCTTGAGGTAGCCGGGGATCAAACCCCATGCCGCCCCGGCCGCCATGCCCGCCAATATCATCACCGGAATGAAGATCCAGCGCGAGGTCTCGGCGGGCAGCACGGGTGTCAGGATGATCGCACTCGCGCCGAAGGCGCCCATGATGAACTGGCCCTCCGCCCCGATGTTCCACAATCGCATACGGAAGGCCACCGAGCACGCCAGCGCCGCCAGCAATATCGGCGTGGCCTTGACGATCGTGTCGGACAATACGCCCAGGCTCCCGAACGAGGCGTTGGCAATGTGCAGGTAGGAACGGATCGGGTCCCCGCCCGCCGCGCCGATGACGAACCCGCCCACGATCAACGCAACCAGGATGGCGGCCAGGGAAAGGACCAGGGGATACCAGGACGGCGGTTCGTCCAGGCGCGGTTCGAAGCGGATCCTGAAGGCGCGGGCGCCGCGGCGCTTGGCCGTTGTTTCAGCCATGTGATGGTGCTCCCTGCTTGTGGATCTCCGAAAGGGGCGTGCCCGTCATCATCAAGCCGACGGTCTCGATCAGCCTCTGATCCGGATCTGCTGTCTCCGTATTGAGTTCACCCATCGTCCGGCCTTCATAGATCACGTAGACCCGATCGCTCAGAGATAGCAGCTCCTCGAGTTCCTCGGATATCAGCAGGATGGCGGCCCCCGCCTCGCGCTGCGCCATCAGCAGCTTGTGGACGCCCTCGATCGCGCCGACGTCGAGGCCCCGAGTCGGTTGAACGGCGACAATGAAGACCGGATGACCCGAGATCTCGCGCGCCAGGATTACGCGCTGCAGATTCCCTCCGGACAGCAGCCGCACGGGCGTGGACACCCTAGGGGCCATGATCTCGTAGGCCTCCTTCAGCTGTATGGCGAATTTCGTGGCAGCTACCATATCGAGCAGGCCCCCGTGGGAGATCGGCGCCTGCCGGTATTTCTTCATGATGACATTGTCGGTGATGCTGAGGTCCGGCGCAGTGCCAACATGCGTGCGGTCCTCGGGGATATACGAGATTCCATGCTCGATGCCGAAGAGCGTGCTGCGGTTGCTCACGCGTGCTCCGTTCAGCAGCACCTGCCCCTGGTCGCACTTCCGCAATCCCGCTATCACCTGTGACAGCTCGGATTGCCCATTGCCCGCCACGCCCGCCAATCCAACGATCTCGCCGCTTCGCACCGTGAGCGAAAAACCCTTCAGCGCCGGCAGCCCCTTGTCATTCTGAGCATGCACATCCTGGACGGCCAGGACCTCCGCGCCGGGCTTGGCTGCAACCTTGTCCAGATGAAAGACGACCTCGCGGCCGACCATCAGGCGCGCCAACTCCTGGCGGGAGATTCCCACCGAGGGGATCCCGGCTGCGGTCACCGCACCGCGCCGCAACACGGTAACGCGGTCCGCGATGGCGCTGACTTCCTGCAATTTGTGACTGATGAAGATGACCGACTTGCCTTCCTCGGTCATGGCACGCAGTGTTCCAAAAAGTCCTTCGATTTCCTGTGGCGCCAGTACCGCGGTGGGCTCATCCATGATGAGCACCTGGGCGCCGCGATATAGCATCTTAAGGATTTCCACGCGCTGTTGTTCACCAACAGACAACTGCCAGATCTTGGCACGCGGATCCACATTCAAGCCGAAGCGCTCCGCCAATGCTGCGATCTTCGCATCGTAGCCGCTCAGGCGCATTCGAAAGCGCGGATCGTCCAGGCCGAGCAGAACATTCTCGGTGACGGTTTGTGATGGCACCAGCATGAAGTGCTGATGCACCATCCCGATGCCCGCCTTGATGGCATCCCGCGGCGAGGAAAAGGTCACCGGCTGGCCGTTAACCTTGATGGTCCCGGAATCCTGACGATACAGGCCCGCCAAGACGTTCATCAGCGTGCTCTTGCCGGCGCCATTCTCGCCCAGGAGCCCGTGGATCTCCCCCGCGCACACATCAAAATCAACGCGCTCGTTTGCGAGCACGCCCGGGAATCGCTTGACGATTCCCCTCATCTCCACCACAAGTCGTCGATCCGATTCCGGCGGCTTAGGTTCTGTCACTTGAGTACTCCGGCCTCTCGTCGGCCGCATGCCGTGCCCTCGGTGCATCAACTTCTCGAGGTGCACCGGCGGCGGGGGTTCGGCAACGGAGGATGCACATTGCCTTTGAAAGAAGGGCCAGGCCGCATGGCGGCCCGGCCCTGGTGACGGAAGTGATGCTACTGGCTCGGGCTCGGCAATTCGGCCGTAATGCCGTCAGCCCACCACTTCATGCACACATCAATACTGCACGGTAGTTCATACTCAGGGAAGGCGTCGAGGTCAACTTGCTCCAACGCTTGACCCGCTGGCAGAACCACATTGCCCTGATTGTCGTTGATCGGACCGGTGAACACATCGAAGCGCGTAAATTCGCCGGCAAGCATCTTGGCGAGGGTATCTTGAACCATAGAAAGCACTTCGGGGTCAAGATCCGCGGCACCTGGCTGCATTTCCTGTCCCGCCATGAAGCCATACAGTCCCAAAGCACCGGTGTCGGCATCGAAGTATTCGTAACCAGGTTCGTAGGTCCCTGCGATCACTTTCTCGGCGATGCCCGCATAGATTGGGCCCCAGACCCAGTAGGGAGCTGTCAGACAGGCATCCACTTTGCAGGAGCCGAACCAGTCATACGTTACACCCCACTTGCCCTTTTCCTGAGCCACATCCGCCACGGCCGGCGTATCGGCGCCCGTGAACACGACCTGCGCTCCTGCATCGAACAAGGAAGCCGCCGCCTCTTTCTCGATAATTGGATCGTGCCATGTATTGATCCAACGCACATCCATCGTGCACTCGGGGCAGGTCTTCTTCATACCCAAGGCGATCGCGTTTCCTAGCCGAATTTCTTCCGGAATCGGGAAAGTGGCCATATAGCCAAGCTTCGGATTGCCATCCATCTTGGCGCGCGCGCCGGCTAGCATTCCGGCCAGGTACTTCATGTCCTCCATAGCACCCATCAGGTTGCCAAAGTTCGTGAAATTGGACTTGATGCCCGTCAGATGGATAAACATTAACTCTGGGAACTCACCGGCGACGGTTTCCATTGGGTCCATGTACCCGAAGGAAGTGCCCAGGATCAGATCAAATCCCTTGCGAGCCAGGCTCCGGAAAACCTGCTCCGAATCTGCACCTTCAGGCACATTCTCGATGTATGCGACGTGGACGTCGGGCACATTTTCCTCAACGTACAGAAGCCCTTCGTAATGTGCCTGCGACCAGCCTCCGTCGTCGTGCGGGCCGATCAGGACGGCTGCCACATTGAACTTGCCAGCTTCGACCTCTGGGATCTGCAGCCCACCTTCAGCGGGGGCTTCAGCGGTCGGGGCGACGGTGGGGGCTGCGGCGGGAGCCTCCGGGACGACAGCTTCTGGTGCCGGCGTGGGCTGAGGCCCACAAGCGGCGAGCACGAGTGCCAATGCCGCCATGATCATAGCCAGTTGTAGAGATTGCTTGCGCATTGCCTTCTGCTCCTTTTCTTGGGTTGCTTGAGGTCGCGTACGATCTGACACTGCCTGCGTATCTTCTGGGCGCCTCCTTTCAAACATGTCTATACATCGCATTCTATCATGATGGATCCGTTCATCCTATTGTAGGGCGAATGCCGCCCAATAGGCAAGTACGTTATTCACTGTTGCATGCGAGCATGCTCTGGACTTCAGATATCGCCCGCGTCCCTTCCGGCGATTCTGGCACCTCCGCATCGATACGCTTCCAGAGTTTGCACAGCAGCGGGCCAATGTAAACACGCGAAACCCTGTAGGAATCGTTGGAAAGCTCCACCGCGCGCCGCCAATCGCTTGTATGCGCGTACCCCTCGATGTACACGAAGCGCTCCACCGGATCGTTCGGATGATCCTCCAGGCGGAACGCCTCATCACCCAGGTCCGCTACTGCGGTCCAGTCGCCTTGCTGGGCCGCGAGACCGGCGCGCTCAAAGTAGGTGCACCACCCGTGGGCCGGTTCGGGGCCGTAGATCGCCGGCATGCGGCCGCCCTCGAGCCGTATCCACTTGCTGGACGACAGCGCCGCCGCCTCGCGCATCATCGTGCCCTGAGGAATTAGATGGTTGCCCGTATCGATCACAGGGTCAAGGAGCCGCAGGCAACCCGGAGGCTGATAATAGAACGCCAGCACCTGTGACGTGGTCCCCGAGAAGGCCTCCGAGATGAAATCGTATTCGATGGGCAGTCCGGCCTCCAGGCTCGGCAGCGTTCCGCCCAGGCGCGACGTCGGATAGAACACGACATAGTCCATGGCCGCCGAACGATCGTCCGGATCATAGATCCAGTTCAACGCGCCGATCAGTGAGTTGTCTGCATAGTACGGCAGCGCGCCTTCGTTGAGAAGCACAATGGTATTCGGCGCGATGCCCGGCGCGCGCCAAAGCATCTGCCAGAACATCGACTTATGTGTGGCCCAATCGTGGCGATAGTCCTCCGCCCAAAGGGCTTGGCGCCCGGCAGCCAGGCCGAATAGCCCAATGGTCAGACCCAAGCGGACTCCAGGTGAAGCGAAGGCCAGCAGCCCGGCGAGCACCAGGCTCACACCCAACATGAACGGCAGCGTGAACCGGTTGGCAGGGTACGCAATCGTCACCTCAAGACCGGTCAGCACGAACGGGCCGCCGGCCGCCAGCATCGCCACCAAGCCCAGGCCCACGGGCCACCACTCCCCGCGCGGCGCCCGTGAATTGCCTCGACGCTCCAAGATAAGGTACAGGCCCACCACCAAGCCTGTGAGCACGATCACCGCCACATAGAGCGCAACAGTACGCGGGCCATCCTGCTCCGCGGTCGGAAACTGGAGTACCTGGGCCCACGCCGCCAGGCTGGTCCGGTAGAGCTGTTGCGTGATCGCACGGGCGATTTCCAGGATGGCCGGAAGTGGATTCGCTTTCACAACACCAAACAGGGTAGGTTTGTAGACCTGGTTGTTGAAGATCAGCAGGCGCCAGAGGACATTTGCGACAAATACCAACAGGTACGGGAACCAAGCCACAACCGTACGCCGAAACGCGCGGCCGGCCGATTCGCCCGCGTGCGTGAGCAATACCGTGCGCAAGATCAGCAGTGGTCTCAACAGCTCCAGGACAAAGAAGTACTCCATCATCCAGAGGTTGAGAGCCGAGAGAACAAGGCCGGCAGCAGTCAGGGGCAATTGCCGTTGAGCGCTCCTCACCGACCAGATCGAGCACAGGAAAGACAACAGCAGAAAGCACAGCACGATGAAGAAGTGGCTGTACAGGTAGGAGGTCCACTGCTGGTTGAATCCGGGATAAAGCAGGAAAGCCAGGCCTGCGGTCAACGCAAACTCGCGGTGACGCGGCCAGAGGTTCGCGGCGATCTGCCAGACCAGGACAGCCATGACCCAGCGCAGGATCAGCGCAAAGACCTGCCAGTAGGTCGGTATGTGGGGCAGGATGCCTGTCGTCAGCTGATAGAGCATCCCCCAGATCGGCCTGTTCGTGGAGAAGTATTTCGTCATGGCTTCGGGCCCAAGCTCGTACCGGATCCATGACATGGGCAGTTCATCCCAGTAGAACCCCAATTGGGGCAGCAAGAGGCCGTAACCCAGCACGGCGACCACCAGCAAGATCACAGCTGGATGCATCAGTCTGGATGCACGGTCTTGCACGGTCACGGCCCCTGCATTTCCCGGCTTAGGCACATTCATCGGGTCAGCTCTTACTGGAGTGAGGTCCTGCCTTGCCGTTCATCGCCTCGCACTGCTACTGCACCACCCAGGTTCCTGTCTCGCCTTTCAACGCGCGGCCGATGTTTTCCGGGTTGGTTACTAACGCCCGCTTACCGCCGTTTTCCAGGAATCGGATGATCGCCTGCACCTTCGGAGCCATCGATCCCTTGGCGAAGTGCGTGCCTTCCGCCAGATAGGCCTTGGCCTCGGCGAGCGTGATCTTGTCCAGCCACTTCTGATCCGGCTTTCCGAAGTTCAGGGCAGCCTTCTCGACAGCTGTGGAGATCACAAACAGTTCGGCGCCGACGTTTGTGGCCAGGAGACTGGAACCAAAGTCCTTGTCGATCACCGCCGCAACGCCTTCGAGGTCGCCCTGGGCATTGCGCACAACAGGTATGCCGCCGCCGCCCGTGGAGATCACGGTGACGCCTGCGGCGATCAGCGCCTTGATGGCCTCGATCTCCACTATCTCCTGGGGCAGCGGGGAGGCCACCACGCGCCGCCATCCTCGGCCAGCATCCTCAACCACATTCCAGCCCATGTCGCTCTCGCGGCGCTTGGCCTCATCCTTCTCCATGAAGCCGCCGATCGGTTTGGTCGGGTTTTTGAATGCCGGATCACTCTGGTCGACCAGCACTTGCGTAACGACGGTCGCCACGGGCTTCGGTTTCCCCCGGCGCCGGAGCTCGTTTTGCAGGTTTTGCTGCAAGGCATATCCGATCGCGCCCTGCGTGTCGGCCCCGCATACATCCAGCGGCACCTCGTGCATGCCCTCCACCTTGGCCGCGATCTCTGAGCGGCGCAGTATGAAGCCCACCTGGGGCCCGTTCCCGTGCCCGATGATCACCTCATAGCCGGCCTCGATCATGTCCGCAATATGCAGGCACGTCTCTTTTGTTGCCGCGTACTGGTCCTCAACGCTCTGGTGGGCGGAATCCTTGATCAGCGAATTGCCGCCGATGGCAATCACAGCGATTTTCTTCGACATTACGGCTGATCTCCTTGTGTCCTACGACATGGTCAGCGCCATCACGGCCTTCTGCGCGTGCAGACGGTTCTCGGCCTCGTCGAACACGACCGAGCTCGGTCCGTCCATGACTTCGCTGGTAACTTCGACGTCGCGGTCGGCCGGAAGCGGATGCATGTAGATCGCGTCGTCCTTGGCCGCGCGCATCTTCTTTGCGTCCGTGATCCAGTGCTTGTACTTCTCGATGATCTTCGCGCCCTCGGCGGCGTCCTCCGTCGTCAGCATCGCGCCCCAGGACTTGGCATACACGACGTCCGCGTCTTTGAAGGCCTTCTCCATGCCGTCGCCGTCGGAGATGACGTCGAAGCCGGCGTGGAACCGCTTGGCCTGCTCGCGCGCCGCCTCCATGACGTCGGGCATCAGCTTGAACTCCGGCGGGTGCACCAATGTCACGTCCATGCCGAAGCGCGGCAGCTGCAGGATCAGGGATTGTGGCACCGAGATCGGTTTCTGGTAGGAGGCCGCGTACGCCCACGAGACAACGACCTTGCGTTTGCGCAGATCGCGCCCTTTCTTCTCGATGATCGTCATCAGGTCGGCCAGGCACTGGAAAGGATGGTAGACCTCACACTGCATGTTGAGCACAGGCGAGCGTGAATACTTGGCGACGTCGTTCAGGTATTTGTTGCCCACCTTCCAATCCACATGGCGGATGGCGATGCCGTCGAAGTAACGCCCGAAGATCTCCCCGATCTCCTTGGGCGTATCGCCGTGCGCGATCTGGGTGGTCTTGCTCTCAATGAACGCGCCGTGGCCGCCCAGCTGAGCAATGCCGGCGTCGAATGACCCGCGGGTGCGCGTGCTGCTGAAGAAGAACAGCATCGCCAGCACCTTGTCGCGCAGATACGCGTGGGGCTCACCCAGGGCGCGTTTTCGTTTCAAGTCGAAGGCCACATCCATGACGGTCTCAACTTCCTCCTTGCTGAAGTCGAGATCGCCGATCAGGTCGCGGCCGCGTAGATTTGTTTGCATGCTGCCTCCTCCTATTCCTTGGCACCCAGGACCAGCGCCAGCAGCGCCATGCGCATGACAACGCCATTGAAGGCCTCCTGCCAGTAGCGCGACCAGTGCGTGATGTCCACATCCGGAGGGATCTCATCCATGCGCGGCAGGGAATGCAGCAGAATGGCGTCGGATTTGGCCTTCTTCTCCAGAAGCTCGCGCGTGATCCTGTAGTTGGCGGGCGTGAGCGCCACATCCTTGCCGGAGCGCTCATCTCGCGACTTGGTATAGTCCGGCTGCACCACGGGTTCCACCAGAATCACATCCGCGTCTGCGATGGCCTGCTCCACGTGCTCGACTTCCTTGTAGTTCAGGCTGTAGTCCCTGATTTCCTTCTTGAACTCATCCGTCAGGGACATATCAGGCGGCGAAACGAATGTGATCGGGCAGTCGAACTGGGTCAGCGCGTAGGCCAGCGAGTGCATGGTGCGCATGCGCATGTCGCCAACGGCCAGCCACTTCAGCCCGTCGATCCGCCCCTTTTCCCGCAGCACGGTGTACAGATCGGTGAGGATCTGCGTGGGGTGCTCGCCCCAGCCATCCCCGCCATTGATGATCGGGATGCTTGCCCAGCGTGCGGCTTCGTGCGGCGCTCCCTGCTGGAAGTGCCGCATAACGATCACGTCACCGTAGAACTCCAGCATCTTGACCGTGTCCTTGATCGACTCCTGGTAGAAGTCTCCCGCACGCGTCATCTTCGCGTCCGAGAAGCCCGTTACGTGCCCTCCGAGGCGGTGCATGGCGGCTTCGTGAGCCAGCCGCGTCCGCGTCGACGGCTGATAGAACGCGGTTACCAGCGTCTTCTCCTTGAGCATCTCCACATTCTTGCGGGAACGGGCGATCGGCTCCAATTCTCGGGCGACCTCGAGCACATGAAAGAATTCGTTGCGCTCGAACTCCTTGAGTGACAGAATGTCACGACCTGCAAAACTGCGCATCTTGAACCTCCTGGTTTGGATGGATATTGGCTGCGGCGCCCTGCATGTTGCGAGGATCTCTCACGCCTCAGCTGCGTATGCGGCGCACCACGTGAAAGTGAAAGAAACCCGGGATGAAGTGGCTGGAGGAGTAGTCCAGCACTCCTCCATCCGCCCGGTACAGCTTCGAGATGAACTCGAGCAGCACGTCACCGCGCTGGATCTGCAGCGCCTTGGCGACCGGCGCCGGGGCGGCGATGGCCGAGATCGCGGCGTTCGACACCTTGAGCTGATCACCCCGAGCCAGCAGGAAATCCAGGACCGATCCGCGGAAGTCCGGTCCGAGATGCTCAGCCTTCAGTGCCTCGGCCGACAGCGTGTCGACCAGGTAGGCGACCGGACGGCTTTCCTCGCGCATCACCCTGCGGACGCGCGTCAGAGGCGTTCCGACCGCCACCCCGAGCCCGGCGGCGGACTCAGCATCCGCGGGCAGGCTCTCGACCTGCAGATCGCTCACAGTCACCTCAAGCCCCAGGCGCTCTGCCATGGTCTCAAGGCTTTCCAGTTCTTCCAGCCCCGCCTCGATCACCGGGACCCGCCCGACGA